>ERZ791931.1811-NODE-1811-length-14302-cov-2.749982_pt1 | contig 14302 bp, 5 predicted proteins | sample MGYA00510127_ERZ791931 | MGnify/ENA primary metagenome ERZ791931 (study PRJEB30046, sample SAMN00792067) | human gut metagenome | study: EMG produced TPA metagenomics assembly of the A metagenome-wide association study of gut microbiota in type 2... | reverse complement strand
TGCATTTGATGTATATGTCTTCTTATAAGTTCTGTCATCTACCTTTGTGAAGCCTTCTACTGACTGTACATTTTCATCGGCTGTGAGTGTTACCTCTACATTTCCATTAGTCAGCCCTTTCGTGCTGTATGCAACTGTAACTTCTGGTGCAATCTTATCGATATTAGTAACCTCTACTGTTACTACTGTCTTATTTCCTGCCATATCATAGACTGTTACATCTTCTTTTGCATTTGATGTATATGTCTTCTTATAAGTTCTGTCATCTACCTTTGTGAAGCCTGCTATTGACCGTACATCTTCATCGGTTGTAAGTGTTACCTCTACATTTCCATTAGTCAGCTCTTTAGTACTGTATGTAGCTGTAACCTCTGGTGCTGTCCTGTCAATATTAGAAATATCTACTGTTACTACTGTCTTGTTTCCTGCTATATCATAGACATCTACGCTTTCATTAGCATTGGCTGTATATACCTTACGATATTCCCTGTCAGTTACTTTATCATATCCAGCAACAGCCTGAATATCTTCATCAGCAACAAGTGTAACCGTAACATCTTTATTTGTTAATTTTTTTGTAGAATAGTATGTTTCCACTTCAGGCGCACTAACATCTGTTACATCATATACAATTTTTGCCGAATATTTGTAACCATGACAATGATATCCTATATCTGCTTTAGCTGTTGCTACATTCTTATCAATAATAACACTTTTACCATCTTCTGAAAATTTACAACCATCTAATCTCACTACAGTTGAGAAATTCAAATTCTTTTCAAGCTGTTCTGTATATACAAATGATGTATTATCATATATTGCATCTAATACAATCTGAGGCAGCTCAACTGTATCCTCTGAATTGGCTTTAAGATTATATACCTGATTATTAATTTTTAACCACGTCTGGTTATTAGTATATTTTTCCTGAAGTAACGAAAAATCTGTAATACTGTTTTCTGTTAAATCAAGTGCCTGAAGATTAGAAACTATTGGTTCTAATGCTTTTATGTCTGTTATGCCACAACCTGCTGCATATAAGTTCCTAAGCTTGGTAAGATTTCCAAGTGCAGAGATATTTCCGTTAATTGGAACTCCCCCTAGAGTATCTCTTCCAAGATATAAAGTTTCAAGATTAGTAAGATTTCCAAGTGCAGAGATATCTGTTACCAGATTACAACGAATAGATAAAAATTCTAAATCTGTCAACTCTGAAAGTGGTGTAATATCTGCAATATTATTATTATCTAAATATAATGTCTGAAGCTTTGTAAGTTTAGTAATTGAAGATATATCCGATATATCATTTCCCTCATAATTGAGATAACCAAGTTCTAATGATGTCAACCCTGTAAGCTTATCAGTTATGTAGTTAAATCCTTCATTGTCTATACCACATGCTTCAAGACTTAATGTTTTCAGGTTAGTCAGATTACCAATTGCTGATAAATCAAGATGCTTTGGACTTTCTATTTTTAATGATGTCAGATTAGTGAGTCCGGCAATATCATCTACACTTGAAGCATGTGTTCCACGTATTTCAAGTTTTGTAAGTCCTGTAAGTCCTTTTAATGGTGACAGATCAGAAAAAGTACCTTCTGGTACTTGTCCATCATTGTAATATGAATCCCAGATAATCAGCTCTGTAAGACCTGTAAAGTTCTCAAGCCCTGATATGTCTTTTATGAACTCATACTTACCATATGGTGCCTTTATTCTAAGTGACTTTACAGACTTAATATCTTCTTCATTCATAGTAATCTGCATCTTGTCATCATCGGTAGTAATATCCATATTACTTAAATTACTTACCACCTGTTCATACACTATTGAGTCCTTAAATGTTATTGTTACTTTGTTGGCTGCATACGCAGTCTGTGATGACATACACAATGTAAACACCATCACCAGTGCCAACACAAGCACTGAAATTCTTTTTATTGCTTTCACAAAATTCCCCTCCTTTAAATTGTAAAAAGTCATATTGATTTTATACCTATTGTATACATATGTCAAATTATTTTATTAACAACTCTTTATAATATAAAGAAATCAGGGATTCCAGTTATATTTAATAACCGAAATCCCTGATTTTTTATATTAATATTCTTTATTATTCTATCATCTTAGAAAAGGCTCTTAACAGTGTTAACTACATTCTCTACAGTGAATCCGAAATGCTCGAATAACTGGTTAGCCGGACCTGAAGCTCCGAAGCCCTTCATGCAGATAACCTTTCCGTCAAGTCCTACATATCTGTACCAGCCGAAGTCTGAAAGTGCCTCAACTGCAACTCTCTTTCTTACACTCTTAGGAAGGACTGATTCCTTGTATTCCTCTGACTGCTTCTCGAATACATCCATAGATGGCATACTAACTACTCTTACATCTATTCCTGCATTCTTAAGCTCTGCCTTTGCAGATACAGCCAGGTTAACTTCAGAACCACTTGCAATAATAATTCCATCTGGAGTCTCTTTATCAGAATCCTCAAGAATATATGCACCCTTAAGTGCTTCCTTAGATGAACCTGCCATCTGTGGAAGATTCTGTCTTGTAAGAACTAATGCTGTTGGCTCATCCTTAGATTCAATGGCATATTCCCATGCAAGTGCTGTCTCTGTTCTGTCACATGGTCTGAATACTGTGAAGTTAGGCATTGAGCGGAATGCTGCAAGCTGCTCAATTGGCTCATGTGTAGGTCCGTCCTCACCAACTCCGATACTGTCATGTGTGAATACATATATAAGTGGCAGTTTCATAAGTGATGTAAGTCTTGCCATTGGCTTTGTATAATCACTGAATACGAAGAATGTTGCAACGAATGGTCTTAATCCACCATGAAGTGCAAGTCCGTTACCAATTGCTGCCATAGCCTGCTCTCTTACACCAAAGTGAAGGTTAGTTCCTGCGTAATTCTCCTTAGAGAAATCTCCTGCATCCTTCATATTAGTCTTATTAGATGGTGCTAAATCTGCCGAACCACCGATAAGGTTAGGCATTACATTCTTAATCATGTTAAGAATTGTTCCACTTGAACTTCTTGTTGCTTCTGCCTTCTCTGGCTTTGCAAAGTATTCCTCAGAATTGAATAAATCGGACATATCACATCCATTGTAGTACTTATCCCAGAGTTCCTTCATCTCAGGAAACTTCTCACAGTATTCAGCAAAAAGCTTATTCCATTCTTCTTCCGGTTCAGCCATTCTTGCAGCTATCTCTTTATAATGGTCATATACTTCCTGTGGTACTTCAAAATCACCCTTGCATGGCCAGTTAAGATTTTCCTTAAGTGCTGCAACATTATCAATACCAAGAGGCTCACCGTGTGCGCTTGCCTTACCCTGCTTTGCAGGACAGCCGTATCCGATAAGTGTATTAACCTTGATAAGTGAAGGTCTTTCCTTATCAGCCTTAGCCTCCTCAATAGCTTTACCGATAGCTTCAATATCATTGCCATCAGCAACCTCGATTGTCTGGAAGCCAAATGCTTCAAATCTCTTCATTACATTTTCTGTAAATGCAATATCTGTGCTTCCCTCAATTGATATGTTGTTAGAATCATAGAATACAATAAGCTTTGAAAGACCTAATGTTCCTGCAAGTGAGAAACACTCTGATGAAATACCTTCCATCATACATCCGTCCCCACCAAGTACATATGTGTAATGGTCAACTACATTGTATCCGTCTTTATTGAATACTGACGCAAGATGTGCTTCTGCCATAGCCATACCTACTGCCATAGCCATACCCTGTCCAAGAGGTCCTGTTGTTGCTTCAACACCAACTGTATGACCATACTCTGGATGTCCAGGTGTCTTAGAACCCATCTGTCTGAAATTCTTTACATCATCTAATGAAAGATTACCAATTCCAAGTAAATGGAACAATGAATAAAGAAGCATTGAACCATGTCCGCCAGAAAGAACGAATCTGTCTCTGTTCTCCCACTTAGGATCAGCCGGATTGTAATTCATATGGTTAGTCCACAATTCATAAGCTGTTGGTGCAGTTCCAAGCGGAAGTCCAGGATGTCCTGAATTAGCCTTCTGGATTGCATCTGCTGACAATACCCTGATTGCATTAATTGACATTTCATCGATGTTAGTCATAGTTTCCTCCCTGTGTAAGCACATCTGTGCATAATATTATAAGTTATCTGTCTTTAAAATCTGCCTCTGTCAAGAATATAACATCACCATTCTCGCTTCTCTTCTTCTTAAGTCCACCAAAGAATCTTCTTGATGCTCTTCTTTCAGAGTTGACAATTGCCTGATTGATTATTTCCTTGATATCATCAAGTTTAATATTATCATTCACATTATGAAGTTTGTCAATCTTAAGATACAGTTCCAGTAATGCATCATCATCAACCTCATACTGTCTCTTTCTTGCGAATCTCTTCGCCATCTCAACAAGCTCATTAACTGTGTACTGCTTAAGAACAATTCTGTGATTGAATGTCTTGGTAAGCTCAGGATTAAAGTTGATAAGAACATTCATGTCTGTATCTGAATCTTCAAATATGACAATCATTCTTCCTGTATCCTGTTCAAGACAGTTAAGCAGTTCATTAATTCTCTTAGGCTGGATTGTTCCTGCGCCTTCAACGATAAGAGCTGTTCCCTTAAGTCTTCCCATTGCCTTGGCAATACCTCTCTGGTTAATACTCTCTCCTGATGTCTTAGCAATCTTCTTTGGCTGGTCTGGATATAAAGTATTAATAGCTCTTATTATAGTTCTTGCAAGGTCTGTCTTATCAGAACTTGAATTACCAGAAATAAGAATATTTCCTGATGCTGATGAATTCATCTGCATTTCATCGTCAATTGTATCGAAAAGATCAGCTAACTGTTCCTCAAGTCCTGGCATATCTCTGTACTTTCTGAATATCTTTGCCAGCTCCCCTGTAAGCTTCTTCTCTATCTGCTCAGTTTCTTCAATCTCTTCTTCCATAGTCAATGGCTGTTCTTCTTCCTGTCTGGTGAATGGAATTACTGTTTCTTCCGGCTCAACACCTGCAGCTACCTCATCTAGTACAACAGCCTCCTCACCTTCTTCTTTATTGTCTTTATTATCAATATCTTCATTCATAATTGAATTGATATCTGAAATCATTGATTCTGACACAGTTGGTATCTGTGCTGTAACTAAAGGAATATCTTCATTCTCTATAGCAGTTGCTGCCTGCTCTAGTCTCGCTGCAGCCTTACCTGTTCTTATTGCAAGATCCATTCTCGCAGAATCAACTGCCATCTGTGCAAGAGCTGCTCTCTTTGCTCCTTCCTTATCAATCTCCTTACCATCAGCCAGTGCTTCTGCTTTCTTCTGCTCTACCAGCTTTTCATAAGCTGCACTTTTCTCGTCTTTCTCATCAAGATAACGCTCAAGCTCTGACTTGGAGAATTCCTTAGTATCCTGCTTGCCATACTTTTCTTCTCTTACAGACTGCATCCACTCTGTTATATCCATCTGGCCTTCAATCTGGTCATCATCTTCCTGAGCTTCTGCATCATCATTAACAACCTGTTCAGCTACAGGAGCCGGAGTCTTAACCTCCTCTGCAGGCTGTTCTTCCTTATTCTTAGAAGCTGGTACAAATGTCTTAACATCAGCATCTTCTTCCTCATCACCGAACAAGTCACTCATCTTGGCAGCAAGCTCTTCCTGAAGATTTCTTGTATCATATAAATTGTTATATTCAGGTACAGGAACATTAATATCTATATTCTCTGCTTCCTTATTGATTCTTTCCTCAGCTTCTTTTCTCTGTTCAGCTTCGTCTTCTTTATTGATCTGCTCATAGTTATCAGCTAACTTCTGCTTTGCATTCTCAATAAGCTCCTTAAGTGAGACATTTGCCTTATTAATCTCGCTTGAGAAATTCTTCTCTCCATCTTTGCTAAGTGTCTCAGAAACCTCTGGCTTCTCCACCTGAGGAGTCTCTATCTTAGACATAACAACAGAGCTGTCCTTAGTATTATCTGCATCTTCATCCTTATTCAGAGCTTTCATTAAAAATGCTTTGATATCATCATTCTGGTCGTTCTGTACAAGGTCTATTGAAAGAGGTCCTTCCTCCTGTTCCTTAGCAAACTCAGGAACATTCAGACTTACCTCTGGCACTGGCTGTTTACCAGTTGATTTCTGTTCTTTCTCATCTTCTTCACGGAAAACATCTTCAACTTCATCTCTCTTAAGATTAGCAAGTTCCTTCTGCTTTGCAAAAAGCTCTTCCTTAGTTGCCTCTATATCTTCCTTTCTTTTTCTTACATCTTCTAAGATACCTTTCTGTGTCTTAGTAAGAACAACACCAAGCTTTTCCTTTAACTGTACTGCTTTCTCAACGTATATACCATCCTGAAACCACAGAACGATATTATCACATGTCTTAATACATTCTTCTTTTCTTCCAGTCTTATAATACAGCTTTGCAAGCTCATACATATACTTCTCATCAATCTCATGCTCCCTGTAATCCTCTAAGATTCCTACAAGTTCATTATCTGATGCATTCTGTGCCTTTCTAAGGTCATAATACAGGATGAATCTGCTCACATCATGCTGTGAAGATTTGCTGTATTCTTCATAAAGCTCGTTAGCATTATCAAAATCTCCAACTTTAATAAAGAATTCAGTAAGCTTATAAACCAGCTTTCTTCCGCCAAGGTTTCTGTTATAAGCAAGAATTGCCATGTCTCTTGCTTCTTCATAGTCCCCGACTGCTTCCTGTACATTAATGGCTGTGGCAAGTGCCTGCCAGTCTTTAATCTTAGTCCAGTTAATATCCTTAGCTATGGCTGCCGCTTCTGTGTATTCCTTTTTCGCTGCCAGCTTCTTAATCTGGTCTATCTTAATTCCTAATTCGTATTTATTCATGATTATATATTCCTCATTCCAATGCTTACTTGATGAATGTTGTGAATAATTTATTTATCGCATTTTACAACTCATTAAAGTTTAGCACAGCCTAAGTTCATTGTAAACCAAGTTCACAGAATTGTTACAAATATGTTACAAAAAATCAAATGTAGCCTGTTCGTAATCCATTCTCGTGTATTCCAATTCTGATTCCTTCGTGCTGCTGTAATAATCAACAACCACAGTCTGCTGCCTTGAATCAACAAGCTTCTGACCAAGTATGTAATTAACATCGAATCTTCCTGTAATAGCAGGAGTTGCACCTCTTGCCGGAACAATAAGCTGGACATGATTAGTTGCAAGCAGCTTGAATATTGGCTCCCATATGTATATATCCTTTGCCGCACCGAATGGGTTATCTATGAATATTGTCTTACCCTCAACACCTTCATTACCTGAAGAATTCATATTAGATATGTAGTTGATAATCGCAATAAGGAACTGGATATATATACCCTGTGACTGTCCTGTTGAGCCAACCGCTTCCTCATATCTTAAATAACGGCTCTGGTCCTTGATTCTCTCTCTCTTATACAGATTAATTCTGATTGAATTCATATCTGTGACAATAACTGAGAAAAGTCTCTTCCATGACAGTCTGTTTCTTATATACTTGAGTCTTTCCGCAGGCTCTTTAAAACTTTCCGCCATAAAAACAGTTTCATCAATATATTCAGACATCTTTTCCTTATATAATTCTTCCTTTATATAAGGAATCTGCAAACTGATTATTGCAATCTGTTCTCCGTCAAGATTGATATTAGACATCTGTGGCAGACGGTCAAGCTCAGTCTTAATATTACTGCATGTCTGGATACAACGATTTTCAAAGTTATCCTTAATCATCTGCATATCCTCTATACCCTTGGCAATGCGGTCTTTTTCTAACTGTATAAATGTGTTCGTCTCATTTAACGATTCAATCATACTTCTGGTCTTAGCCACATTTTCAGGAACATTAAGTGATATCCTTACCTCATCAGCAAGCTCGACTGCATTAAATCCGTTAAGCAGGTCAATAAGCTTAGATTTATTCTTATTAAATTCATCAACCTTCTTATACTCTAATCTGGTAATTGAAGCATATTCTTTATGAACAGCCTCATATTCTGTAAGATTAGCTGTAATTCCTTGTGCATCCTCAGGACGGAATTCTTCTGGAACATGCATGCCCGCATCAGACACGATTCTTTCAAGGTCTTTTCTGCATACAAGAATGTCTTTTAATGAATCTGACATCTGTCTGCGTGTCTTTTCCTGAACCTTGGTGTTATCCTCTAACTTCTTAATAAGTACCTTGTGCTGTGTAATGAATTCATCCGGGTCATCGCATGGGAATTCATTAAAGCTTCCATAATTATTCTCAATCTGGTTAATACCATGTGCGATACTTCCCTCAAGTCTGTTAAGAAGTGCTTCCTGTGACTCAAGCTCTTCCCTTACAGAATCACTGCTCTTCACAAGATTATTAAGAGCATCCTTGGCATTCCTTAACTGCTGTGATCCTGCTGCCATAATCCCACCGGCTTCATACTTTGCCTTAATATCGTCAAATGTATAACCTCTGTACTCTATTGCATCACGACATTTGTTCATAGATGCAGACAGATGGTTCATCAGCGCCTGCTTATCTGCAAAGTCACTGTTCTTCTGTGAAAGTGCTGTCTTTAATCCGGTGAATCTGCTCTCTATTTCATCCTTATCAAGACGGTATGTATCGTCATCGATTTCTATTGAAACATTTTCATCATAATAAGGTGCGTACTGCTCCTCCCATGACTTAATGATTTCATCATATGCCTTTCTTGTACTGTCCTCGAAATCTCTCGCGGTATCATACTCAGAATTAGCAGAAGCTGCTGCCTCCTCGCACTCATATATGCGGTTTCTTGCACTGTCCACATCAGCCTTCAGTCCCTTTAAGCGCTCATACTTTTTATCTATAGAAGTATTCATCTCCATAATACGCGAGAGCAGGCTGCATGTTGTTTCCTTCTCTTCTATATCATCTCTTGTCTGTGCGAGGTTCCTTGAAAGCTGCTCTTTAACCTCATTTAACACACTTCTCTTCTTCTCAGCCTCAATAATTGCAGCCTCGCTGTCAGCAATCTTTAATCTGATTGCTTCTGCCTCGGACGCATCCACCTTTCCAGACGCAGCATTATATACAAGTGCAAATGTATAATCATTCCACACAAGCTCCATTCTGTCGGCCAGCTTTCCTGCCTGCGCCTTATGCGACTCAAGCTCCTCCTGTGCAAGCTTAATCTGTGTCTCAAGCTTTGCCTCATCACGCAGGAACGACATATCCTTTAATGCGAATACAATCAGGTCTTTGTTAATCTCTAACTTAGTATCAATAAGCACCTGCTCGCTTATAACAGGATAAGCAGCCGCACCCTTGCCAAAATCCTTAAGCATCTCATCTGCTTTGATTCTCTCGAAATCGTTCTTTATTATAAATGCGTACTCAATGAAAGGTGTTCTCTTTAATACATCTCTTTTCTGTCCTGCATTCAGGGCTGCGAACCACTCATGACCCTCAACAACATCTGAACCATACTGGCTCTCAAGGTATTCCTTAAGCCTGTCTCTTTCAGGACTCTTACAGATATATGTTCCCTTTCTTGCATTGTCAATAAAGCTATCAAGTTCCTGGGTTGCCTTACACTCTTCTGTATATTCACTGCGCATCTTCTGGTAAGTCTCAAGAATAACCGAAAGCATTGCCTCGTCATTATCTGCACTATATATTTCACGGATTTTGCCCATGCGCTCGTTATCAGCATTTCCAGCCTCATCAGCCTTTTCAAGCTTTTCTGACTGCTCTGTAAATATATCAATAAGTGCTTTATTGGCAGATATTGTCTCATTAAGTGACATTAACTGCTGCTGCACATCATTGAATTTTTCGGACATTCTTGTCTCTTCATTCTTTAACAGTTCTTTATCCCTGAATGACTTATCATATTCTTCAGACGCATTTTCACATACGACAGAGCCCGCCTCTGATAAAGATGCTCCAAGCTGTGCCTGTAATTCCTGTATCTCATTCTCAAGATTATCAGAAAGACTGCCAAGACCTGCCGCTTCTTTGTCAGCATTTCTAAGATTATCCTTAGACTCTGATAATCTGACTTCCAGAGCCTTAACACGGTTAGCTGCTATATCAAGCTTTTCCTTAAGTCTTCTGGTCTCTGTCTCATAGAATTTTCTGTAACCTGCAGCAAGTATCTTTAACTCTGCTGTTATATCCGTATCTTCTCTTAATCTGTTATCTATCGCAATCTGAAGTCCTTTATAAGACTTCTCGTATTCTGCATAATCTTTATAATCGCCCGCAGACTCCATCAAAGAAAGCTTTCCTCTTGCCTCTTCAATTGCAGTATTCTTAAGTTCAAGTGCCTTTCTTGTCTCATTAACAAGGCTCTCAACTCCTGCCATCGAATTCTTTTCAGACATAACCTCCGCAACTGCTATAGCTTCCTTCTCATGTGCCAGCTCATCATACATCTTAGTGATAAGGTCGTCCTGACTCTTAAGTTCCTTATCCTTCTTATCACTTTCCCGCATAGCAACAAGAAGCAGGTCATATAGCTGCTTCTCTATCTCTTCTTTTCTGTTGTAAAATGCTTCGTATGTCGACAGATATTCTTTAAAACTGTCGATAGCTGCAATCTGGCTGTCGTATGCTCCAAGCTGTGAGTGTTTCTTTGAGAGCTCCACTAACTTATCCTTGATATCCATAAGAGTCTGCGCCATCATGCCCTCGTCATTGTCAACTGACAGCTTGTTATTGAAGGATTTCTGGATAATCTCCTCTATAAGCAGATCCTCAACAACCTTACGGCTTGTCTTATAATTTGACTCGAAATATGTTCTCACATGTCCCTCTGTCTTGTTAATTCCACGCACAATTTCCCATGCACTCTCATATATTCCGTAGTTGCTTATGAAGCTCTGGTAATCACCTTTTCTGTCAAATATCTTAACAACATATTTGTACCCGCCCTTCTCAAGGTCACGAAGATAAGCCTTAAGTCCGTTATATGTAATTCTCTCTCCATTACTTACAAGTGGAAGATTCTTAATATCGTTATCGCCAAACTCCCTGTAGAATATGCAGTAATTAAAGTATTCAACACTTGCTGTCGGTGCAGCTGTCTGTTCCTGTCCATCCTGATTCTCATCGTCTGTGCCTCTTCCCTTTCTTGCACAGAAACCAGTTGTCATGAACCTGAAACCATCCTTCTGATAACATGGATCTAACTTCCACTCAACCAAAGAATGAATACATGTATTACCGCTTCCCTGTCTGAAAAGCTTCTCAATAGGCTGCTTGTCATCAAGTGTGCAGTTAGGAAGCATATTCTGCATAAGAAGCAGCATAAGCAGACTCTTACCACCGCCATTGGCAAGGTCATATATAGTATTCTGGCAGTTGAAGCGCATCACGAAATCGTCGTACACCTGTGTACCGAAATTATATTTAACATTATTAACTCTGATTCTGTTAATCTGTGGCATCGCGTCCTCCATTCATAAGTTCGGCAAATCGTCCTCTGTAATCATCAAAATAATTCTCTATAAGACTTCTGAATCTGTCTGTCGGATAATATCTGTCCTGACTCTCAACTAAAAGTTCCTGCGCAACGCAGAAATTAAGCACAAGCTTTACCATACCCGACTTGGAATTTCTTGCTGCTCTCGCTCCTGTCTGATCCTCTACTGTTGTCACCGGAAGCTCGTCCCATGTAAGTGCTATCTGCTTAAAGCTGTTCTCCTCAACCTCATCAAGCACAAGCCCTGTGCTCTTATCGACAATACCACCTGTTGTCTTATCAACATTTTTAATGATGTCCTCAAGTCTTATGAACTCAGCATAAGTTGAACTCATTGTATCTGAATAAAACTCTGTTATTATGTTGTAGATTATGAAATACGCAAGATATAATTCTTTATTAACTCTTAATCCAAGTACATTTCTTAATTCCTCGTTGGAATATCCAAACACCCTGTTATTATCACCTGCACTTACATACAGACCATTGTTATATTCATATATGTTAAGATTAAGTTTCTTAAGTGACATATGAACGATGTCATACACTTCTGCATTATTATTGTATTCCTGATAAAGAGCTGCATTGTCGCCCCTCTCAGACACATTTTCCCCTGTGATAAGCTTAGAAACTATATCCAGTGCCTTATCTAGATTTCTATTCTCCATGTGCTTCCTTTCGTACCAATTCAACATCTGCCATCATACAGTTATCCGACAATATAACCTGCCCGCTAAGCCCTTTTCTTATTGCAAATGTAAAGCTTTCCGTATCTTTAAAGCCTTCTTCTAAGTATGCATCAAGAAATGTATCTTCTCCCGCATCACTGCCAAGCTGGTACTCATCCTTCTGGCACAGATTAACAAAGAAAGAGAAGAAATCTGCATTTCTTAAAACCTGCTCACCATACGCCCTCTTCATTGCATCTGCGAACTGACCGAGTGTTATAATGTCCGATTTTTTCAAACACGCAATGAGATTTTTCATAAGGAATACGTAATTATCCTTAATTCTCTTTTCTTCAATCTCATCTGCAAACTCAATATCTTCCGGTCTTTCATTGCTTATAAGCTCCTTCTCCTCATATCTTGGGGGCTTCACCATAAGCGCATCATCAATGCTTATCAGGTCAAATGTCTTTCTTATGTTCGGCTTTAGAAGCGGACTTAACATTGTGACTAATATATCTGCATTGTCCCTCTTAATCATATCTGAAAGTGCCGATGTGAAATCCATATGGCTTCTTAATCTGCCAAGCTTGGCGCGTCTTACCGCATCATCAGTCATCTTCTGCATTTCCGTACAGTCCTTTAACAGCTCGCTGTGCCTGTTCATTGCCTGCTTAAGCTGTGTCTCAAGACTGTATATCTCGTTCATTGTCCTGTAATAGCCTTCTCCTGTGCTACCCGATGCATTAAGCTTCTCGATTGATTTCGCAATAAGGTCACGGTTCTTCTTAAAAAGCTTTTCCTCATCATCAAACCATTTCATTCCTGTCTTGACGAATTCCTCATAAGCCTCTATTCCTGCAAATACATCGCCCGACAGAATTGTCAGCACTTCATTCTTCTTTAACTTAAGGCGGTTGACCTCTTCGTTGATTCTTTCAACCACTTCAACTCCGCCACGGAAGTTCTGTGAATTAATCATTTTTTCAAGAAGAAGCTGGGATACGCTTATCCTGCTCTCGTCCTTGATTTCCTTGGTATCAAGATAGAATTCAATAGCATCAGGGCTTATCGAATACCACACAGTATTGTCTCTTATCGAACTCTCGATTATCTTCATTCTTGATACTCTCTTTTTCCTGTCCACCGGATCAAAATACGAGAATTCAAATGGCCTGCCATCATTCTTTATCTTGTCAAATATATAATCAGCAATCTCCTTGCTGTCCTGTTCATTCAAATCAAGCCCGAAATCTCTCTTAAGTATCAGCCTTAAGAAATCGAGATATTCGGGATATGTAACATCCTTTTCCTTAAAATTATTCTCCTCTATAAAGAAACGGAGAACCGCCATAACTATATAGCCCATATCAAGGATTTCGTATTTGCCATCCTTGAAATTAGAAAATGATGTGTCTATCAGTCTGAAGAAAGGATAATATTTCTTCAGATTAAGCATTCGTTCACGGTGATCCGATATGATATCACCTGTCATATTCTCTGCCATAGTATTCTTCATTTCTGCGCACGCATTTTACACATATTGTCTTAACGCCCGGTGCGCCAGGACATTAAGCTTAAAGCTTGGTTCTTCACCAAATTTAAAGCTCGGTTCTTCCGTCTAATGCTCTTAAAAGTGTAACCTCATCGATATATTCAAGATCGCCGCCGACAGGAACTCCGCTTGCAATTCTTGTCACCTTAATTCCTGTTGGCTTTATCATTTTGCTTATGTACATTGCTGTTGTCTCACCCTCCAGATTGGAATTAGTTGCGATAATAACCTCGTCAACATCTCCCTGAAGCCTTACCATAAGCTCCTTTAACCTGATATCAGCCGGTCCGATTCCAAGCATCGGGCTTATTGCTCCATGAAGAACATGATATACGCCCTCGTACTTTCCTGTCTTTTCATATGCCGCCATATCTCTTGTATGTTCAACTACCATAATTGTCTTATGGTCTCTTTTCTGGTCGCGGCATATCGGACACAGTTCTTCATCTGTAAGCGTAAAACACTCCTTACAGTAGTGTATATGCTGCTTTGCATCAATCATTGTGTCTGCAAGTCTCTTAACATCCGACTCAGGCATGTTTATAATGTGAAATGCCAGGCGCTGGGCACTCTTAGCCCCAACCCCTGGTAAT
>ERZ791931.1784-NODE-1784-length-14526-cov-5.573215_pt1 | contig 14526 bp, 8 predicted proteins | sample MGYA00510127_ERZ791931 | MGnify/ENA primary metagenome ERZ791931 (study PRJEB30046, sample SAMN00792067) | human gut metagenome | study: EMG produced TPA metagenomics assembly of the A metagenome-wide association study of gut microbiota in type 2... | reverse complement strand
TCCACATAGCCAAAATCCATATCAACATCATTGCCTGCAGGAATTCCTGCTACCAGTCCGCTGGTACTATTCAGTCCGCTTTCCCGGTTACCGTCTGTGGACTGCCATATTGTATAATTGTACCGTTCCTTATCAGGTGCCTGAATCGTGTCCCCATATCTTGCGATCCATACATCCACTCCTGATAATAAGGACCAGTCTATGTAATTATCATACCAGTTGGTATTGCAGTAAACCATTGGATAATATCCGGCCCTGCGCACTTCATTGCAGAAGGTCAGTGCCATCTCTGAGACTGTTTTTGCAGAGAGCTTACTTGCTTTTGCGTACTCCAGATCATATACGACCGGATAGGAAACCTTGTAACCCTGCATTTTGCTGATGGCAAGCTGTGCTTCCTTTAATGCGGTAGTTGTCGATAAGGCTGTACTGTACACATAGGTGCCTGTGGGTACTCCGGCAAGTTCTGCATTTGTCATATTCTCATCATAGGTATAATCTTCGTGAGTCAGGCCATAGGAGATCCGGACAAACGCAAAATCTATATCAGACCTCTTTACCTGTTTCCAGTCAATATTGCCCTGCCATTCAGAGACATCCATGCCTCTGGTTATCGCACCCGGAATGATTTCACCACTTCCGTTATAGCAGACACCGTTGATCTTTTTCCATGCTTTGGAGTTCACTTTTTTTCTTGATGACTCTGTACCGGAAGTTCTTGCAGAATAAATAAATTCCTCCTCAGCCACTGTATCACGTCTGTCATAATGCGGATTTGCAAAAACAGAGCTTACAGGCTGCGCTACAGCTATCGCAGCTGCCAGACAACCAACAATAAGCCTTTTTCTGATTTTTAAAAAATCTCTTTTCATCTTTCTACTCCTGTCTTCTAATAAACGTCCATTTTATTACAATACTATTAACATATTATACACACTATATTACATTTTCGCAAGATAATCCCTGATATATACCCAAAAACGGCTGCACATTTCTTGCTCTGTGCAGCCGTTTTGCATATTTCGTTTCTATAAGCAATTATGTTTATTTATCCTGGCAGAAATATCCGGATCAGACAGCCGGATCTGTAGGATCAAAATTAGCAGCTCCTCTTAACGGAGTCAGTGCTTTCTTTCCAAGAGGTCCTTTCATTGCATCATCTGCTTTATATTTACCATCAATAATACTGATCGGTGCGCCATTACAGTTCTCATAAACCCACTTCGCATCTGCCACACAGGTTCTGATACATCCATGTGATGCGGGAGATCCAAGCTTATTGTACTCTACTGCCGGAAGATTATATGAGTTTGCCTGGCCGCAGGCTACAGAATGAACAAAGATTCCTCCCTGTCCGGCACCGTCTACATGAGTTCCATACTGTCCCCAGGATGGTCCCATAAGAGGCTGCCACCTCAGGCTTCTGCTCAGTGTAAAGTTACCGGTCGGAGTTGGTGTTCCTGCTAAACCTACAGATACCCTGATCGTCTTAACAGGAATTGTTCTGGCTGAATCAGCATAAACAGTCATAACTCCGTTTACTCTGTCCACCTGAACAGAATACGGTCCTCTGTATCTGTTTGTCAGATCAGTGATACGGTATCCGTTACGGTCAAAGTAATACAGAATTCCATTAACTCTCATACTCTTATTTCTTGCAAATCCGTTTCCTGACGGATCGATATATCTCACCAGGTTTTTAGCATTACTTACAATTACCCATCCTCTTGTATATTTACCGTTTGCATCCAGATAACCGTTTACTCCATTCTTTTTCATAAACTGATTTGTCTGAACCACACATTCTTTAAGATAATAGTAATTGCCGCTGTATTTTCTCCATCCGCTCTTATACAGGCTTCCCTTAGAGGATGCGATATACCATTTCTTTTTATAGCGCACCATTGTGCTCTTATATACTTTACCTTTGTGTTCTGCGGATGTAGATGATTCAAATATATATTTCTTTCCATCGATTTCTGTCAAACCGCTTGCAAGCTTTCCTGATGGTTTAAAATAATAACCTGCGGAAGTCCACTTATCCGTATAATGATTTCCCTTGGAATCAAAATACAGCCAGCCAAGGAATTTGCCACTGGTGCTGACAAGTTTCTGCCAGCCATGTTTCTCAACAACACGACCCGGAGTACTTCCAAAGTAATAGTAATGATCGCCTGCTTTTGCCCATCTCTTTGTCCAGGTTGCCCGCTTTCCGTTTGAGCCAAAATAATATCTGAAATTGCCGTATTTTACAAGTTTATTTCTATAAATCTGGCCGTTACTGTCGGTACAGTAATATGCACCATTCTGAGCCTTCTTCATCACTGATTTCAGAACATATCCATTGGCATCCAGCAAATAACTTCCGGTTCCTTTCTCCGGAATAGCTGTGGCAACTACGCCACGCTTATAATATTTACCTATATCTGCAGGAACACTTCCCTTTTTAAAATACAGCCAGCGCTCTCCCTTAGTGGTATCTGAACGAAGCCATCCATTGTGGAACATTTTTCCGGGAATGTCGCTGCTTGCAGGATCAAAATAATACAGGTTTGATTCGCCGTTAACTGTGAGGGTGATCTCTCCTGTCTGTGGCTTACCTTCAGAATCAAGGCAGTAATAATCCTCATTGATCTTGAAATATCCGGTATATGTACCTGCTGCTTTTGCTTTCGCTTCAAGCTGTGCAATTGTCTCCAGATTACCATTCTCATCGTAGTACTGGAAATATGTTCCTGTCCATTTCCATACACTCTTCTCCTGCTGGCCTACTGTAGATGTATATGGAGTTATCGCTTCTCCTTCACATCCGGTATAAACAACAGCCTCATCTGCAGTTGTAAAATAGGACTGATTTGCCTGGGCTTCTGTTTCTTCCCCTGTGGCATCTTCTCCTGCTGACTGAGCTGCATCTGATGTCGGTTCTTCATCAGCTGAAGATTTTTCTTTTACCTCAGCCTGTCCAGTTACAAGGATTCCCTCTTCATCAAACAGATAATATCCTGTATGGGTTTCCCCTTTATACTCTGTGCTGATCTTTACAATTCCGTCTGCCACTGTATAAAATTCTTCATTTGTTACAGACACTGTATCCGTTGCTGCTGGTGTTTCCATTGCTGTAACCTCTGCTGTCACAGCTGTTGTATCTGTTTCAGCCACTGCTGTTTCAGATGATTCTGTCTGATCTCCTGAGAATCCGTCAGTCTCAGACAGCATCTCCTCATCGGGTAGTGCTGCTGTTGCTGCTTTCTGATCATCTGTATTTGCTGTATCCTGATTTTTTGCAGGTTTGCGCAGTTTAAAGCCATTCTCTGTGCTTACCCAGTCCTCAGCTTTCACTACAGCGGCTCCAACGGCATCCGTAGCATCTGCTGTTGACGGCGTCTCGTCCGGCAATGCAGCAGCCGTATCCGTTCCCGCTGTAAATGCGTCGTCTGTCTGTTCCTGTGATGGTACTGCTGTCCCATCATCTCCATCTGAAAAAGCGTCTGCTTCTGTTTCAGAAGTTTCTTCTGTAACATTTACTTCTTCTGCATCTGTCTGTGTGGCAACAGCCGGAGCTGTATCAGGTGAAGTAAATGCAGCAGCACCTGCTTCACTGACAGTTGCCATTGTCATAATAAGACTCAATGTAACCGCAACTAATCTTCTTTTCACAATAAGTTCCTCCTCTTTTATTCATGTTACTTTATGGTTACTGTTCACTCTGTTTGTGCACAGCAGCTTTCTACTCGCCAAGGCCGCTATCAATAGCAGCAACAAGATGATCCAGGGCTTCCTGTTCATCAACACCTTCACAGGTAAGTTCTATCTCATTTCCGCATTTTACGCATGCACCAAGTACACTCAGTACACTCTTTGCATTTGCCATGCCCCCATCGTAGACAAATGTTATCTGTGACTGGTATTTCATTGCCTCATTGCACAAAATCCCCGCAGGTCTCAGATGAAGACCTGTGGGATTTTTAACTGTCACTTTTTTACTGACCATTTCACTGTTCCTCTTATATTGTTACTACCCCTTCTGTAAGTGGAGAATTCTTTTATTCCTTGTTTTCCTTACTGTCATCAACAGCAGTCCCTGATGAAATCACTACTTCCGTAGTCACATCTTCCACTGTCTCATAACCATCCGGCAAGACTATCTCAACCGGGACTTCATAACTTCCTTCTTTTTTGCCATCCAGATCTATAGATGCCTTAATGTCTTTGTCATTATTCAGATCATCCAGATCTTTGTTATCTGATTTGATTCTCACTTCTATCTGCGCAGTCTCAAATGTTACCTGCAGATCTTTCGGTTTATTCTTAACCTCTATATTCTTAGTCGGAAATTCAAACTCTCTGCTTCCGGCCGGAAGAATACTTACAGTTACCCATACATCTTCACTGGAGTCACTGGTAAGTTTCACATTGTCCGGCAGAAGATTCGTAAGACTGATTTTTTTCTCCACATCTTCGGATTCACCGGAAATATCAATACTGTCTTCCGGTATAGTGATCACATTATTATTATCCGCAAGACTTTCAAGACCTTCTGCACTGCCTGCTACACTGATCGTATCCGGCACTGTTCTCACAGCCCCAACCTGATATCCTTCAGCCGGTGTCCCTACATAATCTGCAGATATCTGCACTCCCTGACGGATTTTCCATAATTTTGCAGTCACTGTTACTTTTGCATTATTCTCAATCCGCAATGAATTCATTTCAGAATCGGTAAGTACCTCCTGATTCTTATCAATGATCGTAAGGTTTACATCCTGTGTAAAATCCTCTGTATTCCCATCCAGTTCAATGGAAGCATTTACCTTATCTATTTTATTGATCAGCGTCTTCGGGCCTGTAATCCTTACTTTCTCCGGACTGGCAGTCAGACTTCCTACTTCATAATCTTTGCCCGGTTTCGTATCACCTCTGCTGACATTTACCACAAACTCCTGTGTCTCTTTTTCATCAAGATTTACACTGAGATTCTGAGGAGTAACTTTGATATCACTGGGAGATACCCCCGGTACAGAACAGGTAACGGTAATAGGAACCATAACCGGATTTGTATCCAGGCTTACCGCCTGCTGAAGATCAGCTACCGCAGAGATGTCTGTGACTTTGATCTTGTCTCTGATCTTCTTGGTTGCAGTGATCGCAACTTTTATGGAATCCTGGTTCTGTTCCGGCATACACATCTTACCGATGGTATCTGAAGATTCCACATATTCCTTGTTGATCAGTTCCACATCATTGAGCGTATAGTAATTGGTTCCTGTCGGATTATCTATGTTTACAACGATCAGCCATAGCACAACAGCTATTGCGACAGACATGATTTTCAGAGGTATATTATCTGTTATTTTTCGCTTCTTCATGCTTCACTCTTCCTTTCAGTAAATGGCGAAGTTTGCTGTTGTCTACAACCTGCTTATTCTGCGCTCTGACCAGGATTTCTCTGAGTTTTGCACTGTTTACACTTCTGGTCAGCTTTCCTCCCTGCGCTACAGATACCTGACCGGTTTCCTCTGATACAATGATCGTAACAGAATCTGTCTGCTCACTGATCCCCACACCTGCCCTGTGCCGCGTTCCAAGCTGTTTGCTCAGTTCCATATTATCAGACAGTGGAAGATAGCATGTTGCAGCCACAATCCTGTTCTCTCTTACAATAACAGCTCCGTCATGAAGTGGTGTGTTATGTTCAAATATATTGATCAGAAGCTGACTGGTAAGGATTGCATCCAGATTAATACCTGTTCTTATATAATCGGTCAGCAGCTCATTCTGCTCAATTACGATCAGTGCTCCGGTCTTAACTTCTCCCATATCAAAACATGCTTTGACCAGCTCACTGATGGTTTTATCCGTAAATCTTTCCTTCACCTCTTTACCTGCATCAAAAGGTATCAGTGAAGCCATGATCCGCTTTTGTCCAAGCTGTTCCAGAACTTTTCTGAGCTCCGGCTGAAAAATAACGATCACACCTACGATCAGTGTACTTGCCAGATTTGAAAAAATCCACAGAATCGTATTCATCCTGAAAATATACGCGATCAGAATGAAGAGGAGAACGACCAGTATTCCTTTCAGAAGTGTATATGCATGAGTATATTTGATCCATACCATGAACTGATATACAAAAAAAGCGATCAGTGCAATCTGTATGATATCTATAATCCCAATCTTAGGAAATGCCAGTCTTGATAATGTTTCTATCAAATTTCCTGAAAAATCCTGCATATGGCTCTCCTTTCCTTATCATTTTTATATATCTTATCGTTGAAAATGTTTTCAGTGGATTTTGTGTTACTGTTCACTCCGTTCACAGTAACGTAGCCAAAATTCATTCCAGATTGCCTGCGGCAATGGAATTTTGGCTCGTATGTCTCATCGTTACCGGAAACTGCTTTTTACAGATTTTTTAATGATTCTTCCAGTTTCTTCTCAAAATCCACGCTGTCAATATCTTTCTTTCTCTCTACAGGTGCTGCAGCCTCATCTGTCGTCACTGCTTTCTCATCACCATGAAAAATAGGATTCGCATAAGAAACAACGTTATCCTGTGCCGGTCTTTCATCCTTTGCAGAACTTCCGTTAATCTTCTTTATACTTCTTTCAGATGTTGTGACACAGGCTTTCGGCACTGCTTTTACATAATAATAATATTCATCATCCTCATATTCCAGTCTCTCGGTACGGGTATAGTCACCACCAAATACAAAGAATTCAAGAAGTAATCCTATCACCACAGAGATCACTGTATAAATGATCAGCGTAACAACATCAATATCCAGTCTAAAATAAAATCCACCTGCAATAATCATCAGAACATACACAACTCCACCTGCAATAATGGCAATTCTCCATGCATAGTCAAAAGAGCGGGTACGTATCAGATTCACCAGCAGAATCACTGCGATAAAGGCAATCACTGTGATCCACATTCCCCAGTTCTGCACGATTCCATCTGTCAGAAGTTTTAATTTGTCAGCTATGGCAACATCCGGGTTTTCCAGAAGTTTATGCTGTACACGTATAAAACGGATAAAATAGTAAATAATCACTCCGCAGCCTGCAGGAAGTGCAGAAAACGCATTGCACAAAAGTCCGCTTCCGATAGGAAGAAGCGTCGGAACACTGAACCCAAAGGAAAGCGGTGTAAATACAAGTACTAAATTATTGTCTGAACTGAATCTCAGGAAGAGAATTGCCATAAACAGGATCAGCACAAGCATAAAACCTGCAACTTCTATCCCCAGTGCATAACCATGTGCGACCATCAGGGCAAATCCTACAAAAATCATTACACCTGAAGGAAGAATGGAACAGATCAGTGCAAGGATCAGAACAATAAATATATTATCGATCTGCTTCATATATCCCATATTGGTATTGATCCATATGAAATAAACCATTGCCAGAACGAAACGTAAGACAGGCAGGATATAAATCTCATACTGGCTGTATAAATTCTTTATTCGCTGTTTTAATTCGAGTAATGCTGTCATTTTTTATATCCTCCTGTAACTCCTCTGGCTGAAGATTTTTTATCTTCGCGACCGTAGATTTTACTTAATTGTGTAAGTTCTTCATAATAATTTTTCACACTTTTCTTTGCTTTATGGTATTTCACCGTATATTGGATATATGTCAGGACAGAAAACAGTACCAGCACTGCCACATACCCCAGAATAACTTCCACGCCCAGTGAAACAAGGTTCATCTTATGAACATTATCTATCAGATATTCAGCAAAATATGCTGCGATACCGGCCAGAATCAGGCAATACCCAATCGTAACAAGGAAAAAATTCTTAATCATGGCAAGTCCGATATAATCACTACGGTAGTACCTGCTGACCGGAAGATATTTCTTTCCTTCACCCTGTTCATACATGGCAAGTTTATTCATGATTTTTATCTTCTCTTCATTTAACATAAATTACTCCTTACTGTATGCTTTTCCTTTTGCTATAATCCGCTATTACTGTTCACTCTGTTCTCAGCAACAACCTGATATCATTCATATAATCATACAGATTAATTGTAACATATATCATTATGTATGAAAAGTGTTTTTTCTTATCTCCTGCCTATGCAAACCGTAAGAAAATAAACATTTCCGGCACCTTTTCTCTTCAGGCATCCGGTCATTGCATCGATCGTACTTCCTGTTGTATACACATCATCTATCACCAGGATATTCTTTCCCCTGACATCTCCGGTCACGCAGAACGCTTTTTCCAGGTTTTTTCTTCTCTGCAAAGCATTCAGTTTTTTCTGCGACTTTGTCTTTAAAACTTTCTGCACAATATTGACATCTGTGGAAATCCCGGTATAATGACCGAGTTTCTCCGCCAGATATGCAGCCTGATTAAAACCTCTCTGCCGCTCCTTCGACCTGTGTACCGGAACCGGCACGATCAGATCCGGCTTCCATTCCCGCAATTCTTTCTGCGCATATCGATACATTGCTCTGGCATAAAAATCACCGTATTCTCTGCATCCATAGTACTTATATCTGGTAACAGATCTTCTCATTATGCCATCATAGACAAAAATACCTCTTCCCTGTTCATACATATGCCTGTGTTTCTGACAGTCTCTGCAGTATTCCCCTGTTTCTATGGGTTTTCCACATTTATAACATCTGGGATGACCAATCGGACGAAGTTCTTTCTCGCATTCCGGGCAGATCATCCTTCGCTGATCTGCCAGTATTTTCTGACAGACCGGACAGCATCTCGGGTAAAAAATATCAGCAACCATGTTCAGAAACCGTTTCATTTCCATTTCCTTCCACTATTTTACTCTTTGTTTTGCTATCCTCTGTATTTCTGTTTTTCTCATATTATCGGAATAAATTTTTTCTCTGTTATTATTCAGTCATCAGATCACAGTCTGCAATATCATTCTTCACCATCTGTATTATTATCCCCTGTAGTCTCACTCAGTTCTCTGATCCGTTCATCCAGTGCACTGTATCTCTTCTGCTGTTTTTCATTGCGTATCATCTCTGCAAAGGTCTCCTCGTTTCCCACAACCGTCACACATTTTCTTGCTCTGGTAACTGCGGTATAAAGAAGGTTCCTGTTTAAAAGCATCTGTGGTCCGGAAAGCAATGGAAGTATGACTGCCGGATACTCAGATCCCTGAGACTTGTGGATTGTAATAGCATATGCAAGTTCCAGTTCCTCCAGCTGTTTGAACGAGTACATTGCAAAACGTCCATCCTCAAATTCCACTTCTGCTGTCTCAGCAAATTCATTGATTTCCCTGAGGATTCCGGTGTCTCCGTTAAATACTCCCACGCCTTTCTCAATGACAACCCCATATCGTCCCCGGATTTCCCATTCCATCTGATAATTATTTCTGATCTGCATGACCTTGTCCCCTGTGCGGAACAGCCGGTCTCCAACCGCCCTCTCGGATTTCCCGTCTTCCGGCGGATTCAGGTATCTCTGCAGGATCTGATTCAGCCGCTCTACTCCCAGAAGTCCCTTTCTCATAGGTGTCAGTACCTGTATCTCAAAGGGTTTGGCATCTACATAGCGCGGCAATTTCTCCTGGATCAGCGCGATCACTACTCTTATAATGATATCTGCATCATATCTCTTCAGAAAAAAGAAATCCCTGCTTTTATTATTGATCTGAACCTGTTCTCCCTTATTTATCTTATGAGCATTTACAACAATATCACTCTCTGATGCCTGTCTGAATATCTTAGTCAGTTCCACTACAGGGAAACATCTGCTTCGGATAATATCTCTCAGCACATTGCCCGGGCCTACACTCGGAAGCTGATTCTCATCCCCCACAAGGATCAGTCTGGTTCCTGCTACCACTGCAAGAAGAAGAGAATGCATCAGATGGATATCCACCATAGACATTTCATCAATAATGATCACATCTGCCTCCAGCGGATTCTGCGCATTCCTCTCGAATTTAGCTGAATGCCCGTCCCTCTCTTCTTCCGGCATTCCATTCAGTTCCAGCAGACGGTGAATTGTCTGCGCCTCATATCCGGTAGTCTCTGTCATTCTCTTTGCAGCACGTCCGGTAGGTGCAGCCAGCCGAATCTCTGCACCTTCTCCCTCAAAAAAGCGGATGATCGCATTGATCGTTGTCGTTTTACCTGTACCGGGGCCTCCTGTAAGAATAAAGAGTCCATGATCCGCTGCTTCAGTGATTGCTTTCTTCTGCATTTCATCCAGAACAGTTCCTGTCTCTTTCTCGATCAGCTCGATTCTGTGCCTGACAAGCTCTTTATCCTCAGGACACACAATATTCAGTTCATTAAGCATCCTGGCAGTGTTCAGTTCCAAATAATAATACTGTGCCGGATAAACGATAGTTTCTCCGCTTTTTTCTTTCAGCACCAGCTTCCTGTCAATAACCATATCCATAAGGTGTTTCTCCATATAGGATTCATCTACTCCCAGAAGTCTGGCACATCTTGTAAATAACTGTTCCCTCGGAAGATAAGTATGTCCTTCTCCCGAAGCCTGCAGAAGAGTATACAGCATTCCGCTGCGGATTCTGTAATCTGAGTCTGCGTGAATACCGACTCTGGCAGCAATCTCATCAGCAATCTTAAATCCCACACCGGAAATATCTTCCGCAAGTCTGTAAGGATTCTCCTGAAGGATCGTATAGACAGATTCCTTATATTTCTGATAAATCTTTGCGCCCAGGTTCAGGGAAATCCCATATTTCTGCAGAAAAATCATTACTTTTCGCATCTCTGCCTTCTCACTTACCTGCGCAGCGATCTCCCGGGCTTTTTTCTCACTGATCCCCTTTACCTCTGCAAGCCGCTCCGGCTCTTCTTCTACGATACGGAGTGTGTCATCTCCAAACTTCTGCACAATCCTGGCAGCCAGTGCAGCACCGATTCCCCTGATGGCGCCCGAACCCAGATAACGTTCTATTCCATATGTATCCTCCGGCATCTTCTCTGTAAAAGAACTGATCTGAAACTGTTTGCCATATACCGGATGATGGATATATACTCCGGTTGCTTCAATAGATGCCCCCTGTGTGATCGCAGGGAAACTTCCCACGCAGGTCAGCTCTTCCTCTTTTTTTGTACCTTTCAGTACCATAACTGTATATCCGTTATCTTCATTTCTGAAAATAACATGATCTATGTATCCTGTGACAGTTTCACTCATGTGCTTTTCTCCACACCTCCTGCTTCTTTGAGCCTCTGACAACGCAAAAAGGCACTGCACTGTGCAGTACCTCCTGCTTTATCCGTCAAAACGTGCCATTACCTCTGCATACTTACCGGTTCCCACTGCGACCACGCTCATTGCATCCTGCACAGTCAGTGTACTTACTCCGGTTCTCTGCTCGATCAGTGTATCCATCCCATGAAGAAGGGCACCGCCGCCTGTAAGTACGATTCCTCTGTCTACAATATCCGCAGCCAGTTCCGGCGGTGTCTTTTCCAGAATTCCATGAACAGTCTCCACAATCTGGCTTGTAGCATCCTTTAACGCCACACGTATTTCTTCTGAGGTAAGTGTCACTGTCTTCGGCAGACCGGTGATCACATTTCTCCCCTTTACTTCCATTGTTCTCGGATTTGATTCCTCTATAGCCGTACCAATCTGAATTTTGATCTTCTCTGCCATATCTTCTCCGATAAAAAGTCCATGATTCTTTCTCACATAGTTCAGTATAGCCTGATTAAAAGTGTCCCCTGCAACTTTCACAGAAGCGGAAACCACAACCCCCGCAAGAGAGATAACCGCAACATCCGAAGTTCCGGCTCCAATGTCTACGACCAGATTTCCAAAGGGCTTGGTCACATCCACCCCGGCTCCGATTGCCGCAGCTATAGGTTCCTCCACCATATAGACATCTCTGGCACCAGCCTGATAGGTTGCTTCCTCCACTGCCTTTTTCTCAATCTCTGTAATTCCACTGGGAACACAGATACTGATCCTGGGCTTGCGGAAAGCTCTTCTTCCTATTGCTCTGGATATAAAGTATTTCAACATCTTCTCTGTAACTGTATAATCAACGATCACGCCCTGTCTGATGGGACGGATGATCTCCATATCTGAAGTAATGCGCCCTTCCATCAGACGGGCTTCTTCACCGATCGCACGTATCTTCTCTGTATTTTTATCATAAACTACGATCGAAGGCTCATTTAGCACAAGCCCCTTTCCTGTAGAATAAGCCAGACTGTTCCTGGTTCCCAGGTCAATTCCAATATCACTTGTCGGCATGGAAATCCCCTTTCTGTTCTTACGTTCTCCTCATCCCCTTCAACTGATCATTACTTTTTACAGTCTCTACCGGGGACTTATCCGGTTTAGTTATAACAACTCCATAAAATAATGCGATCAAAACAGTCCAACAGGGCTTCACATCCTGATAAGCCGGATCAAAATATATTATTTACGAGAATTGCTATAAATAATCTCTTCTATTATATACAACTTCCATTTAAAAAGAAAGTCCTGCAATATGATTTCAAGATTATTTCAGATATTTCTTTACATATTTTCCGGTATAGGAAACCAGTGACTGTGCCACCTCCTCAGGAGTTCCCTGAGCAACTACGGTACCTCCTTTGTCTCCACCCTCCGGTCCGATATCAATGATATAATCTGCGGTCTTAATCACATCCAGATTATGCTCGATCACAACTACTGTATTACCGCCCTCCGATAATCGTTTCAGAATCTCCACCAGCTTATGCACATCCGCAAAATGCAGACCTGTGGTAGGCTCATCCAGAATGTAGATAGTCTTACCTGTGCTGCGCTTGCTCAGCTCTGTGGCAAGCATGATCCTCTGTGCCTCTCCTCCGGAAAGCTCTGTGGACGGCTGTCCCAGCCGGATATAGGAAAGTCCTACATCATAAAGAGTCTGTATCTTTCTTTTAATAGAAGGAACATTCTCAAAAAAAGTCAGTGCTTCCTCCACCGTCATATTCAGCACATCGTAAATATTCTTATCCTTATACTTTACTTCCAGGGTTTCTCTGTTATATCTCTTACCTTTGCAGACCTCGCATGGTACATATACGTCCGGAAGGAAATGCATCTCAATTTTGATAATACCGTCACCGCTGCATGCCTCACATCTTCCGCCCTTTACATTAAAACTGAATCGTCCTTTCTTATATCCTTTTGCCTTGGCATCTGCTGTTGCTGCAAAAAGATCTCTGATCTGGTCAAATACCCCGGTATAAGTCGCAGGATTGGAACGTGGAGTACGGCCAATAGGTGACTGGTCAATATTGATAACCTTATCCAGTTGGTCTGTTCCCAGAATGTCCTTATGTTTTCCCGGAATCACTCTTGCCCGGTTCAGATCTCTTGCCAGGCGTTTATAAAGAATCTCATTGATCAGAGAGCTCTTACCTGAGCCCGAAACTCCTGTGATACAGGTCATGATCCCAAGAGGTATCTTCACATCGATATTCTTGAGATTATTCTCTGCCGCCCCCTTGACAGTAAGAAAACCGGTTGGCTTCCGTCTCTCCAAAGGTACCGGAATTTTTAATTTTCCGCTCAGATAAGCTCCTGTGATGGAATCCTCGTTCTTCATCAAATCCTCTGCAGTTCCCATGGCAACCAGTTGTCCGCCATGCTCCCCTGCACCGGGACCTATATCTACAATACAGTCTGCGGCACGCATGGTATCTTCATCATGCTCCACAACGATCAGGCTGTTTCCAAGATCACGCAGTTTCATCAGAGAACCAAGAAGTCTGTCATTATCCCTCTGGTGAAGTCCGATACTCGGTTCATCCAGAATATAGGCAACTCCTACCAGCCCGGAACCAATCTGGGTAGCCAGACGGATTCTCTGCGCCTCGCCGCCGGAAAGAGTTCCTGTCGCACGTCCCAATGAAAGATAATCCAGTCCTACATCTGACAGGAAACTTACCCTTGCCTTGATTTCCTTCAGAATCTGTCTGCCGATAAGCTGCTGCTGCTCGGAGAGCTGCATATCCGCCAGAAAGGCTTTCAGCTTCTCTATGGAAAGATTGGTGACCTCATAAATATTCTTATCCGCCACAGTCACAGCCAGTGATTCCTTCTTCAGTCTCTGACCTTTACAGGTTTTACATGGAGTAATGCGCATGAAAGATTCATACTCCTGCTTCATGGCATCAGAGCCTGTCTCTCTGTAACGCTGCTCCACATTTCGGATCAGCCCCGGAAACGCCACATCGTAAACGCCCTCTCCGCGCTGCCCTTTATAGTAAACCTTTACAGAATGTCCATTAGTTCCGTTGATCAGAATGTCCTGTATCTTCTCCGGATACTCCTCAAAAGGTGTTGCCAGGCTGAAATCATATTCTCTGGCAAGAGCATCCAGGATTGCCCTGGAAAAACTTCCCTCATTTGTGCAGGACTGCCATCCTGTGACCACAATGGCACCATCCAGGATACTCAGAGATCTATCCGGGATCATCAGATCAATATCAAATTCCATTTTATACCCAAGTCCCAGACAGTCCGGACAGGCGCCAAAAGGATTATTGAAAGAAAAGCTTCTCGGTTC
>ERZ791931.1765-NODE-1765-length-14642-cov-4.543772_pt1 | contig 14642 bp, 9 predicted proteins | sample MGYA00510127_ERZ791931 | MGnify/ENA primary metagenome ERZ791931 (study PRJEB30046, sample SAMN00792067) | human gut metagenome | study: EMG produced TPA metagenomics assembly of the A metagenome-wide association study of gut microbiota in type 2... | reverse complement strand
CCCCCTGCTCCCAAAGCAGGTGCGCTAACCGGACTGCGCTACACCCCGCTACTTTTTTGAAGGGTTGTTCTTTTCAAAAGCGGTGCAAAGATAGGGAGTATTTTTTAATTAACAATAGCTAAACGAATGTTTTTTACCTATTATTTCTCAATACCTTGAATCTCATCACTTTGCGACCGCACTTTTTTTTCTTGTCAGAGATTAGAAGTATCATCGGACATCGTAATTCATCTTTTCATCTCCTCTTTCACCTTTTCTCTGTCTCTTCGATGAATAGGGAGTTTGCGGGTGAAGGGCAACAACTTCACCACCTCTTCACCTGTAAGCGATTAGGTTTCAAAAATAGTTTCAATCCTTGAAACACTTCGTTTCTCGGTGTGAAACACTTTGTTTCATTAGGAGAAACACTTTGTTTCAAGGCGTGAAACTTTTAGTTTCAAATGGGGTTGAAACTAATAACGAAATAGCTTGACTAATCTTGCTCAATGATGTAATCAGGGTAAGCGGCTATTTGATTTTGTTCACGATGAAAAGAAGGTGAAAGAACGGCTCTTCACCTGCAAACTCCCTGTTAATCGGTGATACAGAGGAAGAGTGAAGGGGATGGAAGAATTGTGCCTATTATAGAGAAAGAATATTAAATTGTTCATAACTGTACCGGAGTGAACAAGCTCATAATGGTATATTGGGGGTGGTTGCCCCGTACATAAATTATCTGTGAGTATGAACTATCTTTCGATGTTTGCTGTTTTATAAATAAGAATTTTAAAATGAAAAGCCTTATGAAAACAAGAAAACAAAAAGAAACAGGTGAAAAAGAAGTGCACTTGTTAGAGCAAAAAGGATATGAAAGAATGGTGAATGAGATTGTCCCCGTTCAACAAGCGGAAGCATATCGCAAGCCAACTAATAAAGCGGTCAAAGAGGCGGTTAAGGAGTTAAATCCCGATACAAATAGTCTGGGTAGTAGAGGATAAGTAATTCCTCTACTACCCAGACTAATCATCGTATTAAAGGATTCGGGAGGCTTTCGGTGGTTCTCATTTAGGGAAAGTAAGAATAAAACAGCTTCCTTTCCCTATTTCTGATTTTACGTTAATACTTCCGTCATGCAAAGTCATGATCTGTTTGCACAGGCTCAATCCGATGCCCGAACCGGATGTTTTGGTGGTGAAGAAAGGAACGAAAATCTTGTCCAAAACATCTGTTAGAATTCCCTCGCCATTATCAGATATTGTTAATGTCGGGTTGTCTTTAGAGAAAAACTTTATCTGTATCTCTTTATCTATTTTTCGCTCGCATGTTTCGCGGGCGTTTTTTAACAAGTTGATAAGCACTTGCTCTATCTGTGCCCGGTCTACATATAAAAATAAATCAGATGCAGGCATTTCGAAATGAATATACTCTTCCGGGAATAATTTCTTTAAGTCCGTAAACAATTCGGCAACAGATACTTTAGTACGGACAGGTATCGGAATTCGTGTCAGTCGCCGGTAATTCTCCACAAATCCTAGTAATCCCTTACTTCTTCTGTGAATAGTCTGCATAGCTTGCAACATAGCAGAATACTCCTTTTCTCCGAGTGATTCGGGGATTCCCCTTTCACTTAACGTTTCCGAAAGAGAAATAATAGGAGTGATGGAGTTCATGATTTCGTGTGTTAATACACGAATCAGCTTTTGCCAGGCCTCCATTTCATTACGTTCCAGTACAGAATGAATATTCTTCAGACTGATTAACCGCTGTTTCTTCCCCTGTGTAGCAAATGTGGTGCAGGAAATAGCCATTTCCAGAACGATACCATTCTGCTCGATGCGGATCATGGACATATCATTGCTGATAGAAGCCTCCTGAAGTACGTCCGGTAGTTGTGATATTTGCCCCAGATGGGCCACTGCAGCCTGATTCATCCATTCAATGTGCCCGGAAGCATCGGTTACGAGTACGACAGTATCTACTTTATTTAATAAACTCTCGTAATACTGATGCTTGACTTCCTCTGCCAATAACTTTCCCCGAAAGTCCTTCAATGCATTAGAAAGCTCCTGTGCCCACTCATCCATCATCTTATTTTTGAAAGGCGGATGAAGATTCTGCGTCATATCGTTGTAGCGAAGTCCATCCGTCAATCGTCGTAACAAGGTGATTTGCTTGAACTGTATTCGGTAGAGATGCATACCGGCACCTATCAAAAAGAGAATACAGACGGTAGTGCTGAACCATAACTGTCTTTGATACAGCAGACAACTGCCGATAGAAAGCAGAAAAATAATTAAGATGTGCAATGCTACTTTGAACTCAAATCGTTTCATAAGCCTAATTTTTCAAGTTTGCGATACAATGCAAAACGGGTAATCCCTAAATATTCGGCAGCACGGGAGATGTTTCCGTCGCTGATCCGGAGCGCTTTCTCAATGGCCTGCCGTTCCAGTTGTTCGAGATTCAGTACCATTTCTTCGTCCTTTTTCTGTTTAGGTGTCGCATGAAAAAGGAAGTTTTCAGGTTTTAGCATGGAGCCGTCTCCCAAGATTACAGCACGTTCTATCGTATGTTGAAGTTCTCTCACATTTCCAGGCCATGCATATTTCAGCAGTTTGTTTTTGGCTTCCCGTGTCAGTCCGTGCATTTCTTTTTTATATTTGCGGGCATAATGGTTCAGAAAGTGTTCGGCAAGCAGGATGATGTCATTGCCGCGTTCACGGAGTGGAGGTATATGTATTTCAATCGTGTTGATACGATATAATAAGTCCTGACGGAAATTCCCGTCTTCCACCATCTGACGGATATCAGCATTGGTGGCACATATTAAACGGACGTCGATGGGAATGGTTTGCGTACTTCCCAAACGACTGATTTGCCTTTTTTCGATAGCAGTCAGTAATTTAGACTGCATAGGAAGTGAAAGATTGCCAATTTCATCCAAAAACAAAGTCCCGTTGGTCGCCACTTCCATTCGTCCCGCTTTTGATTTCTTGGCATCGGTGAAAGCGCCTTTTTCGAAACCGAACAGTTCACTCTCAAACAATTGTTCGGGTATACTTCCCAGGTCAATCGTGACAAAAGATTTGCCGTATCGTGGAGAACAACGATATAATAGTCGGGCAATCACATCCTTTCCCGTACCGTTTTCTCCGAGAATCAGTATATTGGCATCCGTATTACTTAGTTTATTTATCGTGGCAAACACTTCCTGCATGGCCGGTGACTCTCCAATAATATCATTTTCCGAAGCATTTTGCCCGCTAAGAATTTCTACTTGCTCTTTCAGCATGTTGACTTCCTGCTGTGACTGACGCAGTCGCATACCCGAAGTAAGCGTAGCCAGCAATTTATCCTTTTCCCAAGGCTTGGGAATAAAATCGGTAGCACCGGCTTTGATGGCCCGGACGGCCTTGTCCGTATCCGCATAGGCAGTCATAAAAATAACAATAGCTTGTGGGTCAAGCTGCAATATCTGCTTCAGACTTTCAAATCCCTCTTGTCCGCTGATGGCATCCCGGCTGAAATTCATGTCCAATAAGATAAGATCGGGATGAAAGGTGGTCATGAAATGCTCGATCCGATCGGGGGTAGTAGCCACCTTTATTTTCTCCGTATACGGTTCCAGTAGGAGGTTGAGGGCAAAGAGCACGTCCTCGTTATCATCTACTATGAGTATCTTTCCTAATTTGTTGACTTCTTCCATATCTTCTATCCATTTAAACTCCGGGAGCAAAGATATGGATAAATCTCATGTGTTGTGTGTGCGATTGCGCACTAATTTTGTGCGTATATGCACACTGAATGAATGAAAGGAATATTACTATATTATTGAATGATAACTGTTTATCTGAATGGCACATCTTTTGAATGATAAATAACAAATATAACCAACGAATGAATCTGAAATTAATCTTCATATCTCTCGGACTATTGTTGACAGAACTATTGACTGCTCAAGATCAAACCACAGAGCTGTCATTGAAGCAAGTCATAGAGATTGCCCGTATGGAATCTCCCGATGCACAGACGGCACGCCACAGTTTCCGTTCTGCGTATTGGAACTATAAATATTATCGTGCCAATTATCTGCCGTCTTTAAGCCTGACATCCGATCCGAATCTGAACCGTGCCATTAACAAGATAACGATGGGAGACGGTTCGGTAAAGTTTGTCGAACAAAATCTATTGAATACAGATTTAACCCTGAATCTTTCACAGAACTTATCCTGGACCGGTGGCTCTTTCTTTCTCGAAACCTCCGCTCAACGCATGGATCTGTTCAGCGAACATAAATACTCATGGCAGACTTCCCCCATAATGATCGGTTATCGCCAGTCTCTTTTTGGCTACAATAGTTTGAAATGGGATAGACGGATAGAGCCCGTGCGCTATCAGGAGGCAAAGAAAAGCTACGTAGAGACGCTTGAACTCGTATCAGCCAATGCGATTAATAAATTCTTTGCCTTGGCCACCGCCCAGAGCGATTACGATATTGCTTCCTTTAATTACGCCAATGCCGATACACTTTACCGTTATGCGCAAGGCCGCTATAACATAGGTACCATCACAGAAAATGAAATGCTGCAACTGGAACTTAACCGTTTGACGGAAGAGACAAACCGCATGAATGCCCTTATTGAAATGGATAATTGTATGCAGGAACTCCGTTCCTATCTTGGTATTCACGAAGATCGGGAATTACGTGTCCTTGTCAGTCCTCAAATTCCGGATTTCAGTGTGAACCTGAATGAAGCACTGGCACTGGCTTACGAAAACAGTCCGGATATACAGACGATGGAAAGGCGGAAACTGGAAAGTGAGAGTGCTGTGGCGAAAGCCCGCGCCAATGCCGGCCTGAAAGCAGATATCTATCTCCGTTTCGGATTGACGCAGACTGCTGACAAACTGCCCGACGCTTATCGAAATTTGTTGGACCAGCAATACGTAAGTATCGGCATTTCTCTTCCTATCCTAGACTGGGGACGTGGAAAAGGACAGGTGCGAGTAGCCCGTTCCAATCGTGATCTGGTTTACACACAAGTCGAACAGAGCCGGACGGACTTTGAACTGAACGTTCGTAAACTCGTCAAACAATTCAATCTGCAAACGCAACGTGTCCGGATCGCTGCCCGCACGGATGAGACAGCCCAACGAAGAAGTGAAGTGGCCCGCAAACTCTATCTATTAGGTAAATCTACCATTCTTGACTTGAATGCTTCCATTTCAGAGAAAGATAGTGCCCGCCGTAACTATATTTCGGCTTTATATAATTATTGGAGTTTATATTATACACTCCGTAGCATGACACTATATGATTTTGAGCGAAATACGATACTGACAGAAGACTACCATCTTCTGATTGAATAGAGAACAACGAAAAGTCAGTAAAGAATAGTGATGGAACCCTAATTAATAGAAACTTGTAAAACACCAGATAATCTCATGGATATAAAATTAGAAAAGAAACCGTGGTACATTCGTTACAGATACTATCTGATAGGAGGGCTTTTATTTGCCGCCTTTTTGATTTATGTGATTACTTTGTCTTTAGGTCCCAGAAAACTACGGATAGATGCCGAAAATATACAGATTGCAGAAGTGAAAGAGTCTGATTTCATGGAATATGTAGATGTGGAAGGGCTCATTCAGCCTATACTGACCATCAAGATCAATACTCGTGAAACTGGAAGCGTGGAAAGGATTGTCGGTGAAGAGGGAAGTTTGCTTCAGCAGGGAGACACCATTCTTATTCTTTCCAATCCCGATTTGCTCCGCAATATTGAAGACCAGCGTGACGAATGGGAAAAGCAAATGATTACCTATCAGGAGCAGGAGATTGAAATGGAACAAAAAAGTCTGAACTTGAAACAGCAAGCCCTGACAAATAGCTACGAATTGGAACGCCTGAAAAAAAGCATCGCTCTCGACCGCGAAGAATTTCAGATGGGAGTGAAGAGTAAGGCGCAGTTGCAGGTAGCTGAAGATGAATATTGTTACAAACAGAAAAACGCAGCCCTGCAACAAGAGAGCTTGCGACATGATTCTGCTGTCACGATGATACGTAAGGAATTGATTCGTAACGACCGGGAGCGGGAACGGAAAAAGTACGAACGTACTCGCGAACGACTGAATAGCTTGGTGGTCACAGCTCCACTGAAAGGTCAGCTTAGTTTCGTAAAGGTCACTCCGGGGCAGCAGGTTTCCTCCGGTGAAAGCATTGCTGAAATAAAAGTGCTCGATCAATACAAAATCCATACTTCACTTAGCGAATATTATATCGACCGGATCACCACCGGACTACCGGCTACCGTGAACTATCAAGGAAACAAATATCCGCTGAAAATAACAAAAGTGGTTCCCGAAGTGAAAGATCGTATGTTTGATATTGATCTTATTTTTACCGGAGATATGCCCGATAATGTAAGAGTCGGCAAGAGCTTCCGGGTACAGATTGAATTGGGACAGCCGGAGCAAGCGCTCATTATTCCGCGAGGCAACTTCTATCAGTTTACAGGCGGACAATGGATTTATAAAGTAAATGCATCAAAGACAAAAGCAGTTCGCGTGCCATTGAATATTGGTCGACAGAATCCGCAACAATATGAAATAGTAGAAGGTTTACAGCCGGGAGATTGGGTTATTACCACCGGATATGATACCTTTGGCGATGCGGAAGAATTGATCTTGAAATGAATGAAAAATAACAAATAGATAAAACATGAAAACATTGTACTATGCGATACGCTTTTTGTTGCGTACAAAATCATATACTATTATTAATTTGCTCGGGTTAGCCTTTAGTTTAGCTTGTTGCATTATTTTGCTTCGTTATATTCATCGTGAGCTTACAGTAGACACACATTGCATTGATCGTAATCAAGTGTATGGTGTACAGACAACGTTTGAAGGAAATCGGGTATTAAGTGTGGCTGAAATAGGGAGCCGGGATAGTGTTTACATTGATAATAGTGGCATAGTGACGCGTTCACGCATCGTGTTGCTCGAAAATGATTATTTGACCTATCAGTCAAATCGTATTCCTGTTCAAGCTATGGCAGCAGATAGTGCTTATTTTGAACTTTTCCCTTACCGTGTGTTACAAGGTTCAGTGTCCTTGGAAGATCCGGCGTCAGTTTTGTTAATGGAGGGTTTTGCTAAAAAACTTTTCGGCAAAGAAAATCCTATTGGCAAGATTCTCACTTATTCGAATGGAAAGGAGATTAGGGTGACAGGCATATTAGAGGAACCAATTAATAAGCGGATGTTTAATTTTGACTTGGTCCTCTCTTCAAAACTATCATCATTATGGGAGCGTATGCCTTTGGATTTTATCCGTTTCACTTCAGAAACGGAAGTAATGAAAGCCAATAAGGCCGGGAGTTATCCCCGGTTTATCAATCAGGATGCTCGTAGCGGGGATAGTCGGAAATACACTTTCTCTCTAGTTCCTATAAGTGATATGTATTGGGATCGGGCTTTAATTGGTCGATCCGGACCAGATATGCTAGTTAGCGGAAACCGTTCCCAACTATTTATTTTAGGAGGAATTTGCCTGTTGATATTACTTGCAGGTGTGATGAATTTCATCAATCTTTATCTGGTATTGATGGTGAAACGAGGTAAGGTGTATAGCTTGCGGAAAGTTTTTGGAGCTGATAGAAAAGCGTTGTTTAAGCAAATATTCATAGAAAACTTTTTATTGATCGCTGCTTCCATGATAGTAGCCTGGCTCATTGTAGAGGTGACAAATATTCCTGTATCATCCATGTTTGGCAGTCAGCTGATGTATACTGCATTTGATGGGATATTATCATTCTCTATTTTGTTGTTTTTGCCTCTGTTAGTATCTATTTATGCGTTTGTGCAGTGCCAACGTTCTTTGTTGGCTGTTTCAATCCGGAAGGTAGGTACAGATAACCATTCGGTTCGTTTACGTATGATCTTTCTTTTTCTGCAATATATGATTACTTTCCTGTTAGTGGTATTATCAATCTATTTCAGCAAGCAACTGAATTTTATGTTACATACCGATCCTGGTTTTCGTGTAGAGTCTGTAATTCAAGCAAACTTGATATATGAATCACGAGATTTCGCAGTTTACACTATGGAGACTATCAAACAACGGCAAGAGAGGATTACTGAAATAGACCAACTCATGAAGAGTTGTCCGGATATTCAGTATTGGACGACGGGACATTCATCTATTTTGGGAGACTATTATTCTACAAACTTTCAAAGTGTAAAAGGAGAAACAGTTGCGTTGTTGCAATCTTATGTTACTCCTGATTTCTTTAAAGTTTTCAATCTTGCGTTTGTGGATGGAAGTCTGCCGGAAATGGATGAAGACTCAAGAAATAGAGTGGCCGTTGTAAATCGTGCGGCATTGAAAGCCTTAGGATATACGCAATGTGAGGGAGCTATGCTGGTTGATGAAATGATGAAAAGAAACGTCCCGGATTTTCCGGCTCAACCTATTGTTGCTGTAATAGACGATTATTATGACGGACATATTAGTACAGGTGTCCATCCGATGGTCTTTATGGTTGGTAGTCAATTAGACGGTGATTTATATCAGATATATTGCCACTCCGGCAAAGAACAGGCAGTTATTGACTATTTGAAAAGTATTCAAAAGAAAGTGTATGGTACAGAGGATTTTAAATATTCTTTGTTGAAGGACGATGTGGCTGAACTTTATAAAAATGATCGCCAGATAGCTTCTGTTTATGCTCTTTTCGCTTGTATAGCTATTGTAATAGTTTGTCTTGGCTTGTTTGGTATTTCATTATTTGACATTAGGCAGCGTTCCCATGAGGTTGCAATTCGCAAAGTGAATGGAGCATCACTGAAAGATTTATATCTTTTACTAGGACGCAAGTATCTTGTCATATTAGGTGGGGCTTTTGCAGTAGCTCTTCCATTATCCTGGTATCTGATATATGAATACACAAAGGATTTTGTAGTGAAAGCTCCTATAGGTATAGGAATCTTTTTGATAGCTTTGTTATTGGTTGGTGGTATTTCTTTAGGGACTCTATTCTGGCAAATAAACAAGATTGCGCATATTGATCCTGCTAAAATTATAAAAACTGAATGAATCTAAGATATTATGATAAAACACTATTTCAAAGTAGCATTTAGAAACTTGTGGAAGTACAAGGCACAGAATATAATTTCCACCATCGGATTGGCAGTAGGACTACTGTGTTTTAGTATATGTATGTATTGCAGTCGTTTTGTAGAATCTACCAATAATTGCTTTGACAATTATTCCCGCATAGTCGAGTTAAATCTCTATAATGAACAGACTGGCGACTATTTTTCCGGCACACAAGTAGCATTATCCGAAGAACTCCGTACTTGGGCTATGGGTGAAGTGGAAGCGATCTCTTGTATGGCATATCCCCGTGAACGCTCTTTTCAGGTTGAACTGTCTCCGGATAAATCATTGCCATACGATCTTGAAATTATAGAAGTCGATACCCTATACAATAAAGTCTTTACTCCGCAAATGGTAGTTGGTAACTGGCAGACAGCAAGCCGGATGCCCAACGCGGTTATTATAAGCCGGTCCACTGCCATAAAGATATTTGGTCAGGTGGAGACTGCCATTGGCAAACACCTGACTCTTACAAGACGGCTTTATACTTCTCCGGACAGTACACCAAAGACAGGAGGTATTGTGTACACAATCCAAGCAGTGATGGAAGATCTTCCACTGAACAATGATTTTAATTTTATGTGTCATACCGACGCATTGGTTATCAACGACAGTGAGGGACTTTTTCAGAGTCCGAAACGTCGCGATATAACGGGAGCCCGGACATACGTTTTGTTATCTCCGCAGGTTGGCATTACCGGTTTGGAAAAACAATTTTCCAAGCGCGACTATACTTATAGTCTATATAACGAGACTTATACCGTTGTTGCCCGTTATATAGGAGATCGGTCGCAGGAGAAAGGTATTTATATTCTGGGATGGGTCACCGGAATTGTCGGCATATTGATATTGTTGGTCGGATTGATTAATTTCTTTCATTTTCTCATCGGCTCTTTCCTGAATCGCACTAAGGAATACGCCATAATGAAAATGCTTGGTTCTGATTGGAAACGGCTGTTTTGCCTGTTATTAACACAGTCATTGATGATTGTATTTGCATCCTCATTTTTGGTGATATGGGGTATCGAACTAATTGGAGATAGAATGGATTTCTCTTTGCCAGGCCTCACAATGACTTTCCCTCCTGAAACACTATTAAAGCATATTCTGCAATACATTGTTTTTCTTGCATTGCTTTGCATGGCAGTCTGTCTGCTGGTATCCGTCCGTATTCGCAGGTCTTCCATACAGACAGGTATCTATGGAGGTCAAAAACGTCGCGGGAAACAGTGGGGACGTAACTTTATGCTCGGCGTCCAGTTCTTTATTTGCTGGATATTCGTAACGCTGACTGTCAGCCTGTTTTTGCAATCAGGAAAGGTGACTGAAACCTTATTTCATACGTTAAGTCAGGAAGATAAAGAAACGATTCTTAGTATTCCGCTGGACTATCCATTTCTGGAGAATAAAGAAAAACAGGAAATGGTGGAACGTTTCAGGCAGCATGTCGGTGTGAAAGATATTTTGTTATCTGATATATCTTATACTCATGGAATATCCGGAAACTTGTTAATGACGGAGAAAGGAAATGATAACTCTTGGATTGATATTAATGTAATGTGTGTACCATTGAATTTCTTCACCTTTATGAATATTCCGATAACGGAGGGCAGGACGATCCGGACAAAAAAGGATCTCGTAATGGATGAAGTCTGGCAGAAAAGACAAAAGAAAGATATCATCGGAATGAACTTTTACGACCAGACCAGTGATTTCACCGTTTGTGGAGTATGTGCCCCCTTTCAAACAGATGTACATAATCATAATGGCGGATATGCTTTCACACTTTATGATTCTTCTGAATACATAGGTCACTGCTATGTGAAATGTTACCCTGAACAGCAAAAAGAAGTCATGAAATGGATGGAAACCATCCGTCGTGAAGTGCTGCCGGAGAATATTTCTTCCCAAGTACGTACATTTCAGGATGATTTGTACGAAGTGCAGGCAGTGGAATATATTCTGAAAGATATCATCTCGTTTTTTGCAATTGTAAGCATCATCATTACCCTGTTGGGAGTGTATTCCAGCATTACGCTCGATACAGAACGCCGCCAGAAAGAGGTTGCCATTCGCAAAGTGAACGGAGCCGGAATACGTTCCATCATCTGGCTGTTTGCACGTTTGTACCTGATTTTGCTGATGGTGACTGCCGCCATCACCTTTCCGCTCATTTACGTGGTATTGCAACTGTGGAAACAAATGTACACCGTATTTTTTAATGATGGAATATTATATTGGGGAAGCATATTTTGGGGAGTAACCTTATTGACAGTAATTACCATTATCTTTAAAATACTGCGGATTGCACGTCTCAATCCCGCAGAAGTAATCAAAAACGAATAAAATTAATAATTCTAAAAACAATACAGTTATGATTAAGACCATTGACTTACAGAAGATTTTCAAAACGGAAGAAGTAGAAACTTGGGCGTTGAATAACGTCAGTATCGAAGTGAAACAAGGTGAATTTGTAGCCATCATGGGTCCCTCCGGCTGTGGCAAGTCAACATTGCTCAACATTTTGGGGCTACTTGATAACCCGACAGGAGGAGAGTATTATCTGAACGGAACGGAAGTCTCCCGGTATACCGAGTCGCAACGTACCAGTCTTCGCAAAGGCGTGATAGGCTTCGTATTTCAGAGCTTTAACCTGATAGACGAGTTGAACGTATACGAAAATATCGAACTTCCTTTGCTTTATATGGGTATTTCCGCTGCCGAACGGAAAAAGAGGGTAGAGTCAGCTATGGAGAGAATGGCCATTACTCATCGTAGTAAACACTTTCCGCAACAACTTTCCGGTGGTCAGCAGCAACGTGTTGCCATTGCCCGTGCCGTCGTGGCCAACCCTAAACTGATTCTGGCCGATGAGCCAACCGGTAACCTGGACTCCAAAAACGGTAAAGAAGTGATGGGGCTATTGAGCGAACTGAATAAAGAGGGAACCACCATTGTCATGGTGACCCACTCACAACACGATGCCGGTTATGCCGACCGTATCATAAACCTGTTTGATGGACAGGTGGTGACCGAAGTTAGTATGTAAGCACAAGCTATCAATAAAAAGTATATCATGATAAAACATTATCTGAAAGTAGCCTTTCGTAATCTGATAAAGTATAAAACACAAAGTCTTGTTAGTATTATCGGATTAGCAGTCGGCTTTACCTGTTTTGCGCTGTCGGTATTATGGATACGTTATGAAATGACGTATGATAATTTTCATGAGGGAGCCGATCGCATTTATCTGGTACGTGCGCATTACGCCAATGAACCCGGTACAAGTAAATTTACTCCATATCCTTTAATGAAATATTTGCAAGACAAAATGCCGGAGATAGAAGCTGTAACCGCTTTTACCGCACATTATGTAAAATTCCGTATGGAAGATACCGAGCAGGAGATCGGAATGATTGCCGCAGATTCTGTTTTCATGAACTTCTTTGATATACAATTATTGAAAGGTACTGTCAACTTCCTGAAATGTGATGGTCAGGAAGTTGCTATCACTAAAGAATTTGCGAAGCGGCTCTTCAGCAAAGAAGAGGATGCATTGGGGAAAGAGGTGGAAGTAGGCAGACGCGTATGTAAAATAGGAGCAATTGTGAGTGGATGGTCTAACCATTCCAATATTCCATATAATATACTGGCTCCGGCAAGACATTCTCCTCAGTGGGGAAGTTCAAATGAGCAGCTACTTATTCGTGTACGCGAAAGAACAGATATAGACGCATTCCGAACAAAAATGAGCACCGTTTGCATCAACGATATTGAGAAAGAGAGCGAACTTTCCGATCTGTTGATTACCCGGATGTCAGCTTTGCGCTATTCGGATTATGTAGATAAAGCAGATGTTGTTATCTCTTTCAGTTATATATTCTATTTCTCCTTAGCAGGCGGACTGGTGATTATTTGTTCGTTATTCAATTATTTGACGCTTTTTATCAGTCGCCTTTGTATGCGCAACCGTGAAATGGCACTTCGTAAGGTGAATGGAGCAAGCAATAAAGCTTTGTCTGTACAGTTTGCCATTGAATTATTGCTGCTTTTATGTATTGCTCTGATCGGCGGATTGCTGCTGGTGGAGATGAGTATGTCCCGCTTCCTGAACTTTACGCAGATAGAGTCCAGTTCATATTATGGAGAAATTTTGATATATCTTCTGGCAGTAATCATCCTGTCGTTTCTGTTTGCGCTGATGCCATTATCCTATTTTCGTCGTCGAACATTGCAGGAAACGATCAAAGGAAGTGTTGCTACTGCCCGTCCGTACTTATTTCGCAGAATAGGTATTATCGTACAGTTGATTGTCAGTCTTGCTTTTATCTTCTGCACAGTTGTCATCATGAAGCAACTACATTTCCTGAAAAATACGGATTTAGGTATGGAACGTCATCATGTGGCTAATGTGGCATTGTGGAATGGAGACATTCATCAATGGGCAGAGAAAATAAAAGCTCTCCCTATGGTAACAGAAACTTTACCTCCTGCGTACTTTCCAATTATTCCAACCGGTCCGATGATGTATGCAGAAATAACAAATTGGGATGGGCTGCCCAAAGTGACAGAAAAAACACTACTTGTTGGCATAATGCCGGCAAAGGAGGAATTTTTTAAGTTTTATGATTTGAAATTGCTGGAAGGTGAATTTATATCTGAAAAGAGCCAGCAGAATGAAGTTGTGGTTGATGAAAGTACGTGCCTGAAATTCGGATGGAAACATGCTTTAGGAAAGACTTTCGGCAATAACACCAATGGTCGTCAGGACATTGCATACAAAGTTGTCGGAGTGGTGAAAAACTTTAGTTATCGTTCTCCGACAAGCAAGCCGGGACTTATTGCCTTTCAACGCCCCGAAGCACAAGAATATCTCCTGAATCGTGCCAGTATCCTTTTTAAATTCAAAGAGGGGACTTGGAACGAATGTCGTGAAGCTATAGAAAAGCTCCACAAAGAAGAATTTCCCCATGCTTATTTACGGTTGTTTAGCGAGGAGGAGGAATATGGTAAATATCTTCGCTCCGAGGATGCACTGATGAAACTGTTGAGCTTCGTGTCATTGGTCTGTGTACTCATTTCCGTTTTCGGAATTTTTTCATTGGTCACTCTATCATGTGAGCAACGTCAAAAGGAGATTGCTATACGTAAAGTGAACGGGGCGCAAATTCGTCATATCTTGCAGATGTTTTTCCGTGAATACTTCCTATTGCTGATTATTGCTGCTGTCATAGCCTTTCCAATGGGATATGTGGTTATGAGGCAATGGATTGAAACGTATGTGAGACAAACTGCGATTAACGGTTGGGTATATGTAGGGATTTTCGTTGTAGTGGCGATTATTATTCTACTCTGCATCATCTGGCGCATATGGAAAGCCGCCCGACAGAATCCTGCGGAAGTTATCAAAAATGAATAATAAAATAACAATATCATGATAAAACACTATCTGAAAGTAGCCTTTCGTAATCTGATAAAGTATAAAACACAAAGTCTTGTT
>ERZ791931.1755-NODE-1755-length-14705-cov-2.886485_pt1 | contig 14705 bp, 15 predicted proteins | sample MGYA00510127_ERZ791931 | MGnify/ENA primary metagenome ERZ791931 (study PRJEB30046, sample SAMN00792067) | human gut metagenome | study: EMG produced TPA metagenomics assembly of the A metagenome-wide association study of gut microbiota in type 2... | reverse complement strand
GGAGAAGTAGTGGAGAATGCGTATTTATTTGTAATAAAATTAATGAACTTGATATGAGTAATATTATACCTAATATAAATATTTGTGAAAATGAGATGATATTTTTGGAAGGAAAAGGACTTGTATCGATAGAGCTAAAATTTGATATAAATAATTATCAACAAGTCAAAAACTTTTTAGTTGATAAATATGGAAAATCAAAATGTGAAAAATGGACATGGGGAAAAGGAACTTATGAATCTATGAGTGATGAATGGGATAATAATATTATTATTAGACTTTTTCGCACTAAGAATATAAAAGATAGTAAAGTTAAAGATGAGGTAAGGATTGTTATTATGGAGAAAGAATATTTTTATAGAAAAAATAAAATATGATTAATGAGAAAGCAATAATTTGAAAGATGAACTTTAATAGACGCAATATAGTTGAAATTTATAAAACTAAGATTTTTCGATAAAAAATTTAGGAGGAATTATTGATAATGGAAATTGTGTGGATAATTGGATGTATTGCAGTTGGATATTGGGCTAATGAACGAGGTAGAAGTCCTATTCTATGGGGGTTACTAGCAATAGCTATTAGTCCGTTGTTAGCCGGTTTAATTTTAGCAATGATGGAAGATAAAAAACAAAGTGGTGAAGTTGTAAAAACGCAAATGGAAGCACAGCAGTTAAAAGATAGAATTGCGGTTAATGAAATAGAGATAACAGAAAAATTTGATAAAGTAGAAAACAGAGTTTCTCGGTTAGAAAAAAATTGTCTTGACCCACAAATGCTAGAAGACGGCAATCAACGGTTATTGTTGGAGGGCAATAAGATTTGCCATATTTGTGGCGAGAAAATAAAACAGGGAGCGATTAAGTGCCGTTATTGTGGAGCAGATCTCCAGTCTGTCAAAATGATTGAATGCCCATTTTGTAAAGAGTTGGTTCGGTCGGATGCTGTTAAATGCAAGTACTGCCGTAGTGACTTACCAAGGCAAGAGGCCGAAGAATCAGAAATAGGGGAAATAGAGAATGATGATGCAAAAACTTTTATCAACAGTTAAAAATTATTTTGGGGATAATCGTTTGACTTTGTCTGGGGAAATTTTGATTACTCCAAATAAAGGAAGTTCCAGAGCGTTAATAGAGCGTTTGGATAGAAAGCAGATCAAAAGTATTTTAAATGGCATAAATAACCAATATTCTTCTCTTGATATAGAGATAGTAAATGGGCTGATGGAGATGAATATTAAATTTTTTGCTCATCAGATAAGGGTAGCTAATAAAAAATTTTTAGATGAATTCAGTGAATATCTTCGAGCATTAACCAAAGTGATATTGTTGGAAGAAGATTTAATAGTTAGGATTAACGTTTTTGGAACATGGGAAACGAAGGAGAAAATAGAGCAATATAGATATCTGAACAAAAAAGATGATGTAAGATATACAATTATTGATGAAACTTTAAAAAATAAATTTGTAAGGCTCTTTACACCAAAAATATATTTAATTGCTGGCTTACTGTCGATAATTTGTTATGCAGGGTATGTTGGATATAATCATTATTTTGTGGAAGAAATTCCTCATGATAACTTTACAGATACCCAAGTTGAAAATAATCAACCATAAAATTAGTTATTTGAATATAAAATATTAAATATGCCATATGGGAGGGATTATAATGTTTTGTCCACAATGTGGAAGTAAATTTAACGATCAGTACAGATTTTGTTGTAATTGTGGTTTTGATTCAAAGACTATAAGTAATTATGACGACATAACTGAAGTTAGTTGGAAACTGAAAGAAAATATAAGAGATATGGTGTTTAATGGTACTGAAGAAAATTTTAAAGAGATTTATGAATTTTTACTTTATAAAAAAGTTGATTTTGATAAAACATTGAATTTCATACAAGATGCCAAAAAAAAATTTCCTGATAAAGAGTTTTTAGTTGATTTTTGTGAAGAAGATTTGCAGATACTTAAACTTATTGAAAATATAGATAAACAAGGATTTGTAGAAACTATTTTTGCAGAGTATCAAAAAACTAATGAGCAAAATGACATAGAAAGCCTTGCTAACTTAGCGGGAGATTGCGTAATAGCCGCTTTTTATGGGCGAATTTGGATAGCTAGAAAATTTAGCGCATTTCAATTTGTTAGTCTGTGGTCTGCTGATATTGCTAAAAAAGAGCAATTAGAGTTAGAGCTCGAAAATACAAAAAATGAAACGAGAAAAGATACGCTAACAAAAGAAATTGAAGGTTTGAAAAGTAAATGGGAAGAATTTCATATTGAATTTTATATAAAAACATTTATAGAAAAGTCTGATTTGACACATATTTCTATGGATTTTAATACTTATTCGTCACAGTATTCTGTTTATATTGACCTTATTTATGAGAAGGTTTTAGAGAATGCTATAAAAATTCATAAAGCAAATTACTTGCATAATATGCACCCGACAGTTGAACAAAAAGAAAAGATTAGAACAGCGATCAAAAATAAATTTCTTTATGTAGGGAAATCCATATCGACGGCTTTATCATTAACATATCATGAAAGTGAAAAATGTTTGTATTTAATTAAGGATATAGATAAGCTGAATAAAAAATATGATAGTGACTCGTTGTTGAAAAAAGGGGCTGTTACAGCAGGTTTAATGTTTTTAGCAGGTCCTATAGGAATATTAAATGCTGTTAGAGAGGTGAGTAATTATAGTGAGAATAGTGATCAGATTGATGAATTGAATAAACAGTTGAATAATAATTTTGATTCGTTTTTAAGTGAATTTAATAAAACAGATATTGAGATATGTCGCTCGTATGAAGATGTAGAAAGTTTTATTAAAGAGTATGGAAAGGTCACTTTATCTGCAGCAATTAAAAATATTTTTGATAAACTTATTGAGAATAGTGAAACAATACGGCCATTAAAAAAATATTTTATTTAGATTTTAGTATATATTTCAATTGTTCAAGAAAGGATTAAGTGATGATGAACTTTGAATTTGATTTTGATAACACAGAAGATATAGATACGGGTTTGGAAAATGATTTAGATGATAACGTTCAGGGACATGGTAGCATCTTTGGTGGGCATGATATCCTGGATAACGGAATGAAGATAGGGGAGACACATGCCAATATCTTTGGCGGACATGATATCCTGGATAATGGAATGAAGATAGGAGAGACACATGCCAATATCTTTGGTGGGCATGATATCCTGAATAATGGAATGAAGATAGGGGAGACACATGCCAATATCTTTGGCGGACATGATATCCTGGATAATGGAATGAAGATAGGAGAGACACATGCCAATATCTTTGGCGGACATGATATCCTGGATAATGGAATGAAGATAGGAGAGACACATGCCAATATCTTTGGTGGGCATGATATCCTGAATAATGGAATGAAGATAGGGGAGACACATGCCAATATCTTTGGAGGAATTTATATGAAAAAATAATTGATTTTATGATAAAGGCTAGAATTTTAATAGAATGAAATAATATATTATCGATATTATTTGTGTTTAAGGGTATGCGTCTGAAATTGTAGGTGCTAGATATGACTGGGTAAGGGCTTATCATAATAATTATTTTTATAATGATCTTTAGCAACAAAAGAAACAGAAAAAATATATAAGTGCAATAGAAATGGTGTTTGTATTTTTTGCATTATTAATTTTAGTACTTTGTATAGGTAATTAGAGGATTAAATGGTTGATGAACATTATCTTTATTATAATTTTATTGATAGGGTCATATTAGTTGTCGATAGAGAATGTACAAGAGGATATTGAATATTGGATATTGGCAATACTGGTAATAATGGTCTTTGCTCCGTGGGTCTTCCAATTCTAGTAGTGGTGATTGAAGGGATTTTAAGTGGAGCGTTAATATTTGGATTATTAGCTATTGAAATTGTATATATTGTTGCGAAAGCATTTGTAATGGTATAGATAACTTTAGAAAGATTTACAGTAATGAGGTGTATAACTAATGAAAAAAATCATTAAATTATCGTTCACAGTAGTAATGGCTATAACCATGATATTCGTTAGTACTGCTGTAGAAGCCAGTAATATCAATATAAGTGGTTTTTTAAATAAATTATCCGGAACATGGTATGATAGTGCTGGCAATGCTGTGTTATATATTGACAATAATGGAATCAATGGATTTGTTGTTAAAAGTATAAACGATTTAGCTGGTGGTGGTAGTCATGGTATAGGGACGTTTAGAATATTGGAAAATGGTAATTATAAAGATTTACGAATTGAATGGAATACTGCTGGACAGACAAAGTATCTTATTTTAAATAATGGAGTAACATTACAGAATAATTCCAATGTACAATATTTTGAATCAATTGGCGGTATATATTTGGGTATGACAGATAAGGAGGTATTAAAAGCATATGGAACACCTACCAGTGTTGAAAATGCAAAGCCGAGTCAATTTATTACTTGGTCTTATGCCAATGATGGATGGGAAATACGCTTTTATAAAGGTAGAGTTGATAAAATAACAATATTAAAAAATGGTAACCGTAGATTAGATAAATCGGGGTATAATTGTGATAATAGTTTAGAAGAATTTGCTGGGTTTTACAATGTAAAGAATATAAGAGTAGCGGCTCCTATACGTATCGCTAATGGAGAGTATTTGTGGATATATATAGATGTGGCAAATATGGATAGACGCGCAGCCAGAGACGGTATAAACGTTGATCATATCGTATTAACAATACATAATAATTAATGCAGTAAAAATAAATTTAGTTTTTATATAACTCGGTGAGATGATATCTGACCGAGTTTTGTATTATTTAAAGGAGCATAATGAATAAAAAAGAGAATCGTAAGAGTCTTAAATCAAAATAATATGATTAATTTAGTAGATGGATACAAATAAAACTATTAAATATTACAATTTCTTATAAATAGATATCAATTTTTTTATGCCGATATTTAAACCAACTTTTTTAAATTCCATTTCCTTAAGTTCATATAAATTTTTTAAAATTAATTCTACATCCTTTTCCATACCGTAATGTATTTGATTGTGACAGTTACCACATAAACAAACCATATTTTCATATTTATCTAAATGATCACATTTAAAACTACTATTTGAAATAGTGCTTGACAAGGGTATTAAATGATGGACTTCTAAATATCTTTCATTAGGAATGTTAGTAATTTTATTCCTTCGTTCAAAGTATACACAATATCTATTTAGGCTTTCTAAAGCACATTTATTTTTACTATTTTTTAGGGCCTTGATTTTTTCTGGATATTTCCTTGTAAATTCTTTAATATTAATATGCAATTGGTTGTTTGAGATAATTTCGTCTTCCCGGCACTTTTCTGATGATGCTTTTAATTCTGAGGGATTTAATAATAATTTTTCTAATTGTTCGCTAAATATAGTTTTTTCATTTCTTGCATTTTTTTTATTCCATTCAGGTTTTGCCACTGATCCAAATATTTTTTGGTAGATGCGAGGATAATCAGATGAGGTGCTACACTTAAAAAAATATACTGTGATTTTTTCACTTTTTTTCAAATGTTCTTTTATTTTTCCATGAACATACCGATAAGTTGTATTTGTAGGATGACCACCAGTGCGAAAAATATTTAGCCTATTAGAAATTCCTGCGCTTTTACTAAAGCATTCACCTTCAAATTTAACTATGTCATTTAGACATATTGCATAAATACCATTTATATTATGAGGCAAATTTTCTGATTCTTTAAATTCAATTTCTTGTGTAATATCATTTAAGCAAAATTTCCCGGCAAAAGCAAACTTTGTCAAGTATTCTTCGTTTTGGGGGATTAAACTGTTTTTCGCCATATTTGTACACTTCCTTTATTCAACAGATATAATTAAATTTCTTCATTGAATAGTTAAATACCTGCAACATAACTAAATTTATAAGATTCCAAGTATAATATGTATTAGACAGAGAATTATCTAGCTAAATATGTGTTTGGAGGGGATTGTCAATGAAGAATATTAGAAAAATTAAGCTTGAGTGGTTGGATGATATGATTTATATGCTGCGGTACTATGACGATGATCTGAATGGACTAAAGAGTGAATTGGGTTCTCGTTGCAAGAAGAGCTTAAAAAATAAGTCTGAGCAGGAGCAAATTACTAATATCTTATATGAGGTATGGGGAAATACAGGTGGAAAATATGGACAGACGAAAAAAGCGATTCAACAAATTGCCAAGCAATACGAAGAGTATCGTTTGCCACTGGAGATACATCGTTGTATGTTGGTGTTGACGTTCCCTATTTTATCTGAGATGATTGATATTATAGCGGGATACGCTAGAAGCAATTCTTTTTTTGCGCCTGAGGATATTATGGAGATGTTATCTATAGCGGTTTCTAATGAAACCAGTGAGACAAATAATACAGAACTGATGTTCAATACACTTCTTGAGGTTGGAGTGATCAAAAAACTTAATAGTAGTAGATATAAGGCTCAGCAATGGCCTCTTTTTAAGATGCTAGGATTAAAAGCTGTATTATTGACATCACTAGCTATAGAACCAGAAGCTTCCGTAAATGAAAAAAGTTTTTTAAGATTGTTTTCTTTTGAGATTACACATGAATTTACTGATACCTATAAGGAAATAGATTATACTAAAATAGTGGGCAAGGAGCTTTGGAATAATTTCCTGGATAGTGGTAAAAGCTATTCACTTCAATATAAAGATGGTCAATTTAAGCTTAGTGACGAATCGTTTGTATATGGAGGAATAAACTGCAGTAAAGAACAAATTTTTAGTAGTAGTTTTCTGGAAACTGTCAGTACCATAAATAAGAAATGAAATATAGAACTGGAACAAAATTTATACGGATTTACAGCAGATTCTGCCGTTTTGTTCCAGATTCCAGTTTTTGAGAGTTCAGTAATAACATAAGAAGAAATCTATTATGTTAATCAGATATAAATAAAATTTCTTTTAATAGTAAGTAAATAAAATATAATAAAAATGGAACAATGCTATAATTTTGCTGAGAATATCGACAGAATCACTGTTCCAGATTTTGGATTCAGAAAAAATGAAATGGAACAAAGTTGAAGTTTTGACAAGCGAAGACAGGTGTGATAATATCGAATTAATGTGAGGAAGTGATAAAATGAACAGTAATTTTCTGTTTGCTGACGATAAATTATACATGACGGCAGAGCTTATAGAAATGGTAGCGGTGAACTGTGGTTACATGTATTTTTCAAGGAATCTTTTAAATAGACTGATAGCATCAAAAGCGATAGATTTCCCGAATATTAATGACGGAACAAAAGGCAGTAAGAATTTTTACACAGGTAAAACACTCCGGGAAATTTTATCAATAATGCTGGCGTCCAATTGCCTTGTTGGATTCAGTCCCACATCAAGGCTGCCAAACAAGAACCTTTATTTTGCAGTAGCCAAGGATGTAATAGATAGCTATGAATCAAAATATGTGCAGGAAGACCTGCTTGTAGAAACCTTTGTGGAAAGATTGCCCTATGATTATGATTTGGTCAGATATATAGAAGAGAGTAACGGCATAAGAAATGAGCTGGATTTTAAAGTGGCATGGAAAGTGTGCATAGCCTGCTACTATTTCCAAAAGATAATAGATGGCAGTATACGGACCAGTCTTTTTAGCAATACAAAAGTATTTAAGAAGGCAACGGGAGAAATAGCAGATGAAAGCAGGATAATTTATGGTCAGGGACTGGGGAGTTTTTTGCCTCATAACTATGCTTTCATAGCAGAGCGAACTGATATTATAGAAAGAGACTTCGGAGGCAATGCCTTTGTATTTAAAGGAATGTACAAACTGCAAGAAAGGCTGGAAAGTATAGGCAGAGTACTGAAAGCCTTGGAAGGCGCAAACATGGATTTTGCACAGGAAATTGATGCCTGGCTGCAATTTATCTACAATCATGATACGGTAAAAGCATGGCTGAGCGGTGATATAGCTTTGGAGCCATTGGAAGAAATGGGAGTAGATCTGAGTGGACAAGATGTCAGAAAAGGAGAAACGCTTAGGCTGGTAGCAGAGATGGCTGTAAATTCAGTTGCGTTAGAAATGTAAAAAACGCTTGACAAAAGATAAAAATGAAAATATAATGTTCGTAAAGACGGGAAAAAACAAAAAAAGCACCGCTTGAAAAAAGACGGTGTTTTTTAAAAAAGAAAAATGTTCGTACCCGATAAAAAGAACAAAAAGGAGCAGTAAAATGAATAATCTAAAAAATTTAAAAACAACTTTTGAAAAACTTTTTCCGGACCATTTTTTTGGCTGGCACGAATCATCTGATGGCAGCCGGATGATGGGGATTTGCCCTATGCACGGAGATAGGTCGCCATCACTGTCGCTGTACATTGGCGATGACGGATTGGCAAATTGGCATTGTTTCGCAGAGAAAATCGGCGGGCACATGGTGGAGGCTGTGGTCTCTGCTCAGGAGTGTGATCGTTTGACAGCGTATCACTGGCTGGTCGATCAAGGGTTAGCTGCTGCCAATGCAGATATGGAACGAAAAATCGCGAGGCATCAAGTTATCTGTCGATTTCTGGATTGGGCTAATAATTTGCTTGTGAACTCGCCGCAAGCTGGGAGAATGCGACAATATTTTGAAGAACGTGGTGTATCACGAGACCTTTTGAGCAAATTGCCTGTCGGATTTTATTCCGGACGTTTTGCTGTAAACGAATGGCTGCGGGAAAATGATGTTGACGAAACTACTGTTCAGGAAACGTTATTGCCACCTGGTAAATTAAATGCGACCGACTATCTTGCGTTCTTTTACAGGGACGTGGCAGGCTTGTTTAATTTTATAAAAATCCGTGATGTTTTTAATACTACAGGAAACAAACGGATTTACATGTTGGGGGGGACTTGTTCAAGCGGAGAATCACGGTTTGGTTATTTTTCGCCGATGAGGAACCTTTACGGAGAAGCGTCGATATTGCTTGTGGAAGGAGAGTTTGACGTCATGAGCGTCATTTCATCATTATATCGTGACGAAGGAAGCAGTGTTGAAGATTTTGACATGAATGAAATTGCGATCGCTAGTTTTGGCGGTGGCTCAAATTTATCTAAAGCAGTCACCCAGCTTGAAAAAAATGAAACCGCAGTAATTTTGTGGCCTGATAATGACACCCCGGGAGTAAAATTTGTGGAAGAGATTTTACCGAAATCACCGTACGCATACGTTATGAGTCCAGAAGATTATCAGGCTGGTGAAGATCCGGCGGATTATAGCAAGCGTAGGAAGTGGGGGAATATCTATCAAGCGATGGATGGTGCGAAACTGGGACTTGAATTTATGGCCGATAATTTTTCTCAAGAGCATCAAAGAGAAACGAATATTGCAGAAAAATTACGAATTTTACATGCAGCGGTTGACTTTGGCAAGATACTACGTCCTGTGGATTTTGATAAATACGCAGAAATCTTAGCCAGAGGGTTAGACATAGCAAAAGACGTATTGCTGCAGGAGTTTACTGATGTTAGCAGAGAAAAAGGACAGTTCAAAATTTCCAGGTCTGCTGCAGATTTTGGTACTTATAAAAAAATCGTTGATAAAGTTGGATTGGAATACTGGGAAAAAGTTTCACCTGTGGTTTTAGAGCTACTTCCTGATGTCATTTTAAAAGACGGCCTTGGAGAAGAGCGGCAAATTCGTTTTTCTGCTCAAGTAGCAGGCAAGAATGAAAGCATTATAACCATTGGCGCTGATTCTTTTACGGTCGACCAGAAATTTAATTCAGGCATCGTTGCAGCTTTGGGGGCCAATGCCTGTACTCAAACGAGAAAAATAGGTGATTTAAGGCTGGCTCTGATTAGTTTATCTGCAAGCTCTTTGAAAACAGAATATGTTCGGCAATATACGGGCTGGTCAGAAGATTTTACGAAATTTTTTGTTGCTAATGGCGTCGTTGATGGAGATGGTTTCCGTGATTTTTCAGACGAGCGCATTGAGCTGGGGTGCAACCCTAATTACATGTCCCGCTATATGCTCCAACGCACCCCGGATGATATTTCTGAGGTTCGGGCATGCATCATCAACGACTTACTGACAGTATTCCCCTATAAAATAACACTGCCTTTTCTGGCATATATTTTTAGCGCACCGTTGTATGGGTTCATGCCTAATATTAAGCCATCAGTCCTGTTTCTTTCGGGCATTACCGGCAGCTATAAGACCAGCTTTAGCCAGGTCATGATGTCGTTTTTTGGAGATTTCGTTGGTGCCAGTTTTGAGTCTTTCAACTCAACAGTTAATGCGATTACAAAAGCTGGTTTTATGTTGAAAGATGTCCCTTTTGTCGTTGATGATTATAAGCCGATTGCGGTAAATACCAGACAGGTTGTTGCACTGATTCAAGGGACAGGTGATCGTCAAGGACGTGCACGGATGAATATAGATACGTCTCTGAAAGGCCAATATTACGTTCGTGGTAACTTGATTTGTACTGGTGAAGATTATCCTGCTCTGGGTGAGGCTTCTGTTTTGGCTAGGATGCTACTTTTGCAAATTCAAGAGCGTGGAGACAGTGAGCATCTTGCTAATGCTCAACGGATGGCGTCGAATTTCTCCGGAATCATGGCAGGCTGGATACAGTTTTTGATAAATAAAAAATTGAATCGGTCGGTAATGATAGATAAAGTAAATACATATCGGCAGTCTTTGCAGGCGCATCATGGTAGAACGGCTGAAACAATAGCATTTTTAAAGGTTGTTTGGGAGTTGGTATCAGAATTTTTGCGCCTTGAAGAACTTGATGATGCGTTTGAGCAGGCTATTGTAGCGGTTTGCCGGGATATGTACATCGCTACAACAAATGAGACCGCAGCGAATGTTTTTGTTGAAACATTAAAAGGCTTGATTGAAGACCAAACCTTAACGTTGCAGTGTTTGTCGCAAGGTCAATGCTTCGATAATCAAAATATAATTGGATTTTATAACGCAGAAAATGTTTTTGTTTTTCCGGATAGAGCTATTTCTGAAGTTAATTCGAGGCTTCAACGTATGACTCACAATGCTATAGAATTTTCTCGCAATGCCTTATACAGGCAGTTAAGTGCCGAAAATTTTATTGTAACTGATCAAAATAACTCCACTGTAAAAATCCGTGTAGGCGATCGTTCCTTGCGTATGTTGAAATTTCCTAGGAGCATATTTGCTGGAACTGTTGAAAATTTATGTTCTGGAATTATACGTGATGAATCCGAAGCACATTAAGTGGCGGGGGGAAATATGCGAAAAGTTTACTCGCGACCGTCGCGTTATTACCTCATTCCTGAACTTGTACATGATTTAGGGATATCACGGGCAACGCTTTACAGAGCGCTTAAAATCTGCGATATAAAAAAGCGACATGATGTCTACAAAGCAAAACATAAAGGAACTTTTATAGCAAGCATGGACTTATGGAAATTAGAAAATGCTCCATTTTTTAAACGTTATAACAAAAAAATAAAGAAAATGGAAGCTAAAGGCCTATTTAGAACTGAAGATGAGGTTCAGAAGCGTATAGGCGAAACGAAATTTACGTTCTTTTAGCATAAAAAAACTGCTGAAACTGAAAAATTAAAAATTTTTGGTATAAGCATCGGAAGGAGGTGAAGTTAATGGAAAAACGATTTTTTACAGTTGTTGAACTGGCAGAATATCTTAATATCCCAAAATCGGCTGCGTATAACCTCGTTCATGCTAGTGGTTTCCCATCTTTAAAACTTGGGCATAATTGGCGGATTGACCGTAACAAGTTAGAACGATGGCTGGATATTGCAGAGGAAGAAAGCGGTTTTGCGTAGGGCACTTTGTTTTGACTGAGAATCTTTGTGATAGTTTTACATAGGTTCCTCAAATATTTTTATAGGAAGGAGGTGAACGGTATTGGCAAAATATCAAACATATAAATATGATAAAAATAGTAAAACTTATTATCGATGTGTGGCTATCGTTGGCAGGCTTGACAATGGGAAACCCAATCGTATTGAAAGTAGTGCTGTTACTAAAAAAGTTGCTGAAGCAAAGATGGAAGAAAAACTTAAAAGTGTTGCAACAGGTAAAAGCAAAGGCCGCACTGGCAGAAATAATCTTTATCTGAATGATTGGGTAGACAGCTTTTTAAAAGAATATAAAAGCATAAACTTAAAGCAAACTACTTTAGATCAATATGAATCTTTGTATAAAGCGTATATAAATCCTTATTTTAAAGGGTATCATTTACGTTCGCTTACAACGTCTAGGATTCAAAAATTTATTAATTTTATGTATCGTGATAAGGGGTTATCTGCTTCTACGATAAGAAGTACAGTTAATGTGATTTCTACTGCCATTGATAAAGCAGTTAAACTTGGTTATACTGACTTTAATCCTACAGCTGATGCCGAGTTACCTCCTATAAAAAAATCAGCTGTCGATGCTTTAAATGCAGTTGAGATAGAGAAACTTTTCAATGCTTTAAATCAAGAGTTTTATGGATACGCAATTAAACTATGTATTAGTTCTGGGTTACGAAGAGGTGAATTACTGGGACTTCAGTGGACGGATATTGACCTTGAGGGTAGTGTGATTCATGTAAAAAACAATTTAGTGAAAACTTCTAAAGGTTGTTTATTACAATCTCCTAAAACAAAATCTAGCGTCAGGGATATTGTTATCAGTGATGATGTTTGTACTATGTTAAAGAAACGAAGGAAAGAATACCCGGATGATATTTATTTTGTTCGTCAACTGTCAAAAGATCAACCTGTGAACCCAGACAATTTCAGTCGGCAGTACAGATGCATTTGTGAAAAAGCTGGAATAAAAGGAACGGGGATACATAGGCTACGTCATACGTTTGCTACTATTGCTTTTCAAGCCGGGATTTTTCCTAAAATTACTCAGGAGCAGCTTGGGCATAGTGATCTGAAGACTACTATGAAAACCTATACCCATCTAAATCACAATGCTGTGAAAACTGCTGTTAATGTTATTGAGGACAGGCTGAAAGGTTATACTAAAAATGTGGACAAATAATAAGAATTCCTCAACATTAGTCGACTTCTGCTGATGGGTATAGGCGTAGTTTAGTTGTTTTATGCTTGACTAAAAAAGAAAATCGTATTACACTGTATTACAAAGGAGGGATTGTTATGGCATTATCATTAAGATTGTCCGAAGAAGAAACTAATTTAATAAAAAACTACGCCAAGCATAAGAATACGACTGTATCGCAGCTCATACGTGATTCTGTTATTCAAAGAATAGAAGACGAATACGATTTGGACGCTTACAAGAAAGCGATGGCTGCCTATAAGAAAAATCCTGTTACTTACTATCATCAAGAGGTAGCGAAGATGCTGGATCTTGAATAATGGAATACAAAGTAGAATACACTGCTGTCGCAGTAAAAACATTAAAAAAGATAGATAAACCTATCAGAGCGTTGATTTATGGGTGGATAGAAAAAAATCTTGTTGGCTGTACAAATCCCCGGCAGCACGGTAAGGCGCTTGTAGCCAATCACCAGGGTGAATGGCGATATCGTGTTGGTGATTATCGTATTCTTGCCGAAATTCAGGATACCAAGGTTACTATTCTTATCATAACGATAGGACATCGTAAAGAAATATATAAATAAAATGTAGTTGCTATAAGAGGAATAATATCTGATATTTACACAAAGAGAGAAGAAAAATTTTCCCAAAATTTTCCCAAAATTTTCCCAAAAATGTTCTGATTTTGTTAGTAAGAGTACAGATCATGTAAAAAAAGAAAAGTGTCGCAGAAGCCCTTAAATAAAGGCTTTACGGCACTTTTAGTATTTGGGGATATTGGCTTTGACAAAAATGGCATTCAAGAGGTCAGCGGTTCGATCCCGCTTGTCTCCACCAATTGAAAATGTAGAATCCATGCAGACTTTACGGTTTGCATGGATTTTTTGTTTTGAAAATAAATGGGTTGGCATTGAAAGTTGAATGGCAAAAATATAAAATTATCGTAATAAAGGCAGACTTCCAGTAAGTTTAGCAACCTTCTTTTTTGAGCCGCAGATTGCAAGACCAAAATATTTTAAAGCGCTTTCCGGTACTTGAGTCATTTTTTGAATAAAATCATCATAAGTTTTACAGCTCTGCGCTAAATCAGAAAAATCAACAACGAGCAGGTCATGAAAATCGTCTTGATAGAGTTGTTCCCTGATATATTTAAGTTTTTCTGCAGAGCTTTTCAAGACAGGAACAGGGAATTTGATAATGCCGAGATGACTCTTTTCTGTCTGATCGATTACATCAGGACCGACTGCTTCAGGCATGGTTTTGCCTAGGGTTATCCCCAAGATCACAGCAGTATTTGCAATAATTCCTAACGGCAGCTCTTCATCAACGACGATGACACATTTTTCATTTTGCAGATTCATAATAAGCCTCTTTTCTATACAATGTTTTATAAGCTCCAAGCATTACAAAACTATTGTAACGATAAAGTAAAGAGGTGTCTTGTAGAATATTGGCAATGACCAAAATATTACGTCGATATATTAGAATAGTGATTATAAAAACTAAAAATTTGACGACGCTAAAAAACAGAGAGCACGATTTGTCTTAAATCTCTTTATAGCCATCTGCCAAAAGATCAAGTTTACCCGTATGGGGGTCAATGATAAGTCCGTGGATAGGTATATCATTGG
>ERZ791931.1754-NODE-1754-length-14706-cov-2.613542_pt1 | contig 14706 bp, 10 predicted proteins | sample MGYA00510127_ERZ791931 | MGnify/ENA primary metagenome ERZ791931 (study PRJEB30046, sample SAMN00792067) | human gut metagenome | study: EMG produced TPA metagenomics assembly of the A metagenome-wide association study of gut microbiota in type 2... | reverse complement strand
CCCTTCATGTGACCATGATCGCCAGGGACGGCGAGATCAAGCTGATTGGTCCGGAAAAGACCATTGGTCAGGCAAAAAGCGTATTTAATAACCTGATCCAGCTTTCCATGCGGGGGAATACTATTACCGAGCAGAATGTGGACTATGCCCTGTCTCTTTCCTTTACGGAAAATGATGACCAGATCTTGGAGATCGATAAGGACATTATCTGCCGTACCATTATGGGAAAGCCGGTAAAGCCAAAGACTTTAGGCCAGAAGCATTATGTGGACTCCATCCGCAAGAAGATGATCGTATTCGGCATTGGACCGGCTGGTACCGGTAAGACCTATCTTGCCATGGCTATGGCCATCCAGGCTTTTAAAAACGGGGAAGTAGGCCGTATCATCCTTACAAGACCTGCGATTGAGGCAGGAGAAAAGTTAGGTTTTCTTCCAGGTGACTTACAGAGTAAGATCGACCCTTATCTGCGCCCGTTATATGATGCCTTATATCAGATCATGGGAGCGGAAAGTTATCAGCATAATTCCGAAAAGGGTCTTATTGAGGTAGCACCTCTTGCATACATGAGAGGACGTACCCTGGACAATGCATATATCATCTTGGATGAGGCACAGAATACCACACCGGCCCAGATGAAGATGTTCTTAACAAGAATTGGTTTTGGCTCCAAGGTCATCATCACCGGAGACCAGACCCAGAAAGACCTTCCTTCCGGTGCAACTTCCGGTCTGGATACAGCTTTAAAAGTCCTTAAAAACATTGACGATATTGGTTTCTGCTATCTGACCAGTTCTGACGTAGTCCGTCATCCTCTGGTACAGAAGATCGTCAAGGCATATGATGATTATGAGAAGAAAACAGCGTCAAAGACCGCCAGAGGGGAAAGAAAAACTCCGGCAGTGAAAAATACACGAAAGGGGAATAATCGGTAATGACAGTTTCCATTGAGTATGAAGCAGAGAAAAAACTGGATCTTCCCTATGAGAAGATCATAAAGGAGATCGTAGAGGCGTCTCTTGATTTTGAAAAATGCCCTTATGAGGCAGAGGTGAATGTGATTCTGACAGACAATGATGCCATCCAGGCCATCAATAAAGAGTACCGTCAGATCGATGCGCCTACGGATGTGTTGTCTTTTCCAATGGTTGATTATGAGAAACCTTCTGATTTTGACCATGTGGAAGATGCAGTGGAAGATTATTTCAATCCGGAAACAGGAGAACTGATGTTGGGGGACATCGTGATCTCTGTAGACAAGGTGGAGGAACAGGCTGAAAAGTACGGTCATTCCCAGACAAGGGAATTAGCATTTTTAGTAGCGCACAGTATGCTTCATTTATGTGGATATGACCACATGGTAGATGAAGAGCGGCTGGTTATGGAAGACCGTCAGAGACAGATACTGGACACAAGGGGGTACACCAGATGAAAAAAGGGAGCAGAAGTAAAAAGGCAGTACGAAGGAAAATGATGTTAGGAACGATCCTTTGCATAGCGGCGCTGTGCGCAGGATGCGGGAAGAAAGCGTCAGAAGAAGCAGCACAGACGCAGGTTCCCACAACACAGGAAACAACCACTCAGGCAGCCACTTCTGCTCCCAAAATCCTGATCCAGTCGGATGAGGAACAAAAGGAAGAAACGAAAGATTTGCCGGACTATAACTTACCAGAAGAACGGGAAGAAAAAGACGGCATGATCCGAAGCTTCCTTACAGGTCAGATGGTACCGGTAGAACAGGCAAACCGTCGTCCTATCGCTATCATGATGAGCAATGACAAAGAGGCAAGACCTCAGTACGGTATGAACCGGGCCGGTGTGGTCTATGAGGCACCGGTGGAAGCGGAAATGAACCGCTATATGGCAGTGATCGAGGATTATGATGATCTGGACCGCATTGGTTCAGTGAGAAGCTGCCGTACCTATTATACTTATTTTGCAAGAGAGTTTGATGCGATCTATGCCCATTTTGGCCAGAGTACCTTTGCAAAGCCTTATCTTAATAATGTGGATAATATCAATGGTCTGGATGCTATTGGAAATACTACGTATTACAGAAGCAAGGATAAACATTCTCCTCACAATGCCTACACAAGCGGAGACCGTCTGAAAAAGGCGATTGCGACTTTAGGCTACAGTACAGAGTATGATGAGTCTTATACGGGGCATTATCTTTTTGCCAGAGATGGCGTGGAGATGTCTTTAGACGGAAAACCAGGCGTGATGGATGCTGCCCATGCAAAACCTGGATATACTATGAACAAGCCGGATTTTGTGTATGACAGCAGTGATGGCCTGTATCACAGATACCAGTATGGGGATGTACACCGCGGAAGTGAAGGCCCTGTAGCAGTGAAAAATGTGATCTTCCAGTACTGTCAGAGCGGTTTCTATGCCTCTACCCAGTATTTGAACATCAATGTACATACCGGTGAATACGGGTATTATATCACAGACGGAAAAGCCATCCCTATCACCTGGGAGAAAGACGGGGAATTTGGTGTGACCCATTATTACGATCATGACCACAATGAGATCGTATTAAATCAGGGAAAGACCTGGGTCTGCATCATCCCTACTAAAGACTTTGATAAGTCTGAAATTAAATAAAAAACGTGGCGATACACGTTTTAAGTAATAAACATGGAGCACAGTAGAAGATAAATGAAAGCAGTACAGGGAAAAAAGAAAAATAAGGCAGCAAATTTCGTAATACAGGGAAGTATCCTGGCTATGGCCGGTATCCTGGTGCGTATTATCGGTATGCTTTACCGTATGCCTTTAAATGATATTATCGGAAAGCAGGGAAATGGATATTATACATCTGCGTATAATGTATACAACATTCTTCTGATCCTTTCCTCTTACAGTATGCCGGTGGCTATCTCAAAAATGATATCCGCAAGGCTTGCAAAAGGAGAATATGAGAACTGCCGCCGCATCTTAAAGGCAGGCCTTCTCTATGCAACAGTTACCGGCGGACTTGCAGCCATTATTCTTTGGTTTGGTTCTGACTTCTTTGCAGGACTGATCAAGACGCCTTATTCCAGTTACGCCTTAAAAACACTGGCACCTACCATCTGGATCATGGCGTATCTGGGAGTTTTAAGAGGTTATTTCCAGGGAACAGGAACCATGATCCCTACTGCGGTTTCACAGATCTTAGAGCAGATCGTTAATGCCATTGTCAGCGTAGTTGCAGCGGGACTTTTATTCCACGTAGGAGAAGGGATGAATGCGGCCCAGGGAGCAAAGAATTATTCCTATGCGTTAGGTGCTGCAGGCGGAACCATTGGTACAGGTGCAGGCGCTCTTACTGCATTTATCTTCTTTATCTTCCTGACAGCAAAAAGCGGCCGTTCTGTTTTAAAACAGCGTATTGCGACAGAGGAGTTATCAGAAGAAGCAGCGAAATATGCAAGAAGAAAGCGGACACGCTATAGAAAACTGATCTATGCCCTGACGATCACAGTACTTCCTATTGTAGTCAGCAGCGGTATTTATAATTGTTCCAATGTAGTGGACAACTTCCTCTTTGGACAGGGAATGGACAAGTTAGGATACAGCGGGGAAGAGATCGCTGTATTCTGGGGAGCTTTAGGACAGTATCAGCTGTTATTTAATATTCCGGTAGCTGTTTCTAATGCCCTTTCTTCCTCTCTGATCCCGTCTCTTACAAGAGCGGTATCTGCAGGAGACAGGGAACAGACTTTAAAAAGGATCGCAGCAGCAGTACGTTTCTCTATGCTGATCTCTATCCCGGCAGCAGTAGGTATTGCGGTTTTAGCAGATCCTGTGTGCAATCTGCTGTTTATCAGCGAAGATAACAGTCTTTTAATTAAGCTGACTATGGCAGGTTCTCTTGCGGTTGTATTCTTCTCTCTGTCCACAGTGACCAATGCAGTGCTTCAGGGATTAAACCGTATGGAAGTGCCGGTACGCCATGCAGCTGTTTCGCTGGTGATCCATGTGGCAGTATTGTGGGTACTTCTTATGGTATTCCATATGGGTATTTATGGTGTTGTATTTGCAAACATTGTATTCGCCTTTGTAATGTGCGTTTTAAATGCCCGTACTATTGCAAAGCATGCAAGATATCGTCAGGAGTATAAGAAAACATTTGTACTTCCGGCGATCAGCGCCTGCGTTATGGGCGGGGCAGCCTGGGGTGTATACAAGGTTCTTACCTTTATCCTTCCGGCAGCGCTTCTAAGAGGACGTTCCGGCAGAGCGATCGTGGTATTCCCGGCAGTGGCAGTAGCAGCTGCTGTTTATGCAGTACTTTTAGTGGGACTTAAGGCAATTGATGAAGAAGAACTGCGGGATATGCCTATGGGAACAAAAATGATCCGCATTTTAAAGAAAGTACTGTAAATGGTATTGCAAACAGTGCCAGGACATGTTTAAAATGGTCTATTATGGCAGATACTATTTCTGAAAAGGTCAGTAAATGAACGTATATGACTTGATACAGGAGGTAGTATCCATGAAACATTTTTTATTTGCCCTGGGACTGTTCAGTATATCAGCTGTAGTATCGGTTCTTGTGATCTACGGGGCGGCACGTTACCAGATGAGGGAAGAAGCGCCGGTACCTAATACAGTGATCGAAACAGAAAGTGTGAATGAAATGGAAGGAAGGGCAGCTGCCAACCAGGAGAGCATTACTCCGGTAAGTTCCCGGTATTTTCTCGTCAGTGAGTCCGGTTTCCTTCTTGTATTTTGCAGTGATAAAAGCACCGTCTGTCTGTACACCCATATTCCGGTAACTGATTTCCCGGAAAGTGAAAGAGCCCGACTGATGGAAGGCATCTGGTTTTCAGATATGATGGACGTATACCATTATCTGGAGTCGTATACAAGTTAAAACAGGAGTTAAAAAATATGAAGAAAAGAGTAGGAATTATTGGCGGTGGCGCATCCGGGCTGGTGGCTGCTATAGGAGCAGCCCGAAACGGGGCGGAAGTGACTGTCATAGAACATATGGACCGCGTGGGAAAAAAGATCCTTTCTACAGGCAACGGCAGGTGTAATCTTACCAATTACAAAATGGAAGAAGACTGCTACCGCTGCGGCAGGAAGGATTTTCCTATGCAGGTAATAAGGGGCTTTGATGTAAAAGAGACGCTGGATCTCTTTATGGGACTGGGGATCGTTCCAAAAGACAGAAACGGTTATGTTTATCCTAATTCCGACCAGGCTGCTTCTGTTTTAGATGTGCTAAGGACAGAATTAGAGAGACTGAAAGTCCGTATCCTCCTTTCCTGTCAGATCGAAAAGATCGAAAAAAAGAAAAACGGTGGCTTTCTTGTACATACAGATCAGGGAAAGGTAGAAACAGATGCCCTGATCCTTGCGGCTGGTTCCAAAGCAGCGCCTTCTACAGGTTCAGATGGCAGTGGTTACGAATATGCCAGACAGTTAGGACATTCTGTGATCAAGCCACTTCCGGCTCTGGTCCAGCTTCGCTGTCAGGGAAATTTATACAAACAGATGGCAGGGATCCGCACGGAAGCAGAAGTGAGATTGCAGGCAGACGGTATTACCCTGGCAAGTGACAGAGGAGAGCTGCAGATCACAGATTACGGTCTTTCCGGTATTCCTATCTTCCAGGTAAGCCGTTATGCCGCAAGAGCGTTAGATGAAAAGAAAAAAGTAAGAGTTTATGTGGACTTTATGCCGGGCTGGGATGATAATGAAAGTTTCCGGCTTTTAAAAAAAAGAGCCCTTTTGCTGGCTTACAAACCGGCAGAAGAACTGTTTACAGGAATGTTAAACCGCAAACTTGCCCAGGCTCTTTTGAAACTGGCAGGCATTGATCCAAATACGCCCTGTGGCTCTTTAACTGGAAAACAGTTGGAAAAGATCCGCAAAGAATTAAAAGAATATGAAGCAGTTGTCATGTCCGTTAATCCTTTTGCCAATGCCCAGGTGTGCTGCGGCGGTGTAGATGCTAATGAGGTGGATGGAACTACTATGGAGTCAAAGATCTGTCCGGGGCTTTATCTGGCAGGGGAGATCCTGGATGTGGATGGTATCTGCGGTGGCTACAATCTTCAGTTTGCCTGGTCCAGCGGCATGATCGCAGGAAGATGTGCAGCGGGAAATGCCGAGAAGAAGAGTATAGAGAAGAAAAGCATAGAAAAGAAAAATATAGAAAAAAAGAGAAACATAAATAAGAAACCGATGGAAAAGAAACCTGTTAAAAAGTACGCAGAGAAGAAATATACACAGAAAACCAGGAGGACTGCAAGAACATGATACGTATCAGTCAGTTAAAAATGCCTCTGGGACATACCAGAAAGGACCTGCTTTTAAAGGCGGCAAAAGAACTTCGTATCCAGCCTGAGATGATAAAAGAAGTAGAACTGATCAAACAGTCTGTGGACGCAAGAAAAAAGCCGGAGATCCATTATAGTTATATTGTAGATATTGCTTTAAAAAGCGGTGGCAGAAAAGAAGAGGAGCGCATTGTAAAAAAGAAAAAGGACAGAAATATTACAGTTCATGAGGAAAAGCCCTATTCTCTTCCTGAATGTGGAAATGAGCCTTTAAAATATCCTCCTGTGATCATTGGAATGGGACCTGCAGGACTGTTTTGTGGCCTTGCCCTTGCAAGAAAGGGGTACCGTCCCATCCTTTTAGAACGGGGAGAAGATGTAGATACCAGAACAGAGCGGGTGGCAAAATTCTGGAAAACGGGAGAGTTGAACCCTTCATCTAACGTACAGTTTGGAGAAGGTGGTGCAGGTACTTTCTCCGACGGAAAGCTGAACACCCTTGTAAAAGATACCTTTGGAAGGAACAGGGAAGTTTTACGTATCCTGACAGAGTTTGGAGCAGACCCGTCCATCTGCTATGCCAATAAACCTCATATTGGAACGGATGTGTTAAGCCATATTGTAAAATCTATCCGAAAAGAGATCGAAAGCCTGGGAGGACAGGTCCGTTTCTTAAGCCAGGTAACAGATTTTGAGATAACAGAAGGGAAACTGACGGCGGTTACTGTAAATAATACAGAACGGATCCCGGTACAGGCAGCAGTTGCAGCGATCGGCCACAGCGCCAGAGATACCTTTGAAACTCTTTATGGAAAACAGGTATCTATGGAAGCAAAGCCATTTGCTGTAGGTTTCCGTATCCAGCATCCACAGACCATGATCAATGAAAGCCAGTATGGAATGGCAGAATGCAAAGAATTAGGACCTGCAAGCTATAAGCTGACAGCACAGACTTCTTATGGAAGAGGTGTGTATTCTTTCTGTATGTGCCCCGGCGGCTATGTAGTTAATGCTTCTTCTGAGGAGAAACGTCTGGCAGTAAATGGAATGAGCTATCATGACAGAGCAGGGGAGAATGCCAACAGTGCTCTGATTGTCACAGTAAATCCTGAGGATTTTTCTCACGATATTAAAGGCCGGGAAGAGGTACATCCTCTGGCAGGTATTCATTTCCAGAGAGAGCTTGAGGAAAAGGCATATGAGGCAGGAAATGGAAAAATACCGGTTCAGCTGTATGGAGATTTTAAAGACGGAAAAATCTCAGAAAAATTTGGCAAAGTTCACCCGGCTTTCTGCGGAGAATATCAATTTGCAGACCTGAGAAAAATCCTCATAAACGAACTTTCTGAAGCATTCATAGAGGGAATGGAAAGTTTTGGCAAAAAGATCAAAGGATTTGACCGCCCGGATGCAATTTTAGCAGGTGTGGAAAGCCGTACCTCCTCTCCTGTGCGTATTCCAAGAGGAGAGACATTAGAAAGTTCTGTCAGGGGTTTATATCCCTGCGGGGAAGGCGCCGGATATGCAGGCGGTATTACTTCCGCAGCTATGGATGGTCTTAAGGTAGCGGAAGAACTGATCAGAAGATACAAATTGACGGAGTAATAAAATTGGTGTAAGATAGTGGAAAAGTCCAGTCCTGCGCTGATTTATGTGATAAGATGTGTTGCAAGCTTGCTTGCAGAAACAGCTTATTGCAGAAATCAGCATATGCTTGACAAAGCATGCTTCTTGGTTTCATGGAACATGAAGCCAAGAAGATAGGCAGGACGAAACCTATGCAGAAGGGAGCTGACAGAAGATACCTATGGAAGCTACAAAACGTAACAGTTTAAAAGATAAAAAAAGAATTGTAATAAAAATCGGTTCCTCTTCCCTGACCCATCCGGAAACGGGAGAACTGAATTTAACAAAGATTGAGAAGCTGATCCGTGTGCTCAGCGACCTGAGGGGCGAAGGCAAAGAGGTAGTCCTTGTTTCTTCCGGTGCTATTGCAGCAGGCAGACAGGCTTTTGGACATCATAAAAGACCGGACAGTTTAGCGGAAAAACAGGCTTTTGCAGCAGTAGGACAGGCCAGACTGATGATGGTCTACCAGAAGCTTTGCAGTGAGTATAACCAGACAGCGGCCCAGGTCCTTTTGACAAAGGATACTATGGTCAATGACAGTTCCCGCTATAACGCACAGAACACCTTTGATGAACTGCTGCGTTTAGGTGCAATCCCTGTTGTAAATGAAAATGATACGGTATCTACCTCTGAGATCCCTTATGTGGACAGTTTCGGTGATAACGACCGCCTTTCTGCTATTGTTGCAGCTCTCATCGGAGCAGACCTTCTGATCCTGCTTTCTGATATTGACGGCCTTTATACCGATGATCCAAGAAGCAATCCGGACGCTAAATTTATCAGTCTGGTGCCGGAGATCAGCCAGAAGTACTTAAATATGGGAAAAGAGACTTCCGGAAGCAGTGTGGGAACCGGCGGAATGTCAGCAAAACTGGCAGCAGCCCGCATTGCCACAGACAGCGGAGCTGATATGGTGATCGCCAATGGTGACCAGGTAGATGTGATCATGGACATTATGAGTGGAAAAGAAAAGGGAACTTTATTTTTAGCTCATCCTAATCTGGACTTTGATCTGATGCATTATCTGAATAACGAGTATTAAAATGCTGTGGCAGAACTACAGCAATATCATTAAGGAGTAAAATTATGGACTCAAGCAAGATCGACAGAATTAACGAACTTTATCATAAATCCCAGTCTGTAGGCCTTACAGAGGAGGAAAAAACCGAGCAGGCAGCTTTAAAAAAGGAATATCTGGCTGCCATCCGTGCGAATTTAAGAAGCAGTTTAAATAATATCTCTATTAAAGAGAAAGATGGTTCTATTACAGACCTGGGCAAAAAATACGGTGGCATCAAGGAAGTATAAGCAGTATAAAAAAATCCGAGAGTATATTTATAGCCAGAAGGAGAGATGGTTATGACACTGGAAGAGATCGGAAGCCGCGCAAAAGCTGTTTCCAGAACATTAAATAACTTAGGTTCAAGAGAGAAAAATATAGGACTGGAAGAAGCAGCCAGAGCCCTGTTAGAGGGAGAAGATGAGATCCTGGCAGCGAACCAGGCAGATTATGAAAAAGCAGAAAGTTCCGGCATGAGCAAAGGCATGTTAGACCGTCTGGCTTTAAATCCGGGACGGATCCAGTCTATGGCAGACGGCCTTTTAAAAGTAGCTGCCTTAGATGATCCGGTAGGAGAAGTGATCTCCATGAAACTGCGTCCAAATGGGTTAAAGATCGGCCAGAAGAGGGTGCCTTTAGGTGTCATTGCCATGATCTATGAGGCCCGTCCTAATGTAACAGCGGACGCTTTCGGCCTCTGCTTTAAATCTGGAAATGCAGTGATCTTAAAAGGCGGCAGCGATGCCATTGAGTCTAATAAAGCGATCGCAAAATGGCTGCGCACTGGTCTTACCAGAGCCGGACTTCCAGAGGATGCCCTGCAGCTGATTGAAGATACCAGCAGAGAGACTACAAAAGAACTGATGCGTTTAAACCGCTATGTGGATGTGCTGATCCCAAGAGGCGGCGCAGGACTGATCCGTTCGGTAGTGGAAAACAGCACCGTTCCTGTGATCGAGACAGGTACTGGAAACTGCCATATTTTTGTAGATGAGACGGCTGATTTTAATATGGCATTAGATATTATCTATAACGCAAAAACACAGCGCATTGGTGTATGCAATGCCTGCGAGTCCCTGATCGTCCACAGAAAGATTGCGGACCAGTTCCTTCCACTTCTTAAAAAGCGTCTGGCAGAAAAAGAGGTAGAAGTAAGAGCAGACGAGGCAGCCAGAGCGGTTGTACCGGAATTTACTCCTGCAACAGAAGAAGACTGGGGTACAGAATATCTGGACTATATCTTATCTTTAAAGATTGTAGACTCTGTAGAAGAGGCCATTGAACATATCAATAAATACAATACCGGACATTCTGAGTCTATTATCACATCGGATTATTTTAATGCCCAGAAGTTCTTAGACGAAGTAGATGCTGCAGCAGTGTATGTAAATGCATCCACCCGTTTTACAGACGGAGAAGAATTCGGCTTCGGGGCAGAGATCGGTATCAGTACCCAGAAGCTTCACGCCAGAGGCCCTATGGGCTTAAAAGAACTGACTACCACCAAGTATATCATCTATGGTGATGGCCAGATCCGTTAGGTATAGAAAAGAAAGAAGAGGAAACCACCAACATGTCAGAAGAAGAAAAGAAAGGCCGCAATCGGAGAAATTCCGAGGAAGAGCCGCAGGAGGAGACCAGTCTGGGAAAAGAGATCTTAAGCTGGCTTCAGATCATTGTGGCTGCGGTAGTCATTGCTTTTGTTTTAAATAATTTTGTCATTGCCAACAGCCGCATCCCAACCGGATCCATGGAAAATACCATTATGTCCCACAGCCGTGTGATCGGCTCCAGATTGTCTTATATAAAAGATGATCCGGAAAGAGGAGATATTGTGATCTTCCGTTACCCGGACAATGAAAAAGTATATTATGTAAAGAGAGTCATTGGACTTCCGGGAGAGACCGTTGAGGTGAAGGATGGAAAGGTCTATATCAATGGTTCTGATACACCTCTTGATGAGCCTTATCTGCCGGAGCCAATGGAAGGTTCCTACGGACCTTATGAAGTGCCGGAGGGCTGTTATTTCATGATGGGCGACAACCGGAATAATTCCCTGGATGCCCGTTTCTGGGATAATAAATTCGTTGCCAAGAACAAGATCGTGGCAAAAGTGCTGTTCTGTTATTATCCATTTAACAGGATAGGAAAAGTAAACTAATTACAGAAAGCAAAGATACAACTGGCTGGGTGATATTCTGCCCGGCCTGCTTGTGTGTTTTAGATAAAGAAGATTTTTAGATAATTGAAAGGTGAATTTAAAGGAGATCTATATGGAAAATAAGACCCCATTTATGACGGAGATACCGGAACAGGAACCACAGCGTCAGCAGTATTTTATGGCTCACGCAAAGGAACAGTTACACATTTTAGAAGAAAACCTGGGCAGACCTCTTACCTGCTGTATTAATACCTTTGGCTGCCAGATGAATGCAAGAGACTCTGAAAAACTGTTAGGTATCTTAGAGACCATTGGCTACCAGGCAGTAGAAACAGAGGATGCAGACTTTGTTCTTTATAATACCTGTACAGTCCGTGAAAATGCAAATCTGCGTGTTTACGGAAGACTGGGCCAGTTAGGTGCCAGAAAGAAAAAACATCCACACATGATGATCGCTCTCTGTGGCTGCATGATGCAGGAAAAGGAGGTAGTAGAAAAGATCAAAAAGACTTACCGTTTTGTTGATCTTATTTTCGGAACCCATAACATTTTCAAGCTGGCAGAATTAGTAAGCCTGTGTCTGGAAGAGCGTTTAGAGGAACTGGAAGCCCAGGGCCGGGAAGACAAGAAGCCAAAGCACAAAATGGTAGTGGATGTATGGAAAGATACAGACCAGATCGTAGAAGACCTGCCGGTAGAGCGAAAGTATTCCTTTAAATCCGGTGTCAATATCATGTTTGGCTGCAATAATTTCTGCAGCTACTGCATCGTACCATATGTACGTGGCCGTGAAAGAAGCCGCAGACCAGGCGAAATCATTGGTGAGATCAAAAATCTGGTGGAAGACGGCGTAGTAGAAGTTATGCTGTTAGGTCAGAATGTAAACTCCTACGGAAAAGGACTGGATGAGCCTTTAAACTTTGCTGAACTTCTGGAAGAAGTAGAAAAGATCGAGGGACTGGAGCGCATCCGTTTCATGACCTCTCATCCAAAGGATCTTTCTGATGAACTGATCGAAGTGATGGCAAAATCAAAGAAGATCTGCCGCCATCTCCATCTGCCTTTACAGTCCGGTAGCAGCCGTATTTTAAAGGCCATGAACCGCCGTTATACAAAGGAACAGTATCTGGCACTGGCTGAGAAGATCAAAACAGCTATTCCGGACATTTCATTGACAACGGATATTATTGTAGGTTTCCCGGGAGAAACAGAGGAAGACTTTCAGGAGACCTTAGACGTAGTAAGAAAAGTACGCTTTGACAGCGCCTTTACCTTTATTTATTCCAAACGTACCGGTACACCGGCAGCTGCTATGGAAAACCAGGTACCGGAAGATGTGGTAAAGAACCGTTTTGACCGCCTGTTAAAGGAAGTTCAGGATATTTCTGCTGAAGTCTGTGGAAGAGATGTACACACCGTTCAGACTGTCCTGGTAGAGGAAGTAAACGACCATTCACCGGAACTTGTAACTGGAAGAATGTCAAATAATACCATTGTACATTTCCCTGGAGATGCATCTCTCATTGGAAAGCTGGTAGATGTATACTTAGAGGAAAGCAAGGGCTTTTATTATATGGGACGGCTGAACCAGTAATCTGATGACCCGCCCATACCTGTATTTTTACAATTATGACAGACAAACGGACAGATAGAAAGGTTACAGTTTGGCCATGGGTTGGTTTGTATGAACTGTAACAGATGGACAGATACACATAGAAGAGAGGAACACCATTGGAAATCGATTATTCACAGCTGTCTCCCATGATGCAGCATTATATGGAGACAAAAAAAGAGTACCCGGACTGTATCTTATTTTACCGCCTGGGGGATTTTTACGAAATGTTCTTTGATGACGCACTGAAAGCATCCAAAGAACTGGAGATCACACTGACAGGTAAGGAATGTGGTTTAAAAGAACGTGCGCCTATGTGCGGCGTACCTTTTCACGCGGTAGACTCCTATCTTTACCGCCTGGTACAAAAGGGCTATAAAGTTGCTATTGCAGAGCAGATGGAAGATCCCAAGCTGGCAAAAGGACTGGTAAAACGAGAGGTGATCCGTGTGGTAACACCGGGAACCATTACCAGTGCCCAGGCTTTGGACGAGACAAAAAATAACTACCTGATGGGCATTGTATATCTGGACAGCCGTTATGGTATTTCCACAGCGGATATCAGTACCGGTGAGTTCCTGGTAACAGAGGTGGAGTCAGACCGGGAATTATTTGACGAGATCAACAAATTTTCTCCATCTGAGATCATCTGCAACAATGCTTTTTATGTATCTGGTGTAGACCTTGAGGAGTTAAAGAACCGGTATCAGGTGGCGATCTCTGCTCTGGACAGTCATTTCTTTTCAGATGAGTCCTGCAAAAAGGTATTAAAAGAACATTTTAAAGTAGGTTCCTTAAGCGGACTGGGACTGGATGATTATCCTACCGGTGTGATCGCAGCAGGTGCTGTGATGGAGTATATGTATGAGACCCAGAAGAGTACCCTGGAGCACATTACAACCATAACCCCATATTCTACCGGCCAGTACATGGTCATTGACACTTCTACCAGAAGAAACCTGGAATTGGTGGAGACTATGCGTGAAAAGCAGAAGAGAGGAACTCTTTTGTGGGTGCTGGATAAGACCAAGACAGCTATGGGAGCCAGACTTCTGCGCAATTATATTGAGCAGCCTCTGATCCACAAGAATGAGATCCTGCGCCGTCAGGATGCAGTGGAAGAACTGAATATGAATTATATTTCCAGAGAAGAAATCTGCGAATACTTAAATCCGGTGTACGATCTGGAGCGCCTCATCGGCCGTATCAGCTATAAAACAGCCAATCCAAGGGATCTTCTGGCATTTAAGACTTCCCTGGAAATGCTTCCTTATATCAAAAAGCTGTTAGGAGAGTTTCAGTCAGATCTTTTAAAGGAATTAGAGTCAGAATTAGACCCATTAGAGGATATTTATGAGCTGATCGGAAAAGCCATTGTAGACGATCCGCCTATTACCATCCGTGAGGGCGGCATGATCCGAGAAGGCTATGATGAAGAGGCAGACCGCCTGCGCCATGCAAAGACAGAGGGCAAGACCTGGCTTGGTGAACTGGAAAACAGGGAAAAAGAAAAGACCGGCATTAAGAATTTAAAGGTCAAATTCAACAAGGTATTTGGCTATTACTTTGAAGTCACCAACTCCTTTAAAGATATGGTTCCTGATTATTTTGTAAGAAAACAGACCCTGACCAATGCAGAGCGTTTTACAACAGATGAGTTAAAGCAGTTAGAAGACGTGATCATGGGAGCTGAGGAAAAGCTGGTATCTTTGGAATACGATCTGTTCTGTCAGGTCCGTGACTCCATTGCAGCCCAGGTAGTGCGGATCCAGAAGACTGCAAAAGCCATTGCAGGTATTGATGTATTCTGCTCCTTATCTTCCGTTGCAACCAGACGGAACTATGTAAAACCTTCTATTAATGAAAAAGGCGTCATCCAGATCAAAAACGGCCGTCATCCGGTGGTAGAGCAGATGATGCGGGATGACCTGTTTGTGGCAAATGATACTTTCCTGGATAATGG
>ERZ791931.1734-NODE-1734-length-14892-cov-2.820853_pt1 | contig 14892 bp, 10 predicted proteins | sample MGYA00510127_ERZ791931 | MGnify/ENA primary metagenome ERZ791931 (study PRJEB30046, sample SAMN00792067) | human gut metagenome | study: EMG produced TPA metagenomics assembly of the A metagenome-wide association study of gut microbiota in type 2... | reverse complement strand
CATTCTTTCAATATCGAATTCAATTTTCTTTTATATGGTAACAGTTTTTGTCTGATTATTCCAGTTTTATATTATAAAAATTGTATGAATTTCGTAAAATAAAAATATTAAAGTACAATCTTCCAATTATAATTCCTTCGGTTTCGGCCACTTCTGAGTACCGGCTTTTAAGAACTGTGATATATGATAAATGGCAGCGCTTCTACATTCGGATTCAATTATTTTTAACAAATAGAATATCTTTCGAAACAAAAAGTACTGATCCTGCCGGAGACTTTTTGCATAACAGGAAATAAGATTCCTGTTATGCAAAAAAAGAAAGCCCCGTAAATCCGGGACTTTCCAAATATTTTAGTGTTTTTTATACAATTCCCTGAGCTGTCATAGCATCTACAACTTTCTCAAATCCTGCAATGTTAGCTCCTGCTACGTAGTTACCTTCCATATCGTAACGTTTTGCAGCATCTACCATGTTGTGGCAGATATTTACCATGATGTTCTTCAGTTTTGCATCAACCTCCTCGAATGTCCAGCTAAGTCTCTCACTGTTCTGTGACATCTCAAGAGCAGATGTAGCAACACCACCGGCATTCGCAGCTTTTCCAGGTGCAAAGATTACACCGTTCTCCTGCAGATACTCAGTTGCCTCGTATGTAGTAGGCATGTTAGCACCCTCGCATACAGCTACGCAACCGTTTGCTACTAACTGTTTTGCATCCTCTAAGTGAAGCTCGTTCTGTGTTGCACATGGAAGTGCCAGATCTACCTTTACAGACCATACGCCACGTCCCTCATGATACTCTGAGTTCGGACGATAGTTCTTGTATTCTGTCAGTCTTGCACGTTTTACTTCTTTAATTTCTTTCAGAGCTGCAACATCAATTCCTTCAGGATCATACACCCAGCCTGTAGAATCGCTGACTGTAACAACCTTAGCTCCAAGCTCCTGAGCCTTCTGTGTTGCATAAATTGCAACATTACCGGAACCGGATACTGCAACTGTCATACCTTTTAATTCTTTTCCATTGAGTTTCAGAAGTTCCTCTGTCAAATACAGAAGTCCATAACCTGTAGCTTCTGTTCTTGCTAAAGATCCACCGTAACTTAATCCTTTACCTGTAAGTACACCTTCGTATACTCCGCGGATTCTCTTGTACTGACCGAACATATATCCAATCTCTCTTGCACCTGTTCCGATATCTCCGGCCGGAACGTCAGTGTCAGCACCGATATATTTGCAAAGTTCTGTCATAAAGCTCTGGCAGAATGCCATAACTTCTCTGTCGGATTTTCCCTTAGGGTCGAAATCAGAACCACCTTTTCCTCCTCCGATTGGAAGACCTGTCAGCGAGTTCTTGAATACCTGCTCAAATCCAAGGAATTTGATGATTCCAAGGTTTACGGAAGGATGAAGGCGTAAGCCTCCTTTGTATGGTCCGATTGAACTGTTGAACTGTACACGGTAACCTGTATTTACCTGAACCTGTCCATTATCGTCTACCCATGGAACACGGAATTTGATCTGTCTCTCAGGCTCAACCAGTCTCTCAAGCAAAGCGTCTTTTCTGAATTTCTCCTCGTTTGCTTCGATTACCACTCTCAATGATTCTAATACTTCTTTTACTGCCTGGTGGAATTCTGGCTCAGCAGGGTTCTTTGCCACTACTTTTTCCAGTACTTCATCAACATATGACATACCTTTGTACCTCCTGAAAAAATGTTATTATGAAATTTAAAGCGCCATATTTCTTGATTTATTTGCATTCATCATTCAAAAAAGAAGGACGGCAAAACCGTTCTTCTCCTTCGACGCTTTTGTCCTTTAATATTGTAAAGTATTTTACTTTATAACACAAGATTTTTTTTGCAAAAAAATGTTATTTTTATATTTTGTGCAATTTTAATTTTCATTTCCTGCATAATTTTGTATTTTTGCCGAAATACAGAACAAGCGCCCGCAAAATTTGCAAGCGCCTGATTATTTTTATTTAAAATATTTCACTCCGGACTCAAAGATCTTCAGATCCTGTTCTCCGTAAATGTTCATTGCAACGGAACGTCCACGTCTTTCTGAATGAGCCATTTTACCAAATACTCTTCCATCCGGACTGGTGATACCTTCGATTGCAAGATAGGAACCATTAATGTTCCATGTCTCATCCATAGATACATTTCCCTGTGGGTCGCAGTACTGAGTTGCAACCTGTCCATTTGCGATCAGCTTGTCAAGCCATTCTTTGCTTGCAACAAAACGTCCCTCTCCGTGAGATGCCGGATTTGTGTAAACTCCACCAAGCTTTGCTCCGGAAAGCCATGGAGACTTGTTGCTGACTACTTTCGTGTACACCATCTTAGAAATGTGGCGTCCAATTGTATTGTAAGTCAGTGTCGGAGAATCCTCTGTCTGTCCTGTAATTGTTCCATTTGGAACAAGTCCCAGTTTTACAAGAGCCTGGAATCCATTACAGATACCAAGTACCAGTCCGTCACGCTCCCCAAGAAGTTTCTCAACCGCCTCTTTCATCTTCGCATTCTGGAATGCAGTTGCAAAGAATTTTGCAGAACCATCCGGTTCATCACCAGCGCTGAATCCACCTGGGAACATGATCATCTGAGACTGCGCGATTGCTTTTTCAAATACATCGACAGAATCTACAATATCGGAAGCACTCATATTGCGGAATACTTTTACGATTGTTTTTGCTCCTGCTCTCTCAAAGGCTCTCTTACTGTCATACTCACAGTTTGTTCCAGGGAATACCGGAATAAATACAGTCGGCTGAGCGATCTTGTGTTCGCAGATATGTACTTCTTTTGTATCAAAAAGACCTGTGTCGATCTTCTCGTCCTGTCCCTCTGCTTTGGAATTTGTAGAAAATACGCTCTCTAGTGTACTCTCCCATGCTTTTTGGGCATCTGCAAGGGCAATCTTTGTATCTTTGTATTCAAAATTCTGCTCTTCTGTCACTTCACCGATGACTGTGTGATCAATCGTCAGTCCATCCAGCTTGTCAGCCGGAACTTCAGCAATCAGATCTCCAAATGCAGGTGCGAACAAGTCTTTTGCCTCTACGCTCGCATCTAATGTTACACCCATGCGATTACCAAATGCCATCTTGCTGACAGCCGGAACGATTCCGTGTCTGTCAAGTGCATAAGCTGCCACAATCTTGCCGTCATGGATATCAGCAGTAAATTTACCATACTGGTCCATAACTTTTTCATAAACCGGAACATCATACTCGTCTGTCGGGATCTGAAGCCATACAAGCTTATCTCCTGCTTTCTTAAGCTCCGGTGTAATAATATCTTTTTCTGTTGCCACATCCACTGCAAAAGAAACCAGTGTCGGTGGTACATCAATATGCTCAAATGTTCCGGACATACTGTCTTTTCCACCGATAGAAGGAAGACCAAATCCAAGCTGTGCACTGTAAGCACCAAGAAGTGCTGCGAATGGCTGGCTCCATCTGTGTGGATCCTCTGTCATACGGCGGAAGTACTCCTGGAATGTGAAACGGATCTTACTGTAATCTCCTCCTGCTGCCACAATTTTTGCTACAGACTCTGTCACTGCGTAAATAGCTCCGTGGTACGGACTCCATGTTGACAGATACGGATCGAATCCGAAACTCATCATTGTAACCGTATCGCAGTCTCCTGTCAGTACAGGAAGCTTTGCAACCATAGCCTGTGTCTCTGTCATCTGATACTGTCCGCCATGCGGCATAAATACAGAAGATGCTCCAATGGAACCGTCAAACATTTCCACAAGACCTTTCTGTGAGCACACATTCAGATCTTTTAATGTCTCCATCCACTTTTCTTTGACATCTGTCACTTCTTCTCTTACGAGGATACTGTCTTTGCGGCTTGGAATATCTACAGCTACTTTTGTCTCCTGATGAGCACCGTTAGTATCTAAAAATGCTCTGGATAAGTCTACGATCTTCTTACCTCTCCAGGATAATACAAGTCTTGGCTCCTCTGTTACGACAGCTACCTTTGTTGCCTCTAAGTTCTCTTCTGCTGCATATCCCATAAATTCATCTACATCCTTCGGGTCTACAACAACAGCCATACGCTCCTGAGACTCAGAAATTGCAATTTCTGTTCCATCAAGTCCTGCGTATTTCTTCGGTACTTTGTCCAGATCTACCTGAAGTCCGTCTGCAAGTTCTCCGATTGCGACAGAAACTCCTCCGGCTCCAAAGTCGTTACATTTCTTAATTAATCTGCTGACTTCCTCTCTGCGGAACAGTCTCTGGATCTTACGCTCTGTCGGCGGATTACCTTTCTGTACCTCTGCTCCACACGTCTCGATAGACTCTTCTGTATGTACTTTAGAAGATCCGGTTGCTCCACCGCAGCCGTCACGTCCGGTACGTCCACCGAGCAGGATAATGATATCACCAGGATCTGAAGTCTCACGGATTACTGCACGTCTTGGTGCTGCTCCGAGAACTGCTCCGATTTCCATACGTTTTGCCACATAATTCGGGTGATAGATTTCCTTAACTGCACCAGTTGCAAGTCCGATCTGGTTACCATAAGAACTATATCCATGAGCTGCCTCACGAACCAGTTTCTTCTGAGGAAGTTTTCCTTTCATTGTATCTTTGATAGATACAGTCGGATCTGCTGCTCCGGTCACACGCATTGCCTGGTATACATAAGTACGTCCTGATAATGGATCTCGGATTGCTCCGCCAAGACATGTAGCAGCTCCACCAAAAGGCTCAATCTCTGTCGGGTGGTTGTGTGTTTCATTTTTAAAGTTCACAAGCCACTCTTCTTCCACGCCATCTACCTTGATTGGTACAACGATACTGCAGGCATTGATCTCATCTGACTCTTCCTGATCCTGAAGCTTGCCTTCTTTTTTCAGCTTTCTCATAGCCATCAATGCAAGATCCATCAGACATACAAATTTGTCCTCACGCCCTTTAAAAATCTCGCTGTGATCGCGAAGGTACTGCTTGTAAGTATCTTCCATCGGTTTTCGATAATCTCCGTCTCCAAAGGAAACTTCTGTAAGTTCTGTTGAAAATGTTGTATGACGGCAATGGTCTGACCAGTAAGTATCCAGTACGCGGATCTCTGTCATGGAAGGATTGCGGTGTTCTTCCCCTTTGAAATGATTCTGGATATGCTGGAAGTCACGGAATGTCATTGCAAGTCCAAGAGAATCATATAATTTCTTAAGCTCTTCCTCTTCCATATCCTTAAATCCGTCAAATACAATAACATCAGCAGGCTCGTCAAATTTTGTCACTAGTGTCTCCGGCTTCTCCTCTGCTGCTTCTCTTGAGTCTACCGGGTTGATGCAGTGTTCCTTAATCTTCTGAAGTTCTTCTTCTGTAATAGCTCCATTCTTACCATGAATAATATAAGTCGTTGCAGTACGGATGACCGGCTGCTCGTCCTCTTTTACGAACTGGATACACTGAACAGCAGAATCTGCTCTCTGATCGAACTGACCTGGAAGAAATTCTACGGAAAACAGACTGTCTCCGGAACCAACAGGAGCCTCCTCTTTCCAAAGGACATCTACCGGCGGTTCAGCAAAGATACCATTGCATGCTCTTTCAAATGTCTCATCAGATACATTCTCCACATCATAACGATTCAGGATACGCACATACTCTACGTCTTTGATTCCTAGATAATTGCGAATCTCATGTGCAAGTGCCTTCTGCTGGACATCATAGCTGCCCTTTTTCTCAACATACACTCTTCTTACATTACTCATTCGTCTTCCTCCATTGTGTTTATATTTTTATTTGGTAATAGTTCTGTTACTTTAAATCTTCATTATTTATTTCATTGTAACATACCCACCATTATTATTAAAATTAATATATTTAAATCCTTTTATAAGTTTTACTAATTTCTTTCTTTTTTCCATTTCCAGTTGTACACGACCGCTGCAACTCCCGGCACAGCAAGTAATACGATAAATATCACTCCGACCCGGATTACCATGTCTGAGAAAAATCCTTCCGGCAGCATGCGGATCATATAATCTGTCTCCGGGTCAAAGATCCAGAGATTATTTGTAAAAAACAATTTATGAAACAGCGTAAAACAGCTTGTAAAATCAATGCTCATGGCAACTCCCAGAATTACCGCCAAAATAAGATAAACAAACAGCGCCTGCAAATATCCCTGCGGAACCAGTCTTCGGAAATCTGCTTTTTTTGCCTTAAGAACAATCATTAAAATAGTTGCAAGAATCAACGCATAATTCCGAAGCTTCAAACCTCCCAGAAACAAATTCCTCACATCTGCCAGGTGAAGCCTGTCCTGTTCATTGAAGAAATCCTGATGCTCACCGTCCACATCTGTGACAATTGACAGCTTTTCTTCCTTTCCAATCAGATAAGCCATCATATGTTCTGTCACTGCCATCACATTGTCAATCTTCATATTCAGATCGTCCGTGACCCGGTACTTTTCATATTCCTTTTTATAAAATCCGTAATGGCTGTCTCCATAAACTGCAAGCTGAAATCCAGTGATCAGCAATGCAAAGATTACCAGGAGCATCGTAAATGTAATGGTAACTCTGTACCAGATCTTCATGTTATCTTCCTTTTCTTTCCTAAACTACCTGCGCATTTTTTGCGATTCAGGTTTTTATCTCTAGTATGACTCACGCTAATTAACAATCTGATTCATGCTGGATAAATTTTCATCTACAAGGCGAAGGAATGAGGCGTAGCGGTGGCTACGGCGATTGACGACAACGCAGTATATGGGAATTTATACAAATGAAGCAGGTCGCTAATTAGCGTGAGCCATACTAGTATTATACCAAGATATCTCATATCTGTATAGGAAAATCCCTTCAAAACAAATTAAGCCGTTGCATTTTGCATTAATTTACCTTATAATCAAATTAACATTTATTAGGGAGCCTTATCATGGATATTAATTACGAATTATATAAAGTGTTTTACCACGTAGCGACTACACTAAGTTTTTCGGAAGCTGCGAATAAATTATTTATCTCTCAGTCAGCCGTAAGCCAGTCTATCAAAGCGTTGGAAAAAAAATTAAATCAAAAACTTTTTATCAGAAGTACTAAAAAGGTACGCCTGACACCGGAAGGCGAACTGCTTCTTCGTCATGTGGAACCAGCCATGAATCTGATTCACCGTGGAGAAATCCAGCTTTTAGAAGCTTCTGAAGGTGTAGGACAACTTCGCATCGGTGCCAGTGACACTATCTGCCGTTATTTTCTTGTTCCTTACCTGGAGCGTTTCCATAAGGAATTTCCGGGAGCTCACATCAAAGTAACGAATGCAACTTCTATCCACTGTGTAGAACTATTAGAAAATGGACAGGTTGACCTGATTGTTGTCAATTCTCCAAATCCATATCTCGGAAACTGTGAAACAAAACATATCCGCTCTTTCCAGGACGTGTTTGTTGCAAATCATTCTTTTGATAAACTTGTCGGAAGATGCTTAAGCTACAAAGAACTTTTAGAACATCCGATTCTGATGCTGGATAAAAAAAGTACAACCAGCGAATTCCTGCATAATCTCTTTTTACAGCACCAGTTAGATCTCGTGCCGGAAATTGAGCTGAGCAGTAATGATCTTCTCATTGACCTTGCAAAAATCGGGCTCGGCATTGCATGTATACCCGATTACTGTATTACCGGAAAAGATCTGGAAAAATTATTTATTGTTGAGACAAAAGAAAAACTGCCGGTGAGAGAACTGGTCATTGCTTACAATGACCGCGTTCCCATCACCAAGGCAGCTACAGAATTTCTGAAATATTTTTAGCAGTTCCTTTTAAGGATCCCTGCACCATCTGAGGTTTTCCACCGCCACGGCCCTGGAAAGCCTCATTTAATTTTTTGCTGATCACTCTTACATCTTCAGAATGGCTTCCGATAACATAACGATATCCTTCTTCATCATTTCCTGCAAAAATTGCACAAATCTTTGCACCTCTCTCTAATAGAATGTTCATTAGTTCTCTCGGTTCATTTCCACTAAGTTCACTGTCAAATACCTTTACCAGTTCCGGAGTAACGTCAATCTCCTTTGCCTGATAAGCCAGTAATTTTTGTTTGAGAGCAGATACCTGATTTTTCAAGTCAAGCTGCTCTTCTTTTAATTTTTCTACAGCTTCGGCAACTTCTGTATCCTTTGCACAGAGCAGTGCGGAAATCTTCTTCACGCTCTCCTCTTTCTGCTGATGATCTGCAAGTGCACGGCTTCCACTTAACATAGTGATACGTTCACCGCCTTTGTATGACACCATATCCACCAGTTTGATATTTCCAATCTCCCCAGTTCTATCTACGTGTGGTGCACAGCATGCACAGATATCTACGCCCGGAATATTCACAATACGGACCTGTCCTTCAATTTCAATCTTACTTCTGTAAGTCAGATCTTTCAACTCTTCCTTTGTCGGGTAAAGAATCTCTATATTCAAATTCTTGTAAACGATGCGATTCGCCTCTTCTTCGATTTCTTTCAACTGCTCCTTTGTAATCGGTCCGTCAAAATCCATCGTACAGTAATCAGCTCCAAGATGGAATCCTACATTGTTGTATCCGAATCTTCCATGTACAATTCCTGAAATGATATGCTCGCCACTATGTTGCTGCATACTTTCGAATCTCTTTTCCCAGTCAATTTCGCCTTTAACGATCTCGCCCGGTGTCAGTGCGCCATCTGTGTAATGATAGATAATTCCATCCTTCTCCTGCGCGTCCAGCACATGAACCCCTCCAAGAATTCCTGTATCTGCATACTGTCCGCCGCCTTCCGGGAAAAATACTGTCTTATCCAAAACTACTTTGTATCCTTCTCCTTCCGGCTCACATGAAATTACCTGTGCCTCAAAATCTTTTCTATGACTACTTTCGTAGTACAACTTGTCTGTCATGTTACCTATAAATCCTTCCTGTAATATATACTACTCTTCATGATACCTTCAGATTGCTCCGTGCTATGCACTCCCACAATCCGACCACACTATTCGGATATCGCGCAACTCATTACATTCTCTCTGGTGCTTCGAATCCAAGAACATCAATGCAGGACTCCAATACTTTTTTGGTCAGTATAAGCAGTGCAATGTATCCCTGTTTCTTTGCTTCGTTTTCCTCTGCCAGAATTTTGGTTTCATGATAAAAATGATTGAATGCATTTGCAAGATCATAAATATACGCACAGATTTTATGTGGTGCAAGTTCTTCGTAAGCATTTTCCATCATCTCGTTATATTTTACCAGCGCAAGCATCAATGCTTTCTCGCTCTCGCCGGACTGCTGATTTACCTTAAGTCCTGTGACCGCTTTTCCTTCTTCCTGGTATTTGTTCAGGATAGATTTGATACGCACGATGGTGTACAGAATATACGGTCCTGTGTTTCCCTCAAAGGAAGTAAATCTGTCTACATCGAAGACATAATCTTTGGAAGCCTGATTGGACAGATCCCCGTACTTGATTGCAGCCATACCTACCGTTTTCGCAGTGTTCTTCGCTTCCTCTTCCTCTACAGTACGGTTGTCCGTGATCTTCTTGTACATTTCCTCCTGAATCTCAGCGATCAGATTCTCCAGACGCATAACACCACCTTCTCTTGTCTTAAATGGTTTGCCGTCTTTTCCATTCATGGTACCGAAACCTAAGAATTTCAGTTCTGTCTCAGAAGGAACGATTCCTGTCTTCTTTGCTGCACGGAATACCTGTACAAAATGTAACTCCTGACGCTTATCTACAACATAAATGACTTTGTCCGGATGGTAATCTTCCACTCGTTGAACCAGCGTTGCAAGGTCTGTCGTTCCGTAGAGAGATGCTCCGTCTGACTTTTGGATCATGCATGGTGGAATTTCCTTTGTGTCTGACTCTTCCTGTACATCAATCACAAGAGCTCCGTCATCTACATGTGCAAATCCTTCTTTTTTCAGCCGCTCAATCATATCCGGAATGTAAGCCTGTGCATCAGACTCACCTTTCCACAGATCAAAGTCCACATTCAGGTTCGCATAGTTCTTCTTCAAATCATTTACAGATACATGCATAATGTGGTTCCAGATTGCTGTATAACCTTTATGTCCGTTCTGGAGTAAATATGTGGCATGCAATGCACGCTCTCTATACTCCTCATCCTCTTTTGCTTTTCCACTTGCTGTCGGATAGATCTCTTCCAACTCAGATATGGTAAATGGAGCCTCTGCCGGATATTCTCCTTTAAAATTCTCATCAAAATATGGAAGTTCTGGTTTTCTTTCCTTTAATTCCGTAATGATCAGTCCCATCTGATATCCCCAGTCTCCCAAATGGATATCTCCAAGAACATTATGTCCCATTTTTCTTGCAATTCGTTTTACGCTCTCACCAATAATTGCAGAACGAAGATGTCCTACATGAAGCGGTTTTGCCACGTTCGGTCCGCCGTAGTCGATCACGATCATCTTAGGATTGTCAGTCTTATTCAGTCCGAGGTCTTCATCCGTCTCCATCTCATCCAGATAATCTGCTACAAATCTTTCATCTAATTTCAGATTGATAAATCCCGGATTTACTGCCTGAACATCGCAGAAGCAACCACTTCCTTCTAATTTTGCCACAACATCCTGCGCAATCATAATCGGTGCTTTATGATAAGCTTTTGCTCCTGCCATAGCACCATTACACTGATACTCGCAAAGATCCGGGCGGTTCGACAATGTTACTTTTGCATAATTCCTGTCATATCCTGCTGCTTCGAAAGCTACTGCCAGTTCTTCCGCTATAAAATCTGATATTCTCTTCATGCTCTCTACCTCTTATTTATCGTAATTTTTCATTTACAAAATATGTCACATTGTATTTTAGCACAAGAAAATAAAGCCAACAACCTTAATTCTTTTCACACACAAGATTTTCAACGCTTTTTTAGAAAGTCTGGTTGCTATTCCAGTAAATCCATGCTATTATAATAGTAATAATTACTGTTATTATGCAATTTAATAGATGGGAGGTTACCTATGAACAAAAAAGTACTTCGAAATTTATCTTATGGTGTATATGCCGTTTCGGCACTTGGGGAGAATCGTATGTCCGGCTGCATTGCCAACAGTATTATGCAGATTACTTCTTCCCCTGCAACTTTAGCTGTCAGTATGAATCATGATAATTATACGCATGAATGTATTGAAAAAAGTGGAATGTTCGCAGTTTCCATACTTTCTGAAAAGACTGACCCCAATATCATCAGCCAGCTTGGATTTCAGTCTTCCAGAGATGTGGACAAGTTTATGAATGTTCCTTTTATTACAAAGCATAATATTGCCGTTGTCGATGATGCATGCGGTTATCTTGTCTGTAAGGTCATCGATAAAATGGAAACAAATACCCACACAGTCTTTCTTGGGGAAATCATTGACTGTGATATGTTGAATCAGGAAACACCTATGACCTATGCCTACTATCACAATATCATCAAAGGCAAGAGTCCGAAAAATGCACCGACTTACCAGCCGGAAGATCTGGATACGGTAGATTCTGCTTCTTCTGATTCTTCAATCACCTCCAGTAATTCCTCCGGAAATGGCAAATGGGTGTGTAGTATCTGCGGATATGTCTATGACGGTGATATTCCATTTGAAGAACTTCCAGACACATTTGTCTGTCCAATCTGTAAACAGGGCAAGGATAAATTTAAGCAGCGATAACTTGTCTGACAGACACATTTTATATTAAATTAAAGGTTAGGTTACATCTATGAATTTAAAACTTGGATCTCATGTCAGCATGAGCGGAAAAAGCATGCTCCTTGGTTCTGCAAAAGAAGCTGAATCCTATGGAGCAAATACATTTATGTTCTATACCGGAGCACCACAAAACACCAAAAGAAAAGAGATTTCTGAACTCAATATTGATGCCGCCTGGAACTATATGAACGAAAAAAATATTTCAGATATCGTCGTTCACGCTCCTTATATTATCAATCTTGGTAATACCGTAAAACCTGAGACATATAAACTGGCCGTGGAATTTCTGGCAAAAGAAATTGACCGCGCGGCCGCCTGCAAAAGCCAGACTCTGATTCTGCATCCTGGTGCCCACGTCGGTGCCGGAGTTGAAACCGGACTTCAACAGGTCATAAAGGGGCTCAATGAAGTCTTGACAAAAAACACGCCTCTTCATATTGCACTGGAAACCATGGCGGGAAAGGGATCGGAACTTGGCCGGTCTTTTGAAGAACTTGCAGCAATCTATGACGGCGTAGTCTACAGCGACAAACTGCGTGTCTGTTTTGATACCTGCCACACTCACGACAGTGGTTATGATATCCGTGGTAATTTCGACGGTGTGATCGACGAGTTTGATCATTTGATCGGTAAAGATCAGATTGCGGTCTTTCATATTAACGACAGTAAAAATGTGTGTGGTGCAAAGAAAGACAGGCATGCCAATCTCGGCACTGGAGAGATTGGATTCGATGCCCTCTCCTATATCGTACACCACCCGGATTTTGAACAAATTCCAAAAATCCTTGAAACTCCATATATTCCTTCTCCAACAAAAGAGAAGAAATCTTACGCACCATACAAATATGAGATTGCAATGTTAAGAGCCAGCCAGTTCGATAAGAATTTTCCGGATAATATTATTGCAGAAAATGAACATTAAGTTACTATTACAATCAGTCAGTACTACTTTAAATTTAAACAAATAGATATCTGAGCAGTAAATCTTTAAAGGTTTGCTGCTTTTTGTTACTCATTTTCAGCAAACTCTACTGACAGATTCTTGTAAAATGCCCCCTGATATTTAAATGAATCATTTTTTCACAATTGTGCTTGACACTTTCGAATATCTGTATTATTGTATTATTCAGATAGTACAATAATACAAAGTGAAAGGAGTACATAATATGCCATGGAATTTAGATAGTGACCGTCCCATTTATCTTCAGCTCATGGAACGAATTCAGCATGATATTATCTCCGGCACCTACAGACCCGGGGACAAACTTCCTTCTATTCGCGAACTTGCTATGGAAGCATCCGTAAATCCTAACACAATGCAAAAAGCACTTTCCGAACTGGAGAGAATTGGTCTGGTACACTCCCACCGTACAAGCGGACGATTTATTACGGAGGACGAAACAATGATAAAACAATTAAAAACAGAGACTGCCACCGAGCATATCCGTGAATTTTTAAAATCAATGGAACATCTTGGATTTACCAGACCGGAAATCCTGGAACTGGTTCAAGATACAATGAAGGAGGAAAAATAATATGAAACCCATTTTAGAATGTAAAGGGCTTTCCAAAAAGTACAATAAAAGTGCCTACGCTCTCCACAATCTGAACCTGACACTGAACCGTGGTCAGATCATCGGACTGCTTGGTCCAAACGGTAGCGGAAAAACTACACTGATCAAACTGATCAACGACCTCTTAACACCGACAGAAGGGACTGTTCTTATCGACGGAGAACTTCCTGGTGTCCACAGCAAGAATATCGTGTCCTATCTTCCAGACCACAGTTATCTGGACGGTTCCATGAAAATCCAGGATCTGGTTTCTTACTTTGCTGACTTTTATGAAGATTTTTCCAAAATCCGAGCCACCTCGATGCTGAAGGACCTGAACATAGATCAGACAGCACGTTTGAAAACTCTTTCCAAAGGAAATCAGGAAAAAGTAGCTCTGATCCTTGTTATGAGCCGCGACGCCAAACTATATATACTTGATGAACCGATCGGAGGTGTTGACCCTGCTGCCAGAGATTACATCTTACACACTATTTTAAGTAATTACAATGAACATGCAACGATTTTGATCTCAACACATCTGATTTCCGATATTGAAAATATTTTAGACCGCGTACTCTTTATCCAGAACGGTGAACTTGTATTAAATGCAACCGTCGATGATATCCGGTCAGAACAAAAGAAATCTGTTGACGCATTATTCCGGGAGGTATTCAAATGTTAGGAAAAATCATCAAATACGATATGAAAGCCATGAATCGTTTTTTAATCATCATTCATGCATTCCTGCTTATATATGCATTTTTTATCCGTATACTGATCACAGGCAGACTTACAGCCAACAATGTTCATAACTTGGGTAATACTTACTTCTTAATTCTTGGATTGACTGTTTCTTTTGGTATTATCCTGCTTACCTGTGTTGCTTTTGCAACCTCAATTATCATTGCTGTGCATTTTTATAAGAGTACATACTCTGACGAAGGATATCTGACCCACACCCTGCCGGTCAAAAAGGGAACTCTCCTGATTGCGAAAGTCATTGCAGGAACAATCTGGTGCATAATCGACATAATTGGACTCTTTGCCGCTATATACATTGCTGCCTGGGTGCCATATGTAAAAGATTCTCTCTCCGGCAATAAAGCTCTCCTAATGGAAATTTTCGGTTTAGGATCCCATCTTGGAGTCTTTGGATCAATTGCCTTTTACATCTTTTTCATGATAGCCGGAACAGTTGCAAATGTTATATTATATTACGCCTGCATCTCTCTGGGACAGATATTTACCGGTCATCGCGTCTTTGGCGCCGTTGCCATGTACTTTATCGTTACATTCATAGAAAGCATTAGCTGTCTTTTGATTTTTATCCCACTTGGACTGTTAAACACCCAGGCTGTAACGATTGGGACAAGTACAACACTTTATATGTCTACACCATCTCAGTATATGCTCGGCCTTTTGGGAATCTCTCTGGCTTTGATGGTTATATGGAGTGTGATTCTTTATATCATTACTTATTATCGTCTGAACCGTAGATTAAATCTGGCATAACCGTTATACAACAACAGCATTATTCACAACATAGACCAGTTCAAGAATGCCTCGGCATTCTTGTTGCGAGGTGCGCGTCATGCAATTGCA
>ERZ791931.1718-NODE-1718-length-15042-cov-4.153066_pt1 | contig 15042 bp, 10 predicted proteins | sample MGYA00510127_ERZ791931 | MGnify/ENA primary metagenome ERZ791931 (study PRJEB30046, sample SAMN00792067) | human gut metagenome | study: EMG produced TPA metagenomics assembly of the A metagenome-wide association study of gut microbiota in type 2... | reverse complement strand
TTTCGGTTCCAAAAGTGCCTACCCGTGAACAGCTACTCTCTCTTTCCCACATCTCCATAAAAATTGCTTTTTCATACTCATGCCATGATGCAGATACCATTTTTCCAGTATCTTTCATATTCACAGCGTCATCCTTCCGTACGCCTTGTTTGTTTCTTCTTGATAGGAACGGTCCTAATGTTTCATCCAGGTCCCGCCGCACTATCTATATACAAACAAAACCCCCGGAATGCTCCTCTTTATTCTACATTATTCCCACTCGATCTCTTCGGCTTTCGCACAAAAAAACTATATCCTGTAACGAAAACTCAAATTTTATAAATTTTCCCTATTATTTCCAGCTCTGCCATCGCCTCTACCCGCTTCTCCAGATTTCCTCTGTCATATGCCTGATACGGCTTCTGGAACACAATCTTCCAGAACAAATATTCAGTCATACATTTTTGTTTAAACCCCGCCTATATGAAAAAGAAAGACTGCATATCCTACGTGTTCCATATACAGTCTTTCTCTATCTACCTTTTGATTGCTTTATTTCAGCGGCTCCCGCGACGGCGTTCCCGCTTTTCTCGGATACTTCTTTCCCGTCCTCTCTGTCTTATGAATCCGGACCAGGTTACGCTCATCCTCATTGGCAAGGTGGAAGGAAATCACATCCTCCAGCTCGCCGCCCAGCTTGCGGATCGCACCTTTTCCCGTCTTCATCTCTTCCTCCAGTTTGCCTGATTTGTACGGTACAAACCAGCCTCCCACCTTGACAAATGGCAGGCAGTATTCCGACAGCGTGGACAGATTTGCCACCGCGCGTGAAACGCAGAAATCAAATGTTTCACGTGAAACATTATCATGTGCCGCATCCTCCGCCCGTCCGTGAACCGCCTGAATTTTTTCCAGTTCCAATGCCTGAATTACCTCGTTCAGAAAGTTGATCCGCTTATTTAAAGAATCGAGAAGCGTGACCTTTAAATTTGGAAATGCAATCTTTAACGGGATACCCGGAAATCCAGCTCCCGTTCCAACATCGATCAACGTATACTCTTTCTCTGCCAGATCCGGCACCGCTTTCACAAGTGCCAGACTATCCGAAAAATGTTTGGTCACAACTTCCTTCTGTTCCGTGATCGCTGTCAGATTCACCATCGTATTCCAATGAATCAACAGTTCATAGTAATCGTAGAACTGCTTGATCTGGTGTTCATTTAACGTGACGCCCATCTCCTGCGCTTCTTTCTGAAGCTGCTCGGTAAAGTCTGCCGGAGGCAGAACCACACCGCTTTCTACTTTATTTTCTTCTGCCATAAATATATCCTTTATGATATGTTCTATTTTTTCTCAGGTTCTTATCTATCTTACATTTTGAGTTGCTGCAATGCGTTTACCTGTTTCCATGCAGTCTCTAAATCCGCTCGTTTCTATATTTACAGTTCTTTCTTCTCTTCCCCATGTCCCGCATGGCGGCTCTGCTCTAAGTGTACCAGCAGCACCGAAATATCCGCCGGTGACACGCCCGCGATTCGGGATGCCTGACCAATATTTGCCGGTTTATAGAGATTTAATTTCTGTACTGCCTCACGGCGCAGGCTTCCGACCGTGGAATAGTCGAAGTTTTCATCCAGCTTCCGGCTCTCCATCTTCTTGAACTGTGCAACCTGCTGCAGCTGGCGGCGGATATAGCCGTCATACTTGATGTTAATGTTGATCTGCTCGATCACATCTTCCGGAAGTTCCGGACGGTTCGGATCCAGCTCTGCCAGTGCTTCATAGCTTAACTCCGGACGGCGTACCAGCTCTGCCAGCGTTGCCGCGGTCTTGAGCGGGGTGCTTCCGTGGCGCTCTAAAAATTCCTGCACTTCTTTTCCAGCGCCAATGTTGATCTTCTCCAGACGCTTTGCCTCTTCCTCGATTATGTTTTCTTTCCAGAGAACACGCTCATACATCGCATCACTGACCAGTCCAATCTCATGCCCGATCGGGGAAAGACGCAGATCCGCGTTGTCCTGACGCAAAAGCAGGCGGTATTCCGCACGCGACGTCATCATCCGGTACGGTTCATGGTTTTCTTTGGTAACCAGATCGTCGATTAAGACACCGATATATGCCTGGGAACGGTCGAGGATGATCGGTTCTTTTCCCAGCACTTCGCGCGCCGCATTGACACCCGCCATAAAGCCCTGTACCGCCGCTTCCTCATAACCGGAGCTTCCGTTAAACTGACCGCCGCTGAACAATCCCCGGATCGCCTTAAATTCCAGCGATGCCTTCAACTGGCGTGCATTGATACAATCGTACTCAATTGCATATGCATTTCGAACAATTTTTACATTTTCAAGTCCCGGCACGGTACGATACATCGCGTACTGCACATCCTCCGGCAGGGAACTGGACATACCGCCCAGATACATTTCATTCGTATAAATTCCCTCCGGCTCGACAAAAACCTGATGACGGTTCTTATCTGGAAATTTTACCACCTTATCCTCGATCGATGGACAGTAACGCGGACCTGTTCCCTCGATCGCGCCCGAAAAGAGGGGCGATCGATCCAGGTTGTTGCGGATGATCTCATGTGTTTTCTCATTGGTATAGGTCAACCAGCAGGACACCTGCTCCTTCTGCACCGACTCCGGATCGGTGGAAAAAGAAAATGGCACAACCCTCTCATCGCCGAACTGCTCTTCCATCTTAGAAAAATCGATGCTGCGCTTATCAACACGCGCCGGTGTGCCCGTCTTGAAACGGAACATCTCGATTCCCAGCTTTTTCAGGGAATCTGTCAGATGGTTTGCCGCCTGCAGACCATTCGGTCCGGTCGGATTGCTCACATCGCCATAGATACATCTCGCTTTCAGGTACGTTCCCGTTGCCAGCACCACCGCCTTGCAGTAATACGTCGCGCCGGAGTACGTTTTCAGTCCTTTGATCTGACCTTCTTCCACGATCAGCTCTGCCACCTCTCCCTGACGGATCGTCAGGTGATCGGTATTTTCCATGGTACGGCGCATCTGGCGGGTGTATTCCTGCTTGTCCGCCTGCGCGCGGAGCGAATGCACCGCCGGTCCCTTAGACTGGTTGAGCATCTTGGACTGTATAAAGGTTTTATCTATATTTTTTCCCATCTCGCCGCCGAGCGCATCCAGCTCGCGCACCAAGTGGCCCTTCGAGCTTCCGCCGACATTCGGGTTGCACGGCATCAGGGCGATGCTGTCCACGCTGACGGTAAACACGATCGTCTCGAGTCCCAGTCTCGCGCTTGCCAGCGCCGCCTCACAGCCGGCGTGTCCCGCCCCGACGACCGCTACATCATAATTTTCTGTTAAACAGGGCATGTTTCCTCTTTCCTCTCTATCTCTGCGTTCTATTCAAGTCGAACGTCCGTGAGACTTGGCGCGTGATTCTGGTCAGCGTAAGCTGACATATTCTTTACAGAATCACCGCGCATGAGCCGCAGCCGATTTTACTGCAGCTGCACATTTCAATTCGATCAAACGCCTTATATTCTTTCTTGTTTTCAGATCCACCCTATCATACCACAAGGAAAGAAACCTTGCAAAAAAATTGATCTATTTCCCCATACAAAAATGGCTGAAAATCTCATTTACCAGATCCTCTTCCAGTGATTCCCCAAGGATCGTTCCAAGATGTTCATAGGCATCCATCAGATCAATCGAGAAAAAATCCTCCGGCATCGCATTGTCGATGCTTGTCTCGACCAGACGCAGGCTTTTCAGCGCCTGCTCCATCGCCGTCTTGTGACGGACGTTTGTCAGCATGACCTGATCGTTGAAATTCAGGTTTCCCTGCAAGAACATCGTCTGAATTTTTTCCTCCAATCGATCAATTCCCTGCTGTTCCTTCGCCGATACCGGGATCACTTCCTGCCCGCACGCTTCGCGAAGCGCTTCTTCTGTGAGAACCGGTTCCAGATCTGTCTTATTTAAGAGGACGATCACCTTCCGTCCCCGGATCAAATCGAGGATCTGACGGTCATTTTCATCCAGCTCCCTTGATCCATCGACCACATACAAGATCAAATCTGCCTCATCCGCAATCTTTCTCGCCCGTTCCACGCCAATCTTTTCAACGATATCCTCCGTTTCCCGGATGCCCGCCGTATCGATCAAATTTAAGCTAAGCCCGCGCAGACGGATATTTTCCTCCAGCGTATCGCGTGTCGTACCGGCGATCTCTGTCACAATCGCGCGCTCCTCTCCCAGCAGTACATTCATCAGGGACGATTTTCCTGCATTCGGCTTACCTAAGATCACGGTTTTGATCCCCTCCGTCATGATACGCCCGTTGTCAAACGTCCCGATCGACGCCTCCAGTTCCATCTCAATCGGCTGCAGCGTCTCCCGAAGGCGCTCCGGGTATCCGTCCAGAGAAATATGCTCCGGATCATCAAGTGCGGACTCAATAAAGGCAATCTCATAGATTAGTTTTTCGCGGAGTTCCCGCACTTTCCGCGACATTGAACCGCTCAACTGGCTGACCGAAGACTGCAGCGCATACTCATTTTTCGACTGGATCACATCGATCACGGCTTCCGCCTGCGAAAGATCAATTCTGCCATTTAAAAACGCCCGCTTCGTAAATTCGCCTGGTTCCGCCAGCCGCGCCCCACATTTTACCGCCAGCTCCAGAATCCGCTTCATCACCAGCACGCCTCCGTGACAGTCAATCTCTACCGTGTCCTCCGCCGTATAACTGTGCGGACCGCACATCAAAAGAAGCAGCACTTCATCAATCCGTTCCTCTCCATCCCGAATATATCCATAATGAATCGTATACGTTTTCTGCTCTGAAAGCCTCTTCCCCGCCACCGCCGGTTCAAACATCCGCTCCGCCACCGCCACAGCGTCCGAACCGCTAATCCGGATAATCCCAATCCCCGAACTCGAAAGCGCCGTCGCGATCGCGGCGATTGTATCTGTATATACCATATATATATAAATCCTTCCTTGCTTTTTATCTTCTTATTCTATACCATATGGAAGCATTTTCCCATCTTTATTTACAAATCTAGTCTAATATTTATTTCTTTTTTCATGTTTTCACGATAAACCTCTCGCGCTCGATCCCCCACAAAAAAGAAGGTCTAGATACCTCCAGACCTTCTTCGTCACACTTATTTACTTCTCATATCTCCCATACCCGTCACTTCTCTCGCGTCTGCCCTCACGCTTCAGCGAAATAATCACATGCCGGAATGGATCCTCGCCCTCGCTGCGGGTGGTGACATACTTGTCATTCTGCAGCGCTGCATGAATGATCCGTCTCTCATACGGGTTCATCGGCTCCAAAGATACGGAACGTTTCGTTCTCTTTACCTTGTAAGCAATATTCTTTGCCAGTGTCTCAAGCGTCTCTTTCCGTCTCTCGCGGTAATTCTCGGTATCGAGCTTCACTCGGACGTAATTCTCGCTCTTCTTGTTGACAACCAGGCTGACCAGATACTGGAGAGAATCCAGGGTCTGACCTCTCTTACCGATCAAAATACCCATATCCTCGCCGGAGAGGTCGATGTTCATCTCGCACCCTTCCTCATTGAAAGCCGCTGCGATCTTCACATCTAAGTTCATCGCATCAAATACCTGGCTTAAAAAGTCGATCGCACGATCCTCGAGCGTCTCTTTTTTCTTAGCACGGATGATCGCCGGTTTCGCGCCGATCCCCAGAAATCCGGCGCTTCCTTTTTCGACCACTTCGTACTCTAATTTATCACTGGTGGTTTCCAGTTCAATCAGTGCCTTTGTTACTGCCTCATCGACTGTCTTAGCGGTAACCGTAATCATATCCATCCTGCGCCCTCCTTCTATTTTTTCGCGTGCTTATCGTTGTACTTCTGCACCATCTTTGCCTTGGAAGCCAGACTTCCCGGCTTCGGATCGGAATTGTAAAATGCTTCAGACGCCTCCATCTGCTTTTTATTGCGGGAGATCTTGTCCTCTTTCGCCTTGCTTTCCGCATCCTCGCGTGCCTGCAGCGCCTTTAAATTCACGCTTGCCTTCTCGCTGACATTGGCCGGCGGCAGACCTTTTCTCGCTCTCTTCTTGTTCATCTTCTCCACGTTGCGGCGGATCAGATCATCGACATCGATCTTGTTCATATGTGCATTTACGATCAGCTGCTGAACAAGCTGGAATGCACCCTGAACAACCCAGTAGATACCGATCGCGGACGGCAGGGAGAAACAGAAGAATACGGACATCAGCGGCATCGTGATCATCATGCTGTTCATCATGCTCGCGCCCGGCGCGTCCTGATCCACCTGCTGTAAATTGGAAATCAGCTTGGTGGAGAGCCACTGGGTCAGACCTGCGAGGATCGGGATGATCCATGCGATCGTGATGTGGTTAAAACCGGTAAACGGCGGAGTTGCCAGATTGATGCCGAAGAAATAGTTCATCTGCTCAATCTTGCTCGCATTTTCTGCGATCGTCGAAGAGATCTGCGGGAATAAACTTTCCAGCGTATCCCATCCAGCCGGTGTCAACTTATATAACATATCTACGACTTTGTCTGCCACCTGGAAATTAGCACTACCCATGCCGACGCCGCTTGCCAGCTCGGAAATCTTGTTGATGTAATCCGGCTGCTCCATCAGCGGGTTCGCTACGTTGTCAAAAAAGACACGCACTGACGGTACGTATGCCGGAATGTTGTAGATAACCCGGTACAAAGCGAAGATAATCGGAAGCTGAATCGCCATCGGCAGACATCCTGCCATCGGATTCGAGCCATATTTCTCATAGACTGCCTGCATCTCGACCTGTTGTTTAGCCATCGATGCCTGATCGGTTTTTCCCTTATACTTATTCTGAACCGCCTTGATTTCAGGGTTCATAAGCGACATAAGTTTTGACGATTCCTGCTGTTTGATCGTCAGAGGAAATAACAGTAACTTTGTGATAATGGTAAACAGGATGATACACAGACCGATATTCATGATCCCCATGCTGCTGGTAATCCGGAATAAAAAGTCCATGATATAACCAAACACGCTGGCGATCGGTCCCATGATCGAACCTGCCTTTGTCGCAACTAAAACGCTAACGTCCAATGAACTACCTCCTCATCCTTTACGGAACTGGATCATAACCGCCTTCTGCAAATGGATTACAGCGAAGAATCCGCTTACATGCCAAAATCATACCTTTTACAGCGCCGTACTTTTTAAGTGCCTGGATGGCGTACTCCGAGCACGTCGGCGTGTACTTGCAGTGAGGTCCTGTCATAGGGGAAATATAGAGCTGATATCCCCGAATCATCTTTATCAAGATCTTCTTAATCAATATTCTCACTTCGATTCTCCAGAATGTTATGCAGTCCGCATAAGTGCAGGTATGCACTCTCAATTTTTTTGAAGTCTGCTTCTTTCGCTGCCGGTCTGGCAACGACTACGATGTCTAATCCGAGTCTGACTCTGTCCTTATTTAACCGATAGCTCTCCCGTACCAACCTTGTCACGTGATGGCGGACCACGCTGTTTCCGACCTTTTTGCTGACGGAGATACCGATCCGAGGCTCCTTCCCGTCATCCACCCGCTTCACGTACATAACCAGAAGCTTATTGGCATAGGATTTCCCTGTCTTGTAAACCTTTTGAAATTCGCTGTTCTTCTTAATTGAATTAAAACGCTTCATTAAAATCACCAATGATAAATAATATAAAATAGAATCCGGCTCGCCGGATTCACGCACCGAGGTGCGATTGCATTAGCAATCATTTTCCCATGCACCGAGTGTGCATCGCAGAGCTTTTCTTAATTTCATAGAACTTTTTCTATGAATATTAAGAAAGACCACAATCTATAACTCGATTGCGGCCTCGTTCATTAAGCAGATAATTTTGCTCTACCTTTTGCTCTTCTGGCAGCCAGAACTTTTCTTCCACCTGCGCTGCTCATTCTCGCACGGAATCCATGAACTTTTGCTCTCTGTCTTTTCTTCGGCTGAAATGTCATCTTCATGTCTGCATACACCTCCTCATCCATAATATAGTAAGAGAAATCCACGCTTCCTCCGGCTCACGCCGAAATCCGCATTCTTCTCAACATAGTTAGACTATTGTAATTAAACATCTTCTCCATTATATAGAAGAATTCCGCATTCGTCAACCACTATTTTGATCTTTTTAATCCCCATAGAACAAGGAATTTCTGTGGTTTTTCCACCATTTCGATCCTGCTTCCCCACAGATCGATCGTCGATTGCTGTCGCGGTGCCTTGTTGTATACAGTATACACACCGGGACGTTTCCATTTTGTGGATAAAAAAATCCTTATTTTATCAGCATTCCCGCCACCTATTCACAGCTTATCCTCCACTTATCCACATTTTGTGGATAACTTGTGGAAAAGCCGTGGACTACGATCTGGATAAGCTTCTGATTGTTCACACCCATTCACCAAAAAGCCTTATTTTTCGGCGTTTTTTCCACGTGGATAACTGAATTTCACTTATTCACATTGCGGGTTTTTATTGAAAAATGTGGACAAATCATGTAGAATAGAACTTAGATTGGGTTATTTTGCAGTTTTGGCTGCTTTTTACGTTTAGGAGACACAGTATGATAGAGAAAATTAAGGAAAAATGGGATGAAATTCTCCTCCATATTAAAGAAGAACACGAACTGACGGACGTTTCTTTCAAAACATGGCTGCTTCCGACGCAGCCTTATTCCATGAAAGACGGCACCCTTCAGATCCTGGTTCCGGATGTGCAGTTTCTCGGCTATATCAAAAAAAAATACGGACTTTTGATCCAGATTACCATCGAAGAACTAACCGGAATCGAGTGTGAGGTCGATTTTGTCACCATCGAACAGGTCGATGAGCCGCAAAAAGAGACGGACAAAAGCCATCTGATCAACCGCCCGTCCGAGGTCAGCCGCCAGCTCATCCAGGATGCGAACTTAAATCCGCGCTACACATTCGACACCTTCGTCGTCGGCGCGAACAATAACTTAGCGCACGCCGCTTCCCTCGCCGTGGCAGAATCTCCGGGTGAGATCTACAACCCTCTCTTCATTTACGGGGGTGTAGGTCTGGGAAAAACGCATCTTATGCACTCGATCGGACATTTTATCTTAAAAAACAATCCAAAAGCGAAGGTTCTCTACGTTACAAGTGAGAAGTTTACGAACGAACTGATCGATGCGATCCGGAACAAAAACAATATTTCCACCACGGAGTTCCGTGAAAAATACAGAAACAACGACGTCCTCCTCATCGATGATATCCAGTTTATTATCGGTAAGGAATCGACACAGGAAGAATTTTTCCATACCTTCAACGCACTCTATGAAGCGAAAAAACAGATCATTATCTCCTCAGATAAACCGCCGAAAGAGATCGAGACGCTGGAAGAACGGCTTCGTTCCCGTTTCGAATGGGGCTTGACCGTCGATATCCAGTCGCCGGATTATGAAACCCGTATGGCGATCCTCCGCAAAAAAGAGGAACTCGAGGGCTACAATATAGATAATGAAGTGATCAAGTACATCGCCACCAACGTCAAGTCCAACATCCGTGAACTCGAGGGCGCCCTCACCAAGATCGTCGCCCTTTCCAAGCTAAATAACAAGGAGATCACGACGGAGCTGGCGGAGGAAGCGCTCAAGGATCTCATTTCCCCGAACGCGGAGAAAGAAGTGACCCCAGAGCTGATCATCCAGGTCGTTGCCGATCATTTCGGTATCACTCCGCTTGACATCTCCTCCCAGAAGCGCAACAAGGAGATCGTATTCCCGCGCCAGATCGTGATGTATATCTGCCGTTCGATGCTCGGAACTTCCCTGCAGAATATCGGCAAATATTTAGGCGGCCGGGATCACACGACGATCATCCACGGTCACGACAAGATCGCTGCCGATATGGAGAAAAACGAATCGCTTCGCAATACAGTGGAAATCTTAATGAAAAAGATCAGCCCACAGTAGGTTTCTTCCACAATTTCGCGTGGAAAAGTGGTTGAAAACCTGTGGATAACTTTTCCCACATTTTGCTCCATTTCAGGGCTGTGGATAATTCAAAAGTTATCCAGCCGGTTCCGGACAGTTTTACACAGCCTTTTTAACCATTCAAAAGGAATCTGAACCCCTGTATTTTCAGGGCTGTCCGGAGAATTCCACATATTCACAGCCCCTACTACGATTGCGACGAAATTTATATATATCTTTTCTTTCCGTTCCACGTTATTTTTAGCAAAGGAGTTATCAACAAACATGAAGCTTTCATTTGAAAAAGATCATTTAATGAACGGCATCAACATTGTTCTGAAGGCCGTTCCTTCCAAAACCACCATGCCGATTCTCGAATGCATCCTGATCGATGCTGTTTCGGATGAGATCAAACTGACCGGCAACGATATGGAGCTGGGAATTGAGACGAAGGTCGAAGGAACGATCCTGGAACGTGGAAAAATCGCTCTTGATGCCAAGCTTTTTTCCGATATTATCCGCAAGCTCTCCGGCGAAAATTCTACGATCACGATCGAATCGGATGAAAAATACAACACGACGATCACCTGTGACAAGGCTATTTTCCAGATTCAGGGCAAGGACGGCGATGAATTTTCCTATATTCCCCACATTGAGCGGGATAAATTCATCACACTTTCCCAGTTTACCTTAAAAGAGATCATCCGCCAGACGATCTTCTCGATCTCGCCGAACGACAGCAACAAGATGATGACCGGTGAGCTGATGGAGGTCACCGGCAATGAACTTAAGCTCGTTTCCCTCGACGGACACCGCATGTCGATCCGCAAAGTTGCATTAAAAGAACAGTACAGTGATATAAAAGTCATCGTTCCTGGCAAGACTTTAGGTGAGATCAGCAAGATCTTAAACGGTGACAACGACTCTGAGGTACAGATTTTCTTCAGCACCAACCACATCATGTTTGAATTTGACGACACGATCGTGTTATCCCGCCTGATTGAGGGCGAGTATTTCCGGATCAATCAGATGCTTTCCTCCGATTATGAGACGAAAGTTACCTTGAACCGCCGTGATTTCATGGATGCGATCGACCGTGCGAGCATTCTCGTCCGTGAAAATGATAAGAAACCTTTGATCTTAAACTTTACCGATGAAGAAATGGAGTTAAAGATGCACTCCGCCTTCGGTACGATGGATGCCCGTCTGGCCATTACCAAGTTTGGAAAAGACCTGATGATCGGCTTCAACCCGAAGTTTTTGGGTGATGCGTTACGAATCATCGATGATGAGGAAGTGACTCTGTACATGATGAATCCGAAATCCCCGTGCTTTATCCGGGACGAGGAGGAGACTTACATCTATCTGATCCTGCCGGTCAATTTCAATGCGGCAGCGATCTAACCTGCCATTTTTAGACATGGCAGGTGCAGACAGTAACAGAAAGGATCTGAAATAGGATGGAGATCAAACTGAGAGATGAATTTATAAAACTGGGTCAGGCGCTCAAGGCAGCTGGTCTGGTAGAGTCCGGCGTGGACGCCAAATTTGCGATTCAGGACGGGCTTGTGAAGGTCAATGGCGCGGTGGAGATGCAGCGCGGCAAGAAGCTTTACGACGGGGACAAAGTCGAGTATGACGGAGAGACCGTAACAATCACCAAATAAAGGATGGTTTCATGTTTATCGAATCGATCGAACTCAAAAATTATCGCAATTACGGGGAATTACATATGGATTTTGATCCGGGGACGAATGTTCTCTACGGAGACAACGCGCAGGGTAAAACCAATATCCTCGAAGCGGTCTACGTGTGTGCGACGACCAAGTCCCACCGCGGCAGCAAGGACAGGGAGATCATCGAATTCGGAGAGGACGAGTCCCACATCAAGATGCAGCTTCGCAAGGACGATGTGCCATACCGGATCGACATGCACCTAAAGAAAAATAAGACGAAGGGCGTGGCGGTCAACGGGATTCCGATCCGGCGGGCGAGCGAGCTTTTCGGCATTGTTAACGTGGTGTTTTTTTCGCCGGAAGATCTGAATCTCATTAAGAACGGACCGGCGGATCGGCGCCGTTTTATTGATCTGGAATTATGCCAGTTAAACCGGCTCTACGTCCATTCGCTGGTGCAGTACAACCGGGTGGTGATACAGAGAAATAAGCTCTTAAAGGAGCTGTTTTTCCATCCCGAGTACGAGGAGATGCTGGATATATGGGATATGCAGCTTGCTTCCTATGGGCGGGAGGTGAGCCAGTACCGGCGGGAATTTATCGGTGAATTAAACGAATTGATCCGTCCGATCCATCAGAAATTGTCGGGTGGAAAGGAAGAACTCGTCATCCAGTATGAGCCGAACACGGAGGCAGATCAGTTGGAAGCGGCAGTCAAAAAGAGCCGCGAGGCGGACCGGAAGCAGAAGACGACGCTGGTCGGACCACACCGGGATGACTTAAGTTTCTATGTCAACGGAATTGACATCCGGCGCTTCGGTTCACAGGGACAGCAGAGAACGGCGGCATTATCGCTCAAACTGGCGGAGATTGAGCTGGTTAAAAAGATCAAAAAGGAGTATCCGATCCTGCTTCTCGACGATGTTTTGTCGGAGTTAGATGGAAAACGGCAGGATCATCTGCTCGCCAGCATCCGCCACATACAGACGATCATTACCTGTACGGGCTTGGATGATTTTATCAGCCACAGCTTCCAGATAGATAAGACCTTTCGGGTCGTGAGCGGGACGGTCACCTGTGAACGTCCAAATAAGACAACTAGTCAGACATAAAACAGCAAGTGAAGGAGGAACTATGGGTTCAGAATACAGTGCAGATCAAATACAGATATTGGAGGGATTGGAGGCGGTCAGAAAGCGTCCTGGTATGTATATAGGCAGCACATCTGTAAGAGGCCTCCATCACCTGGTGTATGAGATAGTAGACAACTCCGTGGACGAGGCGCTCGCTGGATACTGCAGCCACATTGAGGTGCAGATCAATGCGGACAATTCCATCACGGTACAGGATGACGGTCGTGGCATTCCGGTTGACATCCAGAAAAAGGCGGGTCTTCCGGCGGTTGAGGTCGTATTTACGATCCTGCATGCGGGCGGCAAGTTCGGCGGCGGCGGATACAAGGTATCCGGCGGTCTGCACGGCGTAGGCGCATCGGTTGTAAATGCTCTTTCCGAGTGGCTGGAGGTTGAGATCTGCCGCGATGGAAAGGTATATAAACAGCGCTATGAGCGCGGTAAAACCATGTATCCGCTGAAAGTAGTCGGTGAGTGTGCTCCGGATAAGCACGGCACACGGGTCGTATTCCTGCCGGATAAGGAGATTTTCGAGGAAACGGTCTACGACTATGATACGTTAAAAGTACGCCTGCGTGAGACGGCATTCCTGACGAAAAACTTAAAGATCACCCTGCGGGATGACAGAGAAGTGAAGCATGAGAAGACCTTTCACTATGAGGGCGGTATCAAGGAATTTGTCACCTACTTGAACCGGAGCAATGAGAAGCTCTATGAACCGGTTATCTACTGCGAGGGCATCAAGGACAAGGTATTTGTCGAGGTGGCGATGCAGCATAACGATTCCTACACGGAAAATATCTACACCTTCGTCAATAATATCAACACCCCGGAGGGCGGTACCCATCTGGCCGGCTTTAAGAGTGCTCTGACCAAGACTTTTAATGACTATGCAAAGAAAAATAAGCTTCTGAAGGAAAATGAACCGGCACTCAGCGGTGAGGATATCCGCGAGGGCCTTACAGCGATCATCAGTGTCAAGATTGAGGAGCCGCAGTTTGAGGGACAGACGAAGCAGAAACTCGGCAACAGCGAGGCCCGCGCGGCGGTCGATGCGATCGTGAGCGAGCAGCTGACATATTTCCTGGAGCAGAATCCAACGGTTGCCAAGATCATCTGTGAGAAATCAATTCTTGCCAAGAGAGCCCGCGACGCAGCCCGCAAGGCGCGCGAGATGACGAGACGTAAATCAGCGCTCGACGGCATGGCGCTTCCAGGAAAATTAGCCGACTGTTCCGACAAGAATCCGGAAAACTGCGAGATCTACATCGTAGAGGGAGATTCCGCCGGTGGTTCTGCGAAGACTGCACGTGACCGTGCGACACAGGCAATCCTTCCGCTTCGTGGTAAGATCCTGAATGTAGAGAAGGCAAGACTGGATAAGATCTACGGCAATGCCGAGATCAAGGCGATGATCACAGCATTTGGTACCGGAATCCATGAGGATTTTGATATTTCCAAGCTGCGTTATCACAAGATCATCATCATGACCGATGCCGACGTGGACGGTGCACATATCAGTACACTGCTTCTGACATTCATTTATCGTTTCATGCCGGAACTGATCAAGCAGGGATATGTATATCTGGCACAACCGCCGCTCTACAAGCTTGAGAAGAACAAGAAGGTCTGGTATGCATACAGTGACGAAGAATTAAGCAAGATCATCGAAGAAGTCGGACGTGACGGGAATAATAAGATCCAGCGTTACAAAGGTCTGGGAGAGATGGATGCCGAGCAGCTCTGGGATACCACTATGGATCCACAGCACCGTATCCTCTTACGTGTAACGATGGACGATGAGACAACGAGTGAACTGGACCTTACATTCACCACCCTGATGGGTGACAAAGTTGAACCGAGACGTGAGTTCATCGTTGAAAATGCAAAATATGTCAAGAACCTGGATGTATAATAACAGCGTGTAGAAGAAAGGAGGAACAGAGATACTTACATCTCTGAGAGATTGATGGAAGACAATATATTTGACAAAGTCCACGAAGTGGATCTGAAACAGACAATGGAAACCTCTTATATCGACTACGCGATGAGTGTTATTGCGTCCCGTGCACTGCCGGATGTAAGAGATGGTTTGAAACCGGTACAGAGAAGAATTCTGTATTCTATGATCGAACTGAATAACGGTCCCGACAAGCCGCACAGAAAGTGTGCACGTATTGTCGGTGATACGATGGGTAAATATCACCCGCACGGTGACAGTTCGATCTATGGCGCATTGGTTAATATGGCACAGGAATGGTCTACCAGATATCCGCTGGTAGACGGACATGGT
>ERZ791931.1706-NODE-1706-length-15154-cov-2.551096_pt1 | contig 15154 bp, 9 predicted proteins | sample MGYA00510127_ERZ791931 | MGnify/ENA primary metagenome ERZ791931 (study PRJEB30046, sample SAMN00792067) | human gut metagenome | study: EMG produced TPA metagenomics assembly of the A metagenome-wide association study of gut microbiota in type 2... | reverse complement strand
TACATTTGTCTCCAGAGAGGACTGCGTTGTGACACAGTATCTGGCAGGCGGAAAGGAGACACTTCCCGAACTGATACTTTCCATAGATCCGCCGGAGACGCTGCCAAAATTCGGAGTAAAAAAGTGGGGAACCGGACCGGAAGTAAATATGAAATATGAACTGGTCTATGACAAGGCGGGCACTTATCTCGGACAGGCAGCGCATTATCCGGTATTTGTGGAAAGCGAGCTGCAGGATAAGGGGTATGTGACCATGGTACGGATTCTACATACAGGAGGAAGCAGAAATGTGGAACAGACGGAAGGCAGCAAAGAAATCCACATCTGGGGAGCAAAGGCAGTCTGGATCCTGGCGAAGACGGCTGCCCAGGTTGAAATGGGAGAAATGGAAGATTTTCCGGGGGTGAAAGCACAGGAAACCATCGATGCGGTGTTGGCAGACCTGAAGAGCGCAGTGGCGAAATACCGTACAAAAGAAGGCAGCTGGAATTATGAGAGAGCGCTGGCACTGCAGAAGGAACAGCAGAGGGAGACCTATGGTACAGTAAGATTTCATCTGGGAGAACAGACAGCGGATTCCGGAGAGGAAGGCGTAGAAAAGGAGACCAATACGGAACTGTTACAGCGGCAGAAAAATACGCCGCAGATGTTGCAGAAACTGATGGAACGGATCTACCAGACAGGCAGATATGTGCAGGCTGCCTGCGCCGGATATTCTGCACCGAGGCTGTGCGGACTGTGGACAGGGGAATGGAATCCCGGCTGGAGCGGAGCCTATACGATGGATGCCAATGTGAATATTCAGGTCTCTGGTATGAATACCGGGCACATGGAAAAAGCGGCCTGGGGATATATGTATTTTATCCTCCGCCAGATCGGGGACTGGAAGGAGAATGCAAAAGCTGTTTACGGCATGTGGGATGCCCTGCTGGCACCGGTGAATACCGACGGTAATCGGGCAATTATGGTAGAGTATGATATTGACTATCCTTTCCAGTACTGGAATGCCGGGGCTTCCTGGCTGATGGTGCCGATCTTTGAGTACTGGCAGTGTTTTGGTAACCGGCAGATCCCACTGCCAGAGGATCTGGCCAAAGTCTGCGGAAAACAAAGCCTGGATCTGGAACAGGAGATTCTGCGCCCCCTGCTGTGGAAGACGTTTCATTTCTGGGAGCAGTTGTGTACCCCGGAATATTATACCGACAGAGAGGGACAGCCTCATTATAAGAAAGGAAAGACAGCTCTGGAGGAGGGAGAAAAATACCTGATCATTCCCTCTTATTCTCCGGAGAATCATCCAAACGGCTATTCCAGTACGATCACTGCCAATGCGGCCATGGACATTGCGGCGGCGTCAGATGTATTACGCATGATCCGGGAACTGGAAGAGAGGATCTGCGATGAACGGTCGGGAGAGTGGCTGACAGCTAGCAGGGAGCTTGCCGCAAAGCTGCCCGAATACCAGATGGATGAGACCGGTGGATTAAAGGAATGGTCACTGCCACAGATGCATGACAATCATGAGCACCGCCATATCAGCCATCTCTATTGCGCATGGCCCGGAGTAGAGGCACAGCATAATGTGGGACTTGCGGAAAGCTGCAGGCAGGCCATCAGGAACCGGAATGTCGGGAATGCCGGAAAAGATGATACTGCCTCTCATGGTTGGATCCACAAGGGACTGGTGGCTGCCAGACTGAAGGATGGCAGGAGCCTGGGAGAAATCTTGCGCCTGCTGGTGCAAAGTGATATTTTTTACAGCAGCCTGCTGACGGATCATAATACGGATCGCTGCAGAGGGGTCTATTGCACGGATACGATTCTGGGATTGCAAGGAATCATACATGAAGCACTGGTGTATTCCGAACGGGGAGAGATCGAATTCCTGCCGGCACTTCCGGAGGAGTGGAAGCAGGGCAGTGTGGATGGTCTGATGGCCAGAACAAGAATCTGCATCCGGAAGCTGGCATGGAATCTGGAGAAGAAGATACTGGAAGCAGAACTGGAATCTTATGAGGATCAGGAGGTCAGAATTTCCTGCCCGGTGTTGCAATACGATGCATGTTATTATCTAAAACAGGGAGAACTGCGCAGGATCAGGATTTAATCCATCGGATCCTGGAGCTGCCTGCGGTATTTATTGGCAGTGATGCCGTAATGCTGTCGAAACGCCTGGGTGAAATGTTGGGATGTGGAGTAATTCAGTTTCTCCGCAATCTGCGTGATGCTCAGGCGTTTGTCTGTCAGATAGATTTTTGCCGCAGACATTCGGGCTTCTTGTTTTTTCTGCTGAAAGGTCTTGCCGTAATATTTTTTCAGGAACCGTTCCGTCTGGCGGACACTTAACCCAAGAGTTTTTGCCAGGTTTTCCAGAGTGATGGTCTCGTAATGATAGAGAAAGGCCCGTTCGATGATCATGGTCTTACCGTCAATGAGATTGGAGGGAGCAAAGTGCTGTTTAGAGAAACGGTTTCCCTCGTAATTGCGGACAACTTTTACAAGACACTGTTGTAACAGAGCCTCTACCTGAATCATGTAACCGGTATATTTATATTTTAATTCATAGAAGAGCTGCTCCATCAGTACACCAAGATTCTGGGTATCCGGACCAATCCAGAATCTTTTTTTCAGAAATTTGTCCGCAGTGCTGCCGGAAAAAACGAGGAGAGCATCTTCTTCCTGCAACTGAAAATAGATAGAATATTCTGTCATGGGATCCATAGGGCTTGGAATCTGCTCGTGCTCCACATGGGGGCCTGTCATATATAGTGTGCCAGGCGTAAGCTCATAAGAACTGCCATCAATGACTGCCTGTCCGAGCCCATTAGGGATGTAGTGCAGTTCATAGCTGTTGTTACCGTGGCTGTGGCGTGGCAGTGGCTTGAAAAAGTGTTCGAAAGCAATATTCAGAATTAGAAAAGTTGTGTTGTCGATAGTGGTTTTCACATCGAGACCATAGATGGTATTGTTCGTTGTCTGATTCATGGAGCCTCCTGCTGTCCGGATTTACCGTGACCTATCCGATGATATTAAGTGTAGCAACGGTAAAGAAAAAAGTCAATTAAAAAGTGCGATAACACGACAAAAATACACAACGTATGTCGCAAATATGTCTATTAATCGTATATTTGTGGGATTAGAATGGATGTATCACAGCAACCCACACAGGGAGAAAATATGACAGAAGAACATATAACATTTTATTTTTAAGGAGGTTAACAGATGGACAGACAGGAAATGAAACAGAAAAAGATGATGGGAGCAATTCTTCCGGGCAACAGCACAGTAGAACTTAGAGAATTCGAAATGCCGAAGCCGGGACATGGACAGGTTGTGGTCAAGGCAATGGCTACAACTATCTGCGGCAGTGATATCCGCTGCATCTACAGAGAACATGTGGGAAAAGGTCCGGAAGGCTATATTCCCGGAACTGTGGCAGGTCATGAACCTTGTGGTCTGATCGTAGAGGAAGGCGAAGGTTTGAAGAGATTCAAGAAGGGCGACCGTGTTATTATTTATCACATTTCCGGATGTGGTGTATGTAACGATTGCAGAAGAGGCTACTATATTTCCTGCAAGAGTAAATTCCGTCAGGCATACGGATGGCAGAGAAACGGTGGCATGGCACAGTATATTCTGGCAGATGAGAAGGATCTGATCGCATTGCCAGATGAGCTGACCTACAAGGATGGAGCACAGGTGGCCTGTGGTTTCGGTACCGTATATGAGGCTATCGAAAAGGTAGGTGTCAGCGGCAATGATGCAGTATTGGTAACCGGTCTGGGACCTGTCGGTCTGGCAACACTGATGTTGGCAAAAGCACTGGGAGCCAATATGCTCATCGGCGTGGAGACGAATCCGTCCCGTATTGAACTGGCGAAGAAGATGGGACTGGCTGATTATGTATTTGCACCGGATGAGGCTTATGATCAGATCATGAAAGTAACAAACGGCAATGGTGTGGAGAGAGCGTTCGATGCCAGCGCCAGTGATCCAGGAAGACAGCTGGCAATCCGTGCTACCAGAGAATGGGGCAGGATCGCATTCGTGGGAGAGGGAGGCACCTGTACTTTTAACCCCAGTCCGGACATTATTCATGGTCAGAAGACAATCTACGGCAGCTGGGTAACCTCGCTGTGGAGAATGGAAGAACTGGTAGAAAGACTGGTGCGTTGGGGAATTCATCCGGAAGATCTGATCACGGACGAATTCCCTCTGGAGCAGGCAGGGGAAGCTTACAGACTGATGGCAAGTGGAAACTGTGGCAAGGTGGCAGTGGTATTTCCCGAAGACTAAGGGAAGAAAGGTTATCATATGGCAGAAATCATAGAACAGAGCCGGATCCCAAAGCGGACTCTGGTGGACGGATTTAAGGTACCGGCAATCGGACTCGGAACCTTCGGATCCGATAAATATAACAGCGATCAGATTGCAGAAGCTGTATATGGCGGCATCCGGGCAGGATATCGTATGATCGACTGTGCTTCCGTATACCAGAATGAGAATCGTATCGGAGAGAGCATTGAGCGTGTCCTGAAAGAAGGAATCGTGGATCGATCGGATTTGTTTATCACCTCTAAAGTATGGAATGATATGCACAATAGAGTGAAGGAGTCCTGTGAGAAGAGCCTGAAGGATCTGCGGGTATCTTATCTGGATCTGTATCTGGTGCACTGGCCTTTTCCCAATTATCATGCTCCCGGCTGTGACGGAGATTCCCGTAATCCGGATTCCAGACCGTTTTCTGTGACGGAATTTCTGAATACCTGGAGACAGTGTGAGGCACTGGTGGAAGAAGGCAGGGTAAAATACATTGGTATGTCTAATATGACAGTACCGAAACTTCGGGCAGTATTGCCGTTGTGTAGGATTCAGCCGATGTTCTTAGAGATGGAATTGCATCCCGGATTTCAGCAGCCGCAATTGTATGACTATGCACTGTCACAGGGGATTCAACCCATCGGTTATTGTCCCATCGGATCGCCCTCCAGACCGGAGAGAGACCGGACGGCAGAGGATATTTCAGATACCCGGATGCCGGAGATTATGGAGATTGCAGAGCATCATCACGTACATCCTGCTATGATCTGCCTAAAGTGGGCGGTACAGAGAGGACAGATTCCGATTCCTTTTTCAGTAAAGGAATATCAATATGTGGATAATCTGAAATGCATCACAGAAGATCCCTTGACAGTGGAAGAGATGGAGATGATCCGGAAAGCAGACAAGAATTGCCGCCTGATCAAAGGTCAGGTATTTCTGTGGCCCGGAGCAACCGACTGGCAGGATCTATGGGATGTGGACGGAGAAATCACGTCATGAAAGGGGTAAGCGCATGTTAAAAGGAATTCCGAAGATATTATCTCCCGAGTTATTAAAGGTACTTTGTGAAATGGGACACAGTGACAGACTGGTTATCGCAGACGGTAATTTTCCGGCTGAGTCCATGGGGAAGGATGCAATCGTGATTCGGATGGACGGACATGGCACGACTGAGATTCTGGATGCCATTTTGCAGGTGTTTCCATTGGATAGTTATGTGGAGCATCCGTTGAATCTGATGGAGGTGATGCCTGGGGATCCGGTGGAGACGCCGATCTGGGAGAATTATGAAAAAGTCATCGCAAAACACGATTCCCGAGGTGGCAGTGCCATTGGACAGATCGAGCGCTTTGCCTTCTATGAGGAGGCAAAAAAGGTCTATGCCATTATTGCAACCGGAGAGAGTGCACTATATGCCAATATTATGTTACAAAAAGGTGTGGTAACAGAATAAGGCAGCTGATAAGAACAGGAGCAAAAGCATCGGCGATAAGCGGATGCTTTTGCTGTTAAGAAAAACATGTTAGAATACAGTCAGGATCAGGGAAATGTGTGCAAAAAAATATATAATAACAGGAAAAAGGAGAAATGGCATGAGTAGGTTATGGTATGATCATCCGGCATCGGAATGGGAAGACGCTCTTCCTATAGGAAATGGCAGAATCGGTGCCATGGTCTACGGAGGTACGGACAGAGAACGGCTCCAGGTAAATGAAGAGAGCATCTGGTTGGGTGGACCTGTAAACCGTCACAATCCCGATGCAAAAGAAAATCTGCCGAAGATACGACAGCTCCTTCGGGACGGCAGAATTCCGGAGGCTGAGCATCTGATGGAGACCGCATTATCGGCCTGCCCGGAAGGAATGCATCCTTATCAGACACTTGGGGATGTACAATTTTTCTTTGATGGAATCGAAGGCGGCAGAGAACGGAAAAGCGGTAAACTGCGGGATATGATCCTCTGTGAAGGAACAAAACATTATGAGAGATGTCTGGATCTGGAAACGGCAATCTGCCGGACAGAGTTCACTGTTGGTGACAGTATATATGAGAGGGAAATATTTGCCTCTCACCCGGCGGACTGTCTGGTGATGCGCTTCCGCACAAGGGGCAAGGGGAAAGTGAATTTTTTAGCGAAGCTTCGAAGAGAAAGCTGGTTTGACGGAACTTGTAAGGTTGGAGAGAATGGCATAAGACTTTATGGCAATCTGGGAAGAGGCGGATATGAATTTGCCATGGAACTGCGTGCTGTGTCTACTGGCGGACGGATTTTGACCCAGGGGGAATGTCTGAAGGCAGAAGGGGCAGAGGAAGTGGTGCTGTGGTTTACTGCAGATTCCACTTATCACTACAGTATACCAGAAAAGGATCGGTATGCGGAGGCGTATCTGAAAGCTGGTAGGGAACTGCCTGTGGGGCTGGATGAAGAATTGACTGGCTCTGCAAGAACAGAGTTCCTATACCAGATGGCAATGCAGACACTTCTGGCAGAGAAAATGGATCAGCGCCTGAAGGCGGCGATGCTTCTGTCTTATGATACCCTTAAAGCAGAGCATGTGGCAGATCATAAATCTTTATATGACCGTTTTGTGTTTGAAGTAGAAGGCGCAGAGCGGTACGAGAATCTGCCTACGGATCTGCGCCTTGAGAGACTTCGGAAAGGGAAGCAGGAGCATGCAGAACAGACAGAAGACGTGGGATTGATGAAGCTGCTCTATGATTATGGACGCTATCTTACGATTGCTGCCAGCAGGGAGGGAGGGCTGCCGACCACACTGCAGGGACTTTGGAATTGTGAATTTTTCCCAGCATGGGACAGTAAGTATACCATCAATATCAATACAGAGATGAACTACTGGCATGTGGAAAACTGCAATCTGTCAGAGTGTCATATTCCCTTATTTGAATTGTTAAAAAAGGTGCAGAAGAACGGCAGATATACCGCCAGAGAAATGTATGGGTGCCGGGGATTTGTGGCGCATCACAATACGGATATTCATGGAGATACCGCACCACAGGATACATGGTATCCCGGGACTTATTGGGTGATGGGAGCAGCATGGCTGTGTACGCACCTATGGATGCATTACCGCTATACAAAGAATCTGGTATTTTTACGGGAAGCTTTCCCTGTCATGGCAGAGGCAGCACTATTCTTTGTGGATTATCTGGAAGAAAAAGACGGATATCTGGTGACAAATCCTTCTGTTTCACCGGAGAATACATATATCCTGCCGAATGGACAAAAAGGATGCTGCTGTATCGGTGCAACCATGGACAATCAGATTCTGAGGGATCTGTTCAAAGGATGCTTGGGAGCCTGGAAGGAACTGGGAGAACAGGTACCGGAAGCCTGTGAGATTCCGGAAGCCGGTGACATAAAGGAACTGATGGGAACAATCCGCAAAATGTACGACAGACTGCCGCCCAACAGGATCGGCAGTGACGGACGCCTGATGGAATGGATGGAGGAATACGAGGAAACAGAACCCGGACACCGCCATATTTCCCATCTGTATGGGCTGTACCCCGCCGGAGAGATTACTGCAGATGGCACCCCTGAACTGGCTGAGGCTTGCCGCAAGACCCTGGAATACCGCCTGTCCCACGGCGGCGGACATACCGGATGGAGTAGGGCATGGATCACGAATCACTATGTCAGCCTGTGGAACGCTGAAGCAGCATATGACAACATCCGGAAGATGTTGGAGGTCTCGACCTATCCTAATCTGTTGGACAAACATCCTCCGTTCCAGATTGACGGCAATTTTGGGATCTGCGCTGCCATGAATGGGATGCTGGTTCAGAGCAATGAGGAGAGAATCCTGCTTCTCCCTGCATTGCCGGCTGCATGGAAGACCGGCGCCGTACGGGGAATGCATCTGATAGGAAATCTGGAACTTTCCATGAGCTGGAAAGACGGAAGAATCACTGGTGCCGTTTTTACTGCATATTCGGATGTGGATACTGTGGTGAAATATAAGGAGACCGAAAAAAGACTGCAATTAAAGGAAGGTGAGATTAAAGATATAATGCAGTATTGACAGGTAAAAAAGTGGTAGTTTGATGTACTTAGGGCTGGCTGTTGCACCAGCGACTTGGTACAATACCTAGGGAAAGATAATTAGTTACGAAAGAATATGTTAGGAAGCATGCATAAAAGATTATTGGGAATATCAGCTGGACAAGGAGAAGGGCAATAAGGTAATATATTATTGCATGCCGGAACGGAAAAGGAGGATTCCTCCGACGGAAGGAATCGTCTGCGGAATGGAGATTAGTATGGAATATATATCAGATGCACAGGCAAAACAGATAATCTTAGAGGTAGGACGCAGGATGTATCAGGGCGGCTTCGTGGCAGCGAACGACGGAAATATCTCCTGTAAAGTCGGAGATAATGAGATCTGGGCAACACCAACGGGAGTTTCTAAGGGATTTATGACAGAAGACATGCTGGTAAAATTGGATCTGGACGGGAATGTGTTGGAGGGAACGCACAAGCCTTCCAGCGAGATCAAGATGCACCTCAGAGTATTCAAGGAGAACCCGAAGGTACAGGGTGTGGTACATGCACATCCCCTTACAGCAACGGCGTTTGCCTGCGCAGGTATCAGTCTGGAAGAACCGGTGCTGATGGAAGGGGTACTGTCCTTGGGCTGTGTGCCGCTAGTGCATTTTGCTCTGCCGGGCACAGAGGAAGTGCCAGAAGCGGTAGCTCCCTATTGCCGGGAATACAATGCAGTACTGTTAGCAAACCATGGCGCGCTGACTTGGGGTGACAATCTCATGCAGGCTTATTACCGCATGGAGACCACGGAATATTATGCGAAGATCCTGATGATGAACAACTTCATCTTAGGGAAGAAGACGTTGTTGTCCCAGGGACAGATCGACGATATTATCAAGATCCGTGCAGGATGGGGTATCACCACAGGCGGCAGACCCATCGGACCGGAGGGCGCGCAGAACCTGGAGGATATCTGTATTTCCCAGAAGAGGTGATTTGTTTTTCCGGGCATATTAGCGCGATAGCACGAATCTGTAAGCTTATAATAGAGGGTCATGTTAGAGACTTTTGCGAAAGCAGCCTCTAACAGGGCCTTCTTTTTGTGCTTTATTTGTGCAATTGCATAGAAGCAGGCAGGGGGAAAGCTTCTACAGGACACAGATTTTTCACAGAGTGAACACTTTTTCAATACAAAATCCAACTATACTTGAGAAAACAATGGAATTTGGACGAAATAGCAATCGGAGGTTCGCCGTGAAGAACAAAGAGATCAAACAGATATTTTTTTCCAAAAAGAAAGACAAAAAAGAAAAAAAAGGAAAAGGGCGTAAAAAGTGGATCATCGTTGCGCTGGTACTGGTACTCACGCTGGGCGGTGGTTCGGTGGCAGCAGTGGTGATATTACATAGAAACGGCAATCGATCAGAATTTTCCATGCCGGCTAATATGTCGGGATTGACCTTCACGGAGGATATGACTGCTGCGTCAGGTGTTACCAATGTCGGTATCACGGAGGCGAGCTTTGACGTGGAAAATCTGACGACAGAGTTAGAGATTGAGGAAGTCTATGCGGTCTCCGGGGAGGAGGTAACGGCAGGAGATAAGATTTTAAAGCTTACGGAGGACAGTGTGGAGGAAGCCAGAAAGGAACTGGAGAGAGCCTTGGAAGATGCGGAGCTTGCGTATCGCACCGGAGCTATCGAATATGAGCAGAACCTGATCACAGCGGAGTATACGAGAGACAGTGCCATTCTCACCGGAAAACAGGCTAAGGAAGTCTATGATGAGACGGTAGCAAGTCTGCAGAGTGCTGTGGCCAGGGCGGAAGAGGAATTGCAGGATGCCGAGGATGACATAGCGGAATATGAGTCTTACGTTAATGACGGTTCCTATAAGAGTTATTTCAAGGTAGATGAATATCAGGCAATCTATGATGAGAACTTGAAAGCCCTGACGGACAAGATGGACGAATGGGGTATCAGTTGGTCGCAGGTCACAGGCGGTGGAGGTTCGGTACAGATCGGTGGCGGAGCCGGCGCTAATATGCAGAGCGGCGGAACTTCCAACGCCAACATTTTAGCTTCTCTTTACAGTATTCTGGAACAAAATCTGAAAGATTTGGAGGAAGCAGAAGATAAATATGAGGATGCATTAACTAATGCTGCTTTTGAATTACAGACATTGCAGTTGAAGCTTCCCAGCCTTCAGCAGGCAGTCACGGAAGCGAAGGAAAATTATGAGATCCAGCAGGCGCAGGCAAAGCTGACCTATGAGACTTCCCTGTCCGGCGCAGAACGGGCAGAGAGTGATTATAATACTACGGTGGAAAAAGCTAAGTCCGATCTGGCAGCTCTGAAAAGTACTTATGAAGATGCCAAGGAGAATCTGGAACTGTTTGAAAGCAGCGTGGGGGACGGATATTTCTATGCATCTGAGGATGGTACGATCCTGCGGACCATGGTGCGGGCGGAGCAGGCTCTGACTTCCGATGCAGTGGTATTCGTTTACAGCAATCCGAAGGAGTTGACCGTTACCGTATCGGTAGATCAGTCGGATATTGCAAAACTGATCGTAGGCGACAGTGCTTATGTGCAGTCCTCCGCAGGCAGCGGATATACCGGTGTGATCACAGCCATTGATCCGGTATCCTCGTCTGACAGCCGTACCAGTGTCATATACAGCGTGACGGTACAGATCAACGTGGAAGATGAGGAGGACAGCTTAAGTGCCAACGAATCCGTCACCGTAGTCTTCGGCATGACGGAGGAAGAGATCGAGCAGTTACAGCAGAGACAGAGTATGCAGGGAGGACAGACACAGTCATGAAATTAAAAAGACCACATTTTGAAAAACTGAAATCCCTCACGAAGAAGCAGAAAAAACTGATCCTGGCGGGGATCGCACTGCTTCTGCTGATCCTGGCAGCCTGTTATACCGTGTTTATTGCACCGTTACTTCAGAAAGAACAGTGGATCTACAAGGAAGAGACGGTGGAGCGTGGTACTTTAAAGGTAGGTGTGACGGAGAGCGGTTCTCTGGAATACAACACAAAATCCATAGATTACGATCTGGATCTGGACGTCAGTGACGATGACGAGGATGACAGTGAGGAAGATGACGATGATACCGTACAGAAATATCTGAAGATAGAAGAGATCTATGCTGCCAGCGGGCAGCGTGTCAGCGAAGGCGAGGAACTGCTGAAATTCACGGAAGACAGCGTGGAGGTGGTTCGGGCGCTGTTGCAGAATGCGGTAGTGGAGGCGCAGGCAGACTATGCGGAGGCAGAGAGTACCTATGAATTGTCCCTGCTGGAAGCCCAGACCGACTACGATACCCAGAAGATCAGTGCGTCCTATGCGTCGTCTATTCGGAATACTTCGTCAAGCAGTGTGGCAAATAACGTAACTTCTCTACAGGTGCAGCTGGAGCAGAAGCAGGCCAACGCAGCATCCCTTCAGGAAAAACTGGCTGCGGCGCAGGAAGATTATCAGGATGCATTAGAGACTTACGAAGCGGCAAAAGAAGGTTATGAAGGCGCCGGAACCGATAATACAGTGAATTTTATGACGATCCAGAATGGTTATCTCAGTGCCAGATCCAAATACCAGCAGGCAAAATCAGCGTTGACGCAGGCAGAGGATGCTTTATCGGAGAATGAAAGTGCTATTACCGATCTGCAGAACCAGCTGGCAGCGGCACAGGCAAAGCAAAAAATCGATAAGCTGGATACAGAAGAGACCTATCAGGAAGCGGTGATCACCGGGCAGAATGCCCAGACCACTTACAACGCTGCTGTGGAAGATCTGAAGGAGACCTTACAGGAAGCGGAAGAGACGAAAGAAAAACGGGAAGAACAGTTACAGGCCTTTGAAGATTTTGTCGGAAGTGATGGTATTCTCTATGCCACAGAGGATGGTGTGATCACAGAGGTCAGCTACGAAGCGGGAGATCGCCTGACGACGACAGGAGCTCTGTTTTCCTATGCAACGTCGGATGACATGAGAATCTCCGTGGATGTGACCCAGGAGGATATTGTGGACCTACAGGTGGGAGATGCGGTAGATATCACCTTTACGGCATACCCGGAGGATTCCTATACCGGAAGCATCCTCTCCATCAATACCACGGCTACTTCCGATTACAGCAACACGGTAAGCTACACTGTGGAGATCAGCGTGGAAGGTGAACTGGAGCAGCTCTACGGCGGCATGACGGCAGATGTGATCTTCGTTACCGAAGAAAAAGAAGATGTCCTCTATGTATCCCGTAAGGCGATTGTAGAAGAGAACGGCAAGACCTATGTCTATCGTAAGACAGCACTGGGTGGCAGGGAACTGGCAGAGGTAGAGACCGGTATCACCAACGGTGTGGACATTGAGATCCTGTCAGGACTGGAAGAGGGCGATACCATTTACCTGGCAAGTAAGGTCAGCTCCGAGGCAGAAGTCAAGAGTACGGAGGAGACTGCCGATTCCGGTAGCAGTTCTGATACCGCAGTCGGCAGTGATACGGAGTTCGGGATGTCGGAGGATATGCAGATGCCGGGAGGCGGTGACATGCCCCAGGGTGGTCCCGGGGGTGGTGATTCCGGCAGCTTCGGCGGCGGAATGCCGGGCGGTCCCGGAGGACAATAAATCAGGCTGATGGAGCAAATGTTGAGAAACAGACAGGAATGATTGGGAACAGTTATGAAGCAGAATGAAAATGGGAAAAAGATCAAAGAAAATATAAGAAATCAAATGCGCCGGATCGGATCATGGAAAAGCTGGTCTAAAAAACGCAAGGTCACCACAGGTGTCTGTGGTGTCTGCGTGATCGCTGTAGTGGCTGGTGCCATTGGTCTCTCCGGTGGTTCCGATACGGAAGTCATCTATAAAGAGACCACGGTAAAATATGGGACACTGGTCAAAGGTGTGACGGAGAGCGGCTCTGTGGATATCGGTACGGTGGATCAGACCTTTGATCTGGATATGAGTGCCCTGCAGAGAACGGATACTTCCGGCAGCCGTTCCTCTGGCGGCGCCTCCGGTAGTACTGCCGGCAGCAGCTCTGGTTCTGGTGGTTTTGGCGGCATGAGTGCTTCCGGCGGCGGAGCCCAGGGAGGCTTAGACATGTTTGGGCAGATCTTCAATATGGGAGGCAGCAGCTCTGGCAGCAACGGTGATGATTCTACTCTGACCGTGGCGGAGGTAGTGGTCTCTGTGGGGCAGCAGGTGTCCGAGGGAGATCCCCTGTACCTGCTGGAAGAAGACAGCGTCTCCGACCTGGAAGACGAATTGCAGTCTAACGTTGAGAAAGCAAAAGCGGATCTGGAGGCGGTGGAAGCCGACCAGACCCTGTCAAAACAACAGGCAAAATACACTTATGACAGCAGCACTGCTTACGGCAGTTATATTGACACCGAGTACAGTACTACATTGCAGGAGCTTCAGAATACGGTGGATTCTGCGGAGAGCACACTGGAGCAGGCGAAGAGCAGCCTGGAAGATTACCGGGCACAGCTGGAGGAAGTAACGGCAGCCTATGAGGATGCGGCACAGGTATTATCGAACTGTAAATACAGCCTGAACAGTACGGACGCAGCAGATGATACTTACGGATATGTCTATTATGCGCAGCTGACGGAGCAGGCACAGTTCACGGCAGATTCCCTGGAGCAGCAGAAGGAAGAGCTGGAACAGAGAGTAGAGCAGGCGGAGGAAAATGTAACCACTGCCGAAACCGCCTACAATAAGGCAAAACGAGAACTGGAGCAGGGGAAACTGACCGCAGCCGAGACTCAAAAACTGCGGACACTGGCTTACAATACCGCACAGGAGACCTATGACATTGCACTGGGGTATCTTGCGCAGGAATTGTCCGATCAGCAGGAAACCTATAATGAGACACTGGAAAAATGGAACGAGTTCAGCACCTATATCGATGGTAATGCAGTATGTGCAAGATACAACGGTGTCATCACCGGCGTGGAGCTGGAGGCCGGAGACAAAATCAGTACCGGAACCTCTCTGGTTACCTTATACGATATGGACGAAGTGACCATGACGGTAACAGTAGATGAAGATGACATGACGAATATCTCTCTGGGATCTGCGGCAAATATTGCATTGACGGCATATCCGGAAGATACCTTTACGGCAAAGGTGACGGCTATCGGAGATGCAACATCGGATTCCAGTGGAAACATAACTTATGACGTAACTGTCACATTAGAAGGGGATGTTTCAGGACTGTTCCAGGGCATGACAGGAGATGTGACTTTCGTTACGGAACAAACGGAAGAAGTGCTGTATGTCTCACGCAGAGCCATTATCACAGAGGATGACAAGACTTATGTAAAAGTGAAGACTGCAGATGGCAGCATTGTGAAAAAGGAAATAACGACAGGACTGTCAGATGGTTCTAACGTGGAGATCTCAGGAGATATTGCAGAAGGAGATACCGTATTGATCGAAAGCAGCATTACGAAGTAGAGCGGAGACCTGTGGGAAAGTAAGGTCAATGGAAGGGAAGAAGTAGAATATGAGATTATCCGAAATATTGCGTCTGGTGTGGCTGAACCTGTCACAGAATAAATTCAAAGTGATCCTGACTTCCATCGGTATCGTTGTGGGATCCGCCACCATAATGCTGGTGCTGGCGATAGGTACCGGTGGAAAAGAAGAAGTGGCGGAGCAGTTCAAGAACCTGAATGCCGGAGCCATTGATATTTCCTGTGACAGCAGTGACAGCGGCGGTTTTAGCTTTGAAATGCCGGGCGGTGGAGGAAGCGTTACCGTCACCAACATGGGCGGAGGACCCGGAGGAGGGTCCGGCGGC
>ERZ791931.1703-NODE-1703-length-15203-cov-2.557697_pt1 | contig 15203 bp, 14 predicted proteins | sample MGYA00510127_ERZ791931 | MGnify/ENA primary metagenome ERZ791931 (study PRJEB30046, sample SAMN00792067) | human gut metagenome | study: EMG produced TPA metagenomics assembly of the A metagenome-wide association study of gut microbiota in type 2... | reverse complement strand
TGACGGCGGAGAACCGCAGCCTGGAGGAAGTGTTCCTGGCTCTGACCGGGGAAACCGCCGATGTGCCGGAAGAACCGGAAACCGAAAAATGCTGTTCAGCTTCATGGCTAATTGATAATTAGAACTCATACGACAAATCTCCTTCCTCCTCAATTTCCTGCTGAATGATACCCATAAGAGCATCCTTCATGTTCGACATTAACAGGCTTACAACATCTTCCTTTGTGACACCATTTCCGGTTACCTTCATTTCTCCAGCACCCTCTACTCTAAAAGTCACTGTCCTGTCGCCGCCTGCTGTATCATTAGCCGCCTGCTCCGGCTCCACATAGAAACTGTCCGAAGATGTATCTTTTGCAAGTATGTTAGCTGTTTCATCAGCTGTATAAACAACTTCTCCGCCACCAAAATTGACAAGCTCCGGACCTTCCTCGCCGACCAGTGCAAGTCCCGGTTCCGCATCTACGGTACCTTCTGCGTATGCATGATATCCACCGCCCTTTAGAGTGGTGTTTGCAAAGCTTAGGGAATTGATTGCACTCTGGGCTCTCGATACTCCGTCTTGGATTTCCTTCACATAGGCATCCATGGTGGATTTCGCATTTGCCTTCGCTTCATCACTCAGGTTTAGATTATCAACAGCTGTTTCCATATCCGTCTGTATCTTGGTAAGGGAATCAGAGAAATCGGTCTCCAACTCTGCCATACTGGTGGCTGTATCGCCTTGAGCTGTCTGCAGGTCGTTGTACTGCTTTACTACCGCTGACAGATCTGCATCATTCATACTTTCCATGCCGGCCAGCATTGCGGCTGACTCCTCACTGCCATCTGACAAATCTTTCAGCATATCAGACAATCCTTCGATTTCGTCTGCTCTGGTTGTAAGAGAATTCATGTTCTCGTTGTATGAATTCCAGTAATCTATCTGTGACTGCAGCGCATCCTTGATGCTCTGGGAGGTCATTGCCGTTACATCCTCAACCTCTGTCCATAAATCATACTGACCTTGAACACTCTGCAGAGCCGAATCGTAGGCATCATCATAGGCTGTGCACAATTCTTCAAGCTGTGCCGAATAGCCTTGAATGACACTGCTTGCCTCGTCGTAACCATCAGATGTACTCTCCAACACCTCTCTCTGTTGTTCATATATCTCAGAAGCCTCTGTTGCCGTTGCAGACGCAAGTGCGAGTTCAGCCATCATGCTATCGATTTCTTCTTCGGAATACCCCATCTGTTCATAGCATTCGCGAATAGAATCGGTAACCCTGTTGAATTCTTCCTCGGCACCTGCAGTTTCCTCTTTCAAGGCTGCCCATTCGTTGTATGCATCCTTCACAGAGCCAGACCAGTTCATTTCAGCTCCGTCTGCCAATCCGCTCCAAGCCAAAAATGGATGTTCTGTAGACCAATCCTCGTCCAATGCACGTTGGTATTCTTCATAGGCAGCATTCATAGATTTATTTGCTTCATCAAAAGTCGCTTGTGCATTTTGATACTGCCCCAGATAATCCATAAGTGCATCCATGTTTGCCTGTGCTTTTTCCTGATTCGCAGAATCTGTAACAGCCTGCCATAAATCTTCTACCGACATGTTCAGTTTTCCGTTTGTAGAATCAAGCGTGAGATTTAATCCCTCATAGGAATCGTTCAGTCTATCGACTATGCCTTGCATAATTTCCAACTGGCTACCAGATAGATTTGTATTTTCCTGCATAGCTACAAGTTGAGCGATTAATGATTTTGAAGAAGATTCGCTATCATCGATTCCACTCATAGTTTCTTCGTATTTGCTATCAATTTCATCCAATGCCGTTCGTAATTCCTCGGTCTGTGCAATAAGATCTGCTATAGTCTCTTTATTTTCCTCGAACGAAGCACTCAGCTCGTCGATTTGGTTCTTTAATTCGTATGCCGCAACGGTATCTGCCTGTCCAGCTTCTTCAAGTTCTGCATACTGCTCTTTCAAATCATCGAGCTCCTGTTGCATTTCTTTCGATGATGCGGTGAGGTTTTCCTGCGCCTTTAGCATTTCGTCTTCTGTATTGTTCAAGTAGATAACTGCTGCCGCAACCGCTCCAATGCCCGCTGCAATTAAAAGAGCCGGTCCAAGTACCGCTGACAGCGACACGCCAAATACCTCCGTAGCCAAGGCGGCTATTTTAGTAACAGTGGCATATGCAGCGATTGCCGCTGTTACAACACCAAGTCCGATAGCGGCTCCTGTCAGTAATGCTGATATAGCCGGATGTTTAGAAACAAGTTCTGTAAATTTATCTGTAATATCTGCAATTCCGTTCTTAAAACTTGCCACAGTGGGGTTAATGTCTTCCCCTATCTCAATGGCAAGGTTATCAAAACTATTCTGCATGCGTTCTGTCGCATACTGCGTAGTATTCGTCATAGCAGAATATGCTTTCTCCGTTGTTCCTGCTGAATTTCTCAGCTTATCCAGATTGGTATTGAATGTATCAAGCCCCTGATTGATAACAGCATTTGCCGCTTTTCCGGCTTCTGCACTGCCCCACAGGTTCATCAGTGCTTCGCTGTCCTGATCCACGCTGTTATAAAGAATTTCCAGGACATCCGCCAATGAATACCCTGACTTCATCAACTGTCCGAAGGACTGTCCTGTTTCCTCCATGATCACTCCGGCAACCTCAGAACCAGAATCGCCCAGCTCATTGAACATACTTGAGATATAGGTCGTGGATTCTTCAACGCTTACACCTGCCTTGGTCAGACTGATGTATCCTGATTCCAGATTGTAAAGGTCAATCGAATAAGCGGATGCCGTACTGATAGCTTTACCCATGCTGCTTGACAACTGGTCGATTGTCATAACACCCAAGTTCTGGGATGTAATCAAACTATCCGAGATATTCGTTACCTCGGAAGCTTCCAGCTGATACGCATTGAGGGCTGTTGTTAATACCGACAGGGCAGAGGCGGATGATGTAAAGCCCGCTGTGGCAAGCTTTGACGCTTCTCCTACTGTTTCTACTGCTCCCTCTGTGGCAACACCGGCTGATATTGCATTGTAAGTGGCATCCGCAAGCTCATTTACATTCTTTGCAGTGTCCTTTGATAATCCGGATATCTGCGTGGCGAGCTGATCTGCAGACAGCACAGAGGTGTCTGCTACCGTAGATACCATGGCAACATTCGTCTCGAACTCCGCAGCTTTATCAGAGGCATTTGAAAATGCATCCGATATTTTATTCAGTGCCGCCACAATTCCGACTGTAGCAAGGATATCATCCAGCCCTACTACCGCATTTTTTGACTTGTCCCCGAAATCCTCCGATTTCTTGCTCGTTTTGTCCATTTCCTCTCCGAGCTGTTCCGTCTTGTCCTGTGCTTCCTCCGCCGCATCCGCTTCTGCTTTCAGTGCATCCTCTGTCTTAAAGCCCATATTTACAAGTTCTTCTGTTGAATAAACCGCTTCCAGACAGCCCTTATCATAATTGCCAACTGCATCCGTCCAGTAATCGGTTGCCTGCGCCGCCTTTTCCATTGCTTCTGTGGCTTTCTGTGTTTCTTCTGTGGTATTTGCAAATGCCTTATCCGCTGTATCCGATAATTTGTCGAAAGCGTCAAGTGTTTTATTACCGGCACTGGACATAGCATCCAACTTATCGCTTATTTCATCGATGGCTTTAAATATTACCGATAATCCAGCCACTACCTATCGCCTCCCTTCCGACCGGACAGCAAATACACTCCTCGTCTGCAAGGGTCTTCAGTTTCTACAAGCTCGGAAGCTATAAAGAAACCTCTTTTTCGCTTGGACATTCTCTCAAATTCCTCTGGTCTGAGACCATGCCTCTGCCAGAGGACGTGTGCCCAATACTCCAAAGTGCCCTTGCTTTCAATCAGTTTTTTGCGTCTTCGGTCTCCTTAGCCTCATCGTCCTCCTCCGTCAGGCCAAGAACTTTTAACACCTGCTTGCTTACGTGTCCGTATTCCTTATTGGTAGGGAATACTTTAAGCGGCATTTCGGTAATGTCCACGCATCCGAAGTATTCCATGAGCTTCTTGTCCTTCAGATCAGGATAAACGAGAGCCTCTACCATGAGGTGGCGGGCTGCCTTGTTTCTGTCTCTCTCGACCTTATATACAACATTGCCATTCTGAACAATGAAATTACCCTTCTTATCCTTGAGAGGTGTCTTGGATTCATACATCTCATTGATTTTCGCAATAGTGTCGTTGTGCAACTGCTTAATTTCCAGCTGAATCACATTGCCATTCTCGTCCTTGATGGACTCAGGACCTGGAACCGTAACAATCTGTTCCACCTTTGCTTCCTCACGCATGAAGTATCTCAAATCTTTATTAGCCATAATGACCTCCTATTTTCTATTCTCAGGCCTCTATTTTGACCTGTAGCACACTTTAAGTTCCCTAGACAGTAGTTAATCTGTCTGCATGATTTTGAACGTAAAAAAGGCACACACAAAACCGAAGTTCTGCGTATGCCTCTGCTGTTCATGACTGTCCTGCTTAGGACATATTCTTGGCACCAAAGCTGATGCTGTCCTTTACTACATCTCCATCTGTGTCAAGCGAAATGAGATTGATATCTCCTGTCAGTACAGCTCCAGTCACTGTTACGGACTCGCTTCCGCTTACCTCGTAGAAATCAGAATCCTTATCGGTTCTGATGCCCTGGATTGTAAGCTCCGGAGTGATTCCAGAGTTCTCATACTGTTTAACGATATTGTTCCATCTTGCAGTAGTGCGGTACTCGTCAATGCTTCCGGTAATATCTCTGCCAAGCCAGCGTCTGTTTGTTCCCTTATCGCCCAGCATCTTGCCGGACCATACATTAGGAGTGTAAACAATCGTAAGCTTTACTGCGTCCATTACCTCTACTCCATCAATGTAGATGTGACCTTCTTTAAGGCTGAGGGGTTTTCTGTTCTCGCCCATATTCTTTCATCCTCCTTATCTTGTTGATACAGAGAAGTACAGCTTCTCTGCTGAATCTACTGCCTGCAGTCCGACATTGAAGAACGTCTCGTCTCCGATGCTCTTGCTCTGGTCAACGTAGAAGTCATTTTCTGCATCCACGTTCGTAATTGCTCCCTGCTTCGCATAGCTCTGGAGAAGTGCTCTGCCAAGACCTTCCATAACAAGCCATCCGTCCTCGTCATTGTCAAACTTATTCGGAGGGAATGTCAGCTTCAGATCATCTGCAAAGCTGTCATACACCCGGATTACCCTGTTCTTAGAATAATCTGCTGTTCTCTCCGTTGTGAACTTGTGAAGGCTGTTGATATCGTACTCGACGATTACCTCATCCTCCTCAGACATGGAGAAAAAGAACTCTCCATTGGAGATAGCTTCGATTGCTTCCTCATTGGTCTTTAAGCCAACAACATCCGTAGCACCCTCAACTGCAACATTGGTATTGGATGTGGTCTTGTCTGCTCCTGCTGTCGCACCTGCCACCCACGCACAAGCCTGTGCTTTGGTAAGCTCCTGACCGTCTACCGCATAGGAGTTTGTCACATTGATAATTCCTTCGTAGTCAGATTCAGCATCCGGAAGCACTGCCTGCACAGTCTTTCCACACTGCTCGCGAAGGTATTTAATCTTTGTGATTACCGCAGTCTTCTGTGAGGATTCGTCTTTAGGGAATGCCATTGTATTCCACTTGATCTTCTCGGAAGCATCCAGAAATGATGTGATATCGGTGTTCGTCACACTTCCGTCCGTTCCGTTTTCAAGATTTGTGGATGCAAATGCAGTAAGGTTTGCGGATGTGGATGTTGCTGAAAATACAACATACTTACCGGAATTAGCCGCAATCAAATCAGCAATTGTGGTAAGCCCTGTGTACTCCTCCACCTTGTCTGCACCAAGATATACCCTCACTGCGAAAGTAGAAGCTCCTGCCTCTGCCACACACGCAACAGCAATATCATTTCCTCTGATACCGCCATATGCAGCTGTAACAGTCATTCCTCCTGCTGTCTTTGTTGCCTTATCTCCGTTATTGATGATGTAAACAATAACAGTAACCGCATTCTTGAATGCCTCTCTGATCAGCAACATAAAATCGTTTGTATCATAGATACTGTGGCCAAGCTTTGCCACCTCTGCATCCGGAGACGCAGCTGTCAGTTTCAGAATACCCTTGCTAGGTCCCCATCCAAGTCCAATCAATGGAATGAGTGCGGTACCTCTCGTGGATCCGCTAGGGCTCTGCTGACGCTTTGACTTGAAGTTGATATAATCTCCAGGTCTTTTCTTTGAAACATTTACTTCAAAAGTTCCACCAGCCATGATTTACTATACCTCCTTTTCCAACCATGCTTTAATGTGTTCCTGCACTTCCTGGATGGAATACTCGCCATCCGGAAGGTCTGCAGTTGCTCCTGCAAAAGTGCTTGATGTCACATGAAACAGCTTCATGCAACTCTTTCTGATCTCCTCTAAGGAGAACTTCTTTTCTTCCGTAACTTCCTCTGCAGCCGGCTGTTCCATAGCCTTTTTATCTGCATCTGGCTGTCTTCTACTCGGCATTTTGACCTCCTTCTATTTGCTCAGCAATAGGAGTACCATTGAAATAGAACTCCCTTGCCAGTGTTGCTGTTTTCTCGTTAAATCTCGTGTATCGTTTCCATGATATCTCAATCTGCCACACACCCTCGTCCGCCTTAGTTGCTTCCATGCTGTCTATTCGGAAGTTCCTTCCTGTCCGTTTCCCTTTTTCGTCTACCAACGGCACTTTATAGCGATTCCCGCTTATTGCATGTAGTATCTGCGAACACTTTCCTCCCGCGGAAACATTATCGATGTCCATTACCTTCGCATATAAGGTAAATGTCGTAGCGTATGTGTTTGTTGAGAAATCTCCACTTTTCTGGTGCGGAGAAGGATAAAATACACAGGGAATTTCCATATCCTCTGGCACTGCATCAAAATATGCCGGCAGGTTCAGAATGCCGGCAATGAAGTAGTAAAGAGCCGCAATCTCGAATTCCAGCATTTCCTCACCTTCCTACATAAAAAATTGTTGTAACCACTGCTCTATCTTTTTTTCCATAAGCCCCGGAAGCATGTCTTCTATGGTGCGGACTGCATCTCCCCAATAATGTGAGCCTTCAATCCATTTCTGCTTCAAAAGCATTCCTGTCTTAGCTCCCGGCTCGTAGATGAAATGTTCTCCCTGCCAGTGCCCCGGAACAAATCTGGTGTTTACCCCTTTCGGGTTCAGCCAATGCCCTTTGTCTGCATACTCTGCATATTTCACATTGGTACCGACTTCTACGGTCATGCTCCCCTCATTCAGCACAAAGACGTTATCCTGTTCCCCTTTTGAGAAGCTGTTCAGAAGCAGTCTGGTGTCAACTGTCTGCTTCCGGATGATCTCGTCCTGCACAATTCTGAGAAATTCATTTCCTATACCCTCCATGAAGTTTGTCAATTCCTTTTGGAATTCCCCATGAGCCGCTTTATCCAGCTTGCCAATAAATCCTTTTAGCTCCGAAACGTCGATTTTCACATAAGTTGTAGCCACTATAAAGCCCCTTTCACAGTTCCTTTCCGCTGAACATTTACCATGATGTGATGGTCTCTGATGTTGTGCGGAATTTCTGCTGTATATGTCAGTCCGGTATTCTTATCAACAATCTTGTCATTGACACGAACGTCCGTACCTGCCGGAAGCTGTAATTTTCCGGAGTATATGAATTCGTTCGCTGATTCCGTCTGGGTAAGCGTTGCATTCGTATTTACATTGAAATGGCACTCCACATCCTTAACGTCCGGAGCTTCGGGATATGAGAACCCTGTCTGCTTGATTGCAAACCCCATATCCTTTTCCCCTTTTACCATGTGATAAATATCACACCTATGGTCCAGTAAATCCTCAAATGCCATAAGCGCCTCCTATAACTTCCTAAGTTTCATTGTCACCTTGCCGTTATCAGGCTGGATGATGTAATCATCTAACATCAGAGCCATCCCCAGATTTTCGGCAATGTCTGAATCATTGTCCATGGTGTAGGAGTAATCATCAAAGGTCTCTGAGCTTTTCGCTCCCTCCTTCTGTGTAATTGCCTGCTTGGCATAAGCTTCAGCCAATAAAATAACTGCCATTCGGACATCCTGTGGCAGCTCTTTTTCGTACTCTTCTGTATCAAATCTGTTATGCGTATGGTAAATAACATATCTTTCTGCTCTGGCTATATCATAGGCAAGTCGAACATCAGACCTTGCCGCCACCTTGGCAGATTCAGAATACTCTTTTACCTCCGCAGGCTGTACCCAAGGTCTCTGCATGTGTTCCTCCTACTCTAATCCAAGCTTAGAAAAATCTACAAGTCCGAGAGCACCATTGATACGTTCAACATACTCGTCATGCTTGCTGCATCCTTCAAGGCTGATATTCTTCTCTTTGGCCAGAGCTAAAAGGTCGGCATTACGCATCTGGGATACCTTGCTTGCTGTCAGTCCGTCCTCAACTCCTGCTCCTGCACCAGCTCCATTCTCCGGAGCTTCCGGCTCCTCGTCTTCTGCACCAGCTCCCGTGTTATCGGTATCCAATTCCTCCGCAGGATTAGCAATCACTGGCTGTTCATCAAATCTGCCGGTAGCAAGAAGCTGTTCTGCCAGTCCGTCCTCAACTTCAAAAGGCTCCCCCTTTACACAGGAGAAGCCTCTTATAGAGTAAGAAAGCCCGGTATTAAGTGATAATCGTTTCATGGGGCACCTCCTTAATCAAGAGAAGGTAAGCCGGTAATCATCGCAGTAGCGTCAAGCTCCTCGATGATCGGATCGTAATCAAGGTGGCATACATAGAATCTCTTATCCTGCATGATTGCCTCTTTGCCCTCATTGGTCTTTCTGATCTTCATGCCGTAGGTGTTTACAACAACAAGGTTCTTCGGATCCGTAAGGACAATCTTGTCATCACTGATAGACGGGCAGGAAACAGTAGGAATGTGTACCGGCTGAGTGTAAACATTCTCCGGAACAGCTCCGCCTTTGCCGATTACCTGATTCATCAGATAAAGTTCCCACTCCTGCGCTCTCTTAGGGGACATGAGCCAACGAAGCTTTCCATTGTTGTACTTATTAGGCAGCTTCTGGAGTGTCTTGTAGAAGATATCCAGCTTCATGGAGTTTTCACCGGAAGCATCATATACATGGCCGCCGCTGTTGATCTGCTTAATCCAACCATCATTGAGCTTTAAGAAGTCTGCATCTGCAGCTGCTCCAATCTCAATCGCCTCGGAAGCATTCCATGCACCTGCAGTATGCGCTTTGATGAACTTATACAGCTTCTTGTTATTGGTTACGATGTCTCCGATAGCGAATGCATCTGAGCTGTTAAACTCCTTTACCTGGGAAGCTTTCTCGTCGCCATTGAGATACAGATCCTCAAGGTCAACACCAAGCTGTGTGGTCATGAGGTCGGTAATGATTGCCTCTAACTGCTGACCTTCAATATTCTCACGAAGGGTTTCCTCAGTAATCTCCCAAGGTAAACGAACAGCCTTGCAGGCATACTCGATCACGTTGGTGTTTACACCAGCTCTGTAGCCATCATCTGTGTTCTCGACCTTGGCACGAAGAATTCTGGATGCGATACCGATCTTGTCAATCTCACCGCTTTTTGATGTTCTCATGACGTGTCTTACCAGAGGTCCAAGGTTGGTTGCATCGAATGTCTGCTGAATGAATTTTCTTGCCTGCTCCGGCTGTAACAGTCCATGAGTAAGGCTGCCGGTCTGAATAGCGGTACCGGCTTTGTTAATGATCTGCTGATTTGTAGGCATAATATTTTTTCCTCCTTCTTTTTTAGCTTAGAACATGCCTGTCATGTAGTGCGGTTCTGCTTCCTGCTTCTCAACAGTGCCTGCGGCAGAATTGAGGTTGCCCGGAAGTGCTCTGCTCTTCAAGAGCGGCTCGATTGCCTTTGTAACAGGCTCCATGGCCTTGGAAACTGCCTCACCCACCATCTTGGCTACATCGTCTGCATTTACATCAGACTCAGGTTCTGCAGGTGTGCCTTCTCCTTCGCCGCCCTCGCCCTTTGTGATAGCTTCGAGCTGTTTTGTGATAGGTTCCATGGCTTTTGCCACTGCATCCCCTACCATCTGCTGAACTTCTTCTCGCTTCATTTCGTCGTCCTCCTTTTTGACGTTATTTTTTGCTACTGTGTCTCCACCTTCGCCCTCTGAATTATCAGTGAACTCAGACAAAAATGAACCCAGCGTATCATAAATGCCTTTAAGGGCACTTAGATTCTTGGTACTGATACTCTTTCCTGCTTTTTCAACAGGCGCAGGAGCTTCCTTTGCCGCCTTCTCCAATGACTTAACAATACTGCCATCACTCGTAAGAAGCTGCGTGACAATATCATTGAAATCTGTGAGAGCGTCTTTGATGGTCTCCTCGTCAGAGTTATATCCCCATTCCCAGGAGCCAGTATCGGGATTGTAGAAATTGCCTTCCAGGCAGCTTCTAAGCGCATACCATGCAGAGTAGAAGTTATCCTCTTTCACACGTCGTTTGAAATTGTTCTTCACAGCACCTTTCTCAACGACATCGAAGCCCATAGCCTTTGCAAGCTTTCTAAAAAGCCCTTTCGGCTCTTCCTGCTTCTCTACCGGAAGTTCTACATCTTCCTCAGAGTAGACACCAACACCACCCATAGAGAATCCTGTGATATCCCCTTTCTGAATGGAATCCCATACATCAGAGTCCGTAATCTCCATGGTCATGAGCCATGTGCCTTTCTTGATCGTTTCTCCTTCAATCTCCATATCACATTTTGCAACATAGGATTCGACCACCTCTGCTCCGTCACACTTCTTGAAGCAGTGCTGAAGGTCTACCTGATTGCCGTTCTTGGCGAACCAATAAGCAGCCTTGGTAATCTCCTCCTCCGTCATGTAATTGCCCTGTGTATCCTCTACCATGGGCTCATACACGATACCTGTCACAAAGTGGCTGTCTGCGTCTGCCTTCAAAATTCGTCCAAACGTGGCGAAATTTGCGGCACCGTCCTCTGATTTAGTAATCAGGAACTGCTTTTTATTCGCAGCCTTGTCAACCAACGATACGAAGCTGATTTTTGCATCTGTAATTGCGTATGCTTTCGCAATCTTAGGCATACTCTCAAACCTCCTTCTGGTTTATTTACTGTTTAACGGACAGCTCCGAGATAATAGGATCACCTCCTTCCTCATAGCAAGTAGCGGAAAATGTACAACTTTTGCATCAGATACGAATGCCTTTGCTTGTAACTCACGATGCCACCTCCCTCCCGAAAAAAGGCAATAAAAAAAGCACCCTCTCGGATGCTAATTTCGCAATAATTAGTCTGTATTAAATCTTTCCTCAGATTCTCGTTTGTCAGCCTCGGCAAACTCATCAAAGATTTTCTGTTCCTCTTCCGTAAGCTCACACGTCGGCACCAAGGTACCAGATTCATCATATTCAATTTTTCCTGCAAGTTCCGAAGGATAAATTAACATATTATTCACTAGTCCTTTCCTTAAACAGCTTCTTGACCGTTTTCTCCAACTTAGTGTTCTTTGTGGAAGATACGGCTTCTGCAACAAATTCATCTGGACGTTTTGCTGCGTATATACCTAACTTCTGCTTAATTATACTACGATCGACCTTTAAATTGCAAGCACTCATAGCATCTTCCATAATGGATTTGCAGAACACATCTCCATCAATGGCTTTCCATGTATCATCCAGATTGTCATACATACTTATGGTTTTCTTATATGTAACCATGTGAACCATCTCATGTTTCAGAATTCCATAAGCACCGGACTTCGGTGTCCAATTTCCTTCCTCAACCTGTGATTTTATCAGATTATTGATAACTTTCTGGTCCGCAAAATGAGAGCTTGATATTTTCAGAACTGTTTTTATCTCTGAACCCTTCTTGCTGATTGCAGCTCTGGCGGCATCTGTTCCAAGGTTATCAACAAAACGGATTTCGTCAATGAAGCCATTTAATTGCGGATATTCCTTGTAAAGTCTCTGCATAGCACGATTTACCCGATTAACAGCCTTAATGTCCTGTTTCGTATAATTCGTCTTCTTGACACCTAGGTGAGTTTTCGCCCACTTGTCTGCGGCTTTGGTGTTTGCCTGTGAAACAGATCTGCTCTGCGTTGCTTCATACGGAACAATTCCTGCTTTAGCTTTTTCTTTCTCGCTTTGCTCTTTCTCCCAGCTTCCATCGTCATTGTCAATGAATGCCTGCTGCATCTTCTTCCGTTCGTCAATAGACAATCCCAAGGTTTCCTGATTAACGATTCCCCTGTGAATACAATGGCAGTTTATGCTTTCTCCTGCCGGAAGGTTCGGATCACGAGGAAACATAGGATAATATGTGCCACCGTCCTTGCCCTGCATTTCAAAAGGCTGGTCTTTCGGCACCATCTGCCCGTCCATAGCAACATGGTTCGGGCGAGGCTTAATCTTATGTACCCCTGTGTGGCGCCACTCTTTCATATCAACAACCGGGCTTTGCTGAATGGCTTCCTCTTTCGCTACACTGTGTGCCCTAAGTACCTCGGTTACAGCAACACGTTTCGCTTGGTAGTATTCCGTTCGCCAGCCTCCGTCCATAATCTTGCGTGTCAGCGTTGCAATATCATCCCCATTCGCTATCGTTTCCTGGATAAGGTCAGTGATCTGCTTATGGGTGTTTACTTTCATCAGATTGCCGAGCTGTTCGCTCCATGAGGCGAACCATTCAGATGTTCTCTGCCGTAAAGTGTCTACTACAAGCTCTCCATCTGATTCCTGTATATATACTGTTGCCAGCTTCGGGATGTTGAGCTCATACATCGCATTGGCTGCTTCGGTAACCTGTTCCGCTATGTCGTCTTCATCGATCATATCAGAGACATTCTCCTGTGCGGCATCCCAATCTCCATCTGCGGCTTTAAGAGCAGTGACAAGAGCAGTAGTCTGGGAATGAAGAATGTCGGCGATTTCCTCCTCTAAAGAGTTTATCTCCGACACTGTATCCTTCGGCTCTGCGTAGCCTTCCTCCTTCAGCTCGTCCTCAAGGTCTTCGTCAGCCTTTGCCAAGTATCTGTCTATAGCATCATAGATTGGATCAGCATGAGCGATAATTGCTTCTGCCACCATCTGGTAATACTTCGACTTGTCAGCCATATCAATCACCAGCTTTCTCTCGGTATGCTCCCAATGCGTTTCTGATTTCCTTCATAATTGGAACCAGCTCTGCATCATTCAGCTCTGCTTTCTTTATCTGTCCATCAAGTATGGCAAGTTCTTCTTCGGTAACCGTTTTCTCGTTGCCCTGTGGCTTTGTATTTTGACCTGTAGGCTCGTTTCCGGTCGTTTGCAGTTGTTCCCCTGCTCCCGCTCCTAAATTCGTCTGTAGCTGGTTCTGGGTGACTGTTCTGGAATATGCCAGGGGAACGTCTCCCCATTTTCCATCATAGTCAGCACATCCGTCTTTACCGAGGACTTCATAGGTGTACTCCTTGGCAAGGTTCGGTGTTAATCCTCCGGCTCTCTCTGTGATATTGAGTATCTTCTGGATATCGTCCGGATTGGTTATATCCGGTTCATCAAACCTAGCTTCAACGTGCTTGAATCCATATCCATTCAGCAATTTGTTGTTGATTACCCACGCAAGAGATGTTCTTTCCGGCTGGAATACCTGCTTTTCAGTAACCTCCATAGCTGTCTGTGCAGTAGCTCTGTTAAAATCTGTCGTGTATCCGACATACAGATCCGGAAGCAGGAACGCTGACTGTGTTTTCTTCCTGCCGTTCTCCTGATACTCTTGAAACAATTCATCTTTCTGTAGGATTGAGGCAAGGTCTTTTATTTCGACCTCAGGTTGCTTCTGGTCTTGGAACGCTGCACCTGTCTCATTGTTCTCTGTTTCAAGGATTAGGAACGAATGCTGTCCCTTTTCCCCTTCGATCTCATTCATGTATGCTTTGAGCTTCGTGAATGCATCATCAGAGAGCGTTCCGCCCTTAACCAGTATCATCAATGGTGTGTGCCTGCCCTTGCGAAAATATGCATTATTCAGAACCTCTGCTCTCCTGTTTCCGTCAACAGTGAGCACCTGTCCTATCCACCGCACTTCTCCATAAGGCATACTGCCAAGTCTGAAATCAATAATCTCATTCGCCTGATCGTCAATATCGACCGGCTCCGTATCTTCCTCAGTGACGTATTTTCCAGTTCTCTTATCCATAATTCGTGGATCTCCGAACTCCTTAAAGTAAACTGTCCTGCCGGCTACGTTCTGCCTGAACTTTCTGAACTTCTTCTTTCGCATCATTCTCTCGCCCTTATAGAAGAACTCTGTCTCGATATAAGGCTCTAACGGATATGTCATGTCGATTGACGGAGTATCAATGATAAACTCCAGCTGTACGACATTCCCTTTCATATCCCGGATAACCTCGCAATAGGATATTCCGAATGTCTCCCTGTCCCGGATCACATTCTCGAAGACTTCCTTCGACATGCAGTCCATGTTCAGCAGGTCGATGACTCTCTCCATTGCATTCCATTCTGCCTGCATCTCTGTGGTTTCTTCCTCGTAATCCTCGCAGTATCCAACACTGATTCCAAAGCCTGCTATATTGCTCTTATATGCTCTTATGCACTGCGGAAGGATGGTGGAATTGTCTACCAGCTCCTTCAACCCTCTCATGTCGATAGGGTGCGTAATCCATTCAGATGCGTTTACAGCATTTACCATGCTTAGCTGTTCGCTTTTATCTGACTTTTCAATCGGTTTCTGGCTTTCAACAAAAACCGTTGGTGTCTCCCCGAAGTTATCTGCCTTCACAATCTTGACACCAACCTGTCTGACCGGTTTTTCCTCAGACATTACTTTTTCCCTCCTTTCTTCTTGTACGTCATAGGCAAGCAGACAAGCAGTATGCAGTCGGCTTCATCCGGAGACGTGAGCCCTCTGTCCTTCATATCTTTCTTGCTTTCAACCTTCTGTTTTGAGTTGCTTGTAAAAGAATACTTCCTACACGACAGCTGACCTATGAGGTCGTTATCATCAGGAAGCAGTATCTCCGGCTTATGCGGTCGCCCCTCTTCATCAAACGGAGCAATCAGGTCCTTAACCACACCCATCATGTACGTTGTGGAATCCACGTAATACCGATGGCTGATAGGCTGTCCGAAATTGACTGGAAGCAGGT
>ERZ791931.1686-NODE-1686-length-15328-cov-3.112617_pt1 | contig 15328 bp, 8 predicted proteins | sample MGYA00510127_ERZ791931 | MGnify/ENA primary metagenome ERZ791931 (study PRJEB30046, sample SAMN00792067) | human gut metagenome | study: EMG produced TPA metagenomics assembly of the A metagenome-wide association study of gut microbiota in type 2... | reverse complement strand
GCAGTGAGGTTTCTTCATTTATTTAAGTTTGGGTTAGTAGTTTTAGGAGGGCGACCTCCGGGGACAGCAGGCAATCGCGAGATTCCCTGCTGTTTTTGCGTCCGCATGCCGGGCGCGCCGTTCCCGCGTGCGCAGGGTACGAAAAAGCCGCCCGGTGTTCCGATCGGTTCTTTGCAACGCTCCGGCTGCCGATTTCACGGGGCGGCAATGCGCTCCGGCACGAAAACTGTGCGGCGGACGACGAGGGAAAACAGCAAAATCCAACCTACCCACCATGGCAAAACGTAAAAATATCACCACGACGCAGCTGGCGCTGATGACCGCTGCGGCCGTCATCAGCCTGCGCGGGCTCCCGATGATGGCCCAGGAGGAACTGACGATGTTCTTCTACATTTTCTTCGCGACGTTCCTCTTCCTGATTCCCGCGGCCCTCGTTGGCGCCGAACTGGGCAGCGCCTTCGCCGACCGCGGCGGCGGCGTCTACACCTGGGTCAAGGAGGCTTTCAACCGCCACCTGGGCTTCTCGGCGATCTTCCTGCAATGGATTCAGAACGTCGTCTGGTATCCCACCGTACTGGGATTCGCCGCGTCGATCGCCTACATGATCGGCGTTCCGGCACTGGCGCAGAACGGGCTGTACGTCGGGTTGTTCTCGATTGCAATGTACTGGTGCGCGACGCTGGTGACCCTGCGCGGCACGTCGGCCATCTCGGGCATCACCTCGAAGGGATTTCTGATCGGCACGGTGCTCCCGGGCGTCGTCGTGATCGTGATGGCGGTCATCTGGATGGCCGGCGGCAACGAAATCGCCCTGAAGGAGATTCCGGCCGGCGTCTCGCAGATCGTCAACGTCGACGCCGCGCAGCACGTCCACCCGCGTCTCTTCCCCCACATCACGGGCATGAGCGACATCGCGTTCCTGGCGGGCATCCTGCTGCTGTTCGCCGGCGTGGAGGTGCACGCCGTGCACGCTCCGGAACTGGCCAAACCCCAGACGCAGTTCCCGCGGGCGATGTTCCTCGCGGCGCTGATCTCGTTCGGACTGTTCACGCTGGGCGCGCTGGCCGTGGCCATCATCACCCCCTACGACCAGATCAACCTCCAGTCGGGGCTGTTCACCACCTTCCAGATCGCTTTCGAACGTTACCACGTGGGATGGCTCTCGAACGTCATGGGGCTGCTCGTGGCCTTCGGTGCGCTGGCGGGCGTGATGTCGTGGATTTCGGGCCCCAGCCGCGGCCTGCTGTGGACGGCCAGGGACGGTGCTCTGCCCTGCTTCCTCCAGAAGACCAACAAGAACGGCGTGCAGCTCAACATACTGATTATCCAGGGCTGCATCGTGACGCTCCTCTCGTCGCTTTACATCGTGATGGACGACGTCAGCGTGGCGTTCTTCCTGTTGAGCGCCCTGACCGTGGGACTGTATCTGATCATGTACATGATGATGTACGCCGCAGGAATCCGCCTGCGCTACACGCAGCCCAAGCTTATCCGCAGCTACCGCGTGCCGGGCGGAAACACGGGCATGTGGCTGATCGGAGGCGTGGGGTTCCTCGCCGTGCTGTTCTCGTTCATCGTCACCTTCTTCCCGCCTTCGCAGCTGCCCGTGGGCAGTCCGGCGACGTACACGTGGCTGGTGGTGACCGGCACGGCGGTCTTCCTCGCGATCCCCTTCATCATCAGTTTCTCAATGGACAAACGGAACGCCCGGCGGACGCCGGAGGCTTAAAACTCGACCGTCAGGCCCAGCGTCGGGAGCAGCGTGCCGCTCACCTGTTCGAGGTATTTCATGCGGTAACGCCGCTCCGACGCCGGAGCCGAGGGATTTTCGATCTCCCCCGTGGACATCAGCACGTCGGGCTGGCGCAAACGACCGCCCGCAACGTTTTGCAGATCGATGTAGACGCCCAGCATGCAGCGGCGGAAGTAGAACACCTTGTCGACGCGCACGTCCAGCTGGGCGAAGGCGTCGAGCCGCCCGGCGTTGTATTTCGAATAGTCGTAGTAGGGCCGTCCCTGCGCATCCCACGCCTCGACGAGCGACGAACGCTCCACGTCGTAGGGCGTGTAGGGCGCACCGCCCACGGCGCTCAACTTCGCACCGAAGCTCCAGTGGCGCGGCAGGTCGTAGGTTCCGCTGACGTTGACCACGAAACGGTTGTCCCACGCCGAGGCGATCCACGGGGCCTGCCGGTCGTTGCGGTACTCCGAGCGGAACACGGTCACCGACCCCACGACGTTCACTCGCCCCGGAATCTGCCAGCGGGCCATCGCCTCGACGCCGTAGGCGCGCCCCTGCGCCGAGGAGACCAGCTTCTCGTTGCCCACCACGCCGTAATCGTTGCCCTTGCACGAGAGCGGAATCCCGTCCGCCACCGACAGCGGCACATCGCCGTAGCGTTTGTAAAATCCCTCGACCGAGACGATCAGCCGGTCGCGCAGCCGCCAGTCGACACCCGCGCTGAAGACCCCGACGCGCATGTAATCGAGCGATCGGTTGACCAGCGCGTCGTCCACCTTGAATCCCAACGCCGTGTAGGGCGGCAGCTGGCAGTAAAGTCCCGCGCTGCCGCTCACCGACCAGCCGGGACCTACCGCATAGGAGACCGAAGCCCGGGGCGACAGCTGGCGCCACACCCGCGCCATACGTCCCGAGTAGTCGCACCCGTCGGCGCGCAGGCCCGCCGAGGCGGTGAACCGCTTGTCGGCCGAGGCGTATTCGGCCCCGGCGAACAGCCCCCAGCCGACGATTCCCAGCCGGGTCCGGTAGTCCGACAGCTGCGTCCTGTCGGTATAGAGCCGTTGCAGCGTGCGGTTCGTGTAGTCGGAATAATTCACCTCGACGCCCTCGCGGACGGTCCAGCGGCCCAGATAGGTGCGGTTCTCGGCCCGGAGCGTGGTCTTCTGCTCCACGGAGCGCAGCTGGAGCGTCAGGTTGTCCTCCGACGAATCATCGTTGCGCAGGTATTTCAGGTTGCGGTTGTTCAGGTAGTTGTGGCTCAAGGTCACGGTCTGCACGTGGCGGCCCGCATAGTGACGCCACGAAGCCCCCACCGTGAAGGTCTCCTGCCGGATGCGGGGCAGGTAGCTCAACAGGTATTCGGCGTCCTCGCCCTTCTCGTCGACGTTGAGACGCATGTTGTCGAATCCCGCAAGGGCCAGCACCGTCAGCTCGTCGCGCTCCGAAAGGCGTGTCTTGACTTTCGCCTGCCCGTCGATGTAGTTGGGCAGGAAGGGCAGCCCCAGCAGTTTGAACAGCAGTTGCAGGTAGGACTGGCGGATGGAAAACAGATAAGTCGTCTTGCCGCCGATGTGCCCGCTGCCGCTCAACCCCACTTCCGAGGCGCCCAACGTCGCTTTGAAGGTCTGCTTTTCGGCATTGCCGTCGCGGAGCCTGAAGTCCAGCACGGAACTCAACGCCCCGGCCCGGTCGGCGGGAAAGGCTCCCGTATAAAAACTGATTTCGCGCACGAGGTCGGCGTTGACGATGCTCACCGGACCGCCCGTCGCCCCCTGCGTGGCGAAATGGTTGATGTTCGGGATTTCGATCCCGTCCATGTAGAACTTGTTCTCCGCAGGCCCGCCACCGCGCACGATCAAATCGTTGCGATACCCCACGGGCGAGAAGGCCACGCCGGGATACGAGCGCACGATGCGCGACACGTCGCGGTTCGAGCCGGGGCTTTTCTCGATCTCCCGCAGGCCGATCACCTTCAAACTTACGGGACTCTCCGCCGTGACGCGGAACGGCGACGGACGGACCGTCACGGCCTCCAGCTGCGCGGCATCCTCCTCCAGCTCGACTTCGATAAAGGGCGTGGCGGCCGAGACCATGTATTCGGGCGTCGTGAGGCTCTTGTAGCCCACCGACGAGACCGCCAGCCGCCAGATGCCCGGCTTCACGCGCTCGATGCGGAACCTCCCCAGCGAGTCGGTCGAGGCTCCCTTCTGCTCCTGCCCGGCCAGCACCACGGCGGCATAGGCCACGGGGCGGCGGCTCAAACGGTCGATCACCCGCCCGCTGACGGGATAGGTCCCGCCCTGCGCCCGCACGGCAAACGCCGCGGCCAGGCCGAAAAACAAAACAGCGACTTTCAGGAATTTCATACGGCAAAGATACTCGGTCAGGCGCCGTCCGACGCCGTTTCATCGGTACATTTCGGCAGCAGTTTCAGGTACGAGAGCAGAACCACGTTCATCACGAGGGCGTAGACGATGGCCGGGACGGCCATTTCACCGCTGTCGAAGATCAGCGGCGAGGTGGCGACGGCGATCGCCTGCGCAGCGTTCTGCATCCCGACCTCGATGACGATCGTGCGGCGCACCGCCCGCCGGAGCCGGAACAGGCGGGCCAGCAGCGATCCGCCCGCCATCGCCAGCAGGATCAGCGCACCCGCGGCCAGCCCCAGCACGCCGAGATTCTCCAGAATCGTCGAGGCGTACTGCACGAAGAACACCGCCGCCAGCAGCATCAGGGCCGGGAAGGCCACACGCCCCAGCAACTCATGCACACGCCGTGCCGCCCGGGGCCGCCAATGCCTGAAAAGCGCCCCGCAGAGCATCGGCAGGAACAGCAGGACGATGTTCTGCACCAGCAGTTTCCCGACCGGAAGTTCGATGGCCGCACCGGCATGCACCGCGACGAAACGCGCGGCGAAACCCATCACCAGCGGAATCGTGAAGAGCGTGATGAGGCTGCTCAAAGCGGTCAGCGTCACCGAAAGGGCCACGTCGCCCTTGGCCAGCATCGAAAAGACGTTCGACGAACTGCCTCCCGGACAGCAGGCGACGAGCAACAGTCCCAGAAAATAGACGGGCGGCAGGCGGAAGGCCAGCCCCACGCCGAAGGCGATGAGCGGCAGCAGCGCCAATTGGCCCAGCAGCCCCGCGACAACGGCCGCCGGACGGCGGGCCACACCGGCGAAGGCCTGCCGGTCGAGTTCGATGCCGAGCTGAAACATCAGCGCGATCAATACAGGCAGTACGATCCAGACGGTATTCATAAGCGATGTAAAACGGCGATCCCGGGGCGCGGACTTCCCGGCAGCCCGGTTCCATTTTACTGCAAAGGTGGCCCTTTTTTCGGGAATCCGGCCCGTTTCCGGAAAAAATTGTAATTTTAGCCTCCCGAATTACGCGAGATACGACGGTTTATGTCCCTGAACACCAAATACGACATCCTCGACAACCGACTGGTCATCCGACGGCTCAACGCCGGGGACCGGCAGTGTTTCGAAGCATGCTACCGATTCTATTACAAGGGATTGTGCAGCTTCGCCTCGCGCTGGGTATCCCTCCCCGTGGCGGAGGACATCGTACAGGACACGATGCTGTACATTTGGGAAAACCGGGACCGCCTGATGGAGGAACTTTCGCTGAAAGGACTTCTGTTTATGATCGTCCGCAACAAGTCGCTGGACCGCATCACCAGCCAGAAGGTCCATTCACGCGTCCACCAGCAGTTGGAAAAGAGATTCGCCGACCAGTTCGACTCCCCGGACTTCTACCTCGGCACGGAACTCGCACGGCTCTACCGCGAGGCGCTCGCCCAACTCCCCGAGCAGACCCGGCGCATCTTCGAGATGAGCCGCTTCCAGGGCATGACCCACCAGCAGATCGCCGCCGAGATGGAGGTGTCGCCCCAGACCGTCAACTACCATATCGGCCAGGCGCTCAAAGTCCTCGGCGTCGCGCTGAAGGACTACCTGCCGCTGATCGCGCTGTTTTTCGAAATGCCCGGGAACAACTGAAACCCCTGCCCCCTGCAACCGACCATATGCAATAAAAACGAAAGCCCGAAAAAAAATCGGGTTTTCGTTTAGTAACTATTTCCCCAAAACCGTATTACTGTTAGAAACCGAACTTATGAAAGAGATCGACGACAACCTGCTGACCGAATTTCTCGAAGGGAAACTCGACGAACCCGCCAACCGCGAGATCGAAAACTGGTACGACACCTCGGAGGAGAACCGCCGCCGGCTCGAAGCGCTCTACTTCGTGCTCTTCGTCGGAGACCGGCTCCGTGCCGCCGCGTCGGTCAACACCGACCAGTCCTTCAGATCGTTGCAGCGGCGCATCGAACTGCGCCGCACGAAAACAAGGCCCCAATGGCGGCAGATCGCGGCGCGCTACGCCGCCATCCTCGTCGCGGGCGTGATCGTCGCAGGCATGTATCTCTACCAAAACCGGCCGGACGACCGCATCTGCACGGTCAGCGCCGAGCGCAGCGACTGCTCGGTGACGCTGCCCGACGGCTCCGTCATCCGGCTCACCCGCAGTTCGCAGCTCAACTATCCGGCCTCGTTCGACGACGGGAACCGCACGGTGCACCTCACCGGCGAGGCCTTTTTCGAAGTCAGCAAGCGCAACGGCGCACCGTTCACCGTCACCACGGTCCACGACGCCGAAGTCGTGGTCCGCGGAACCAAATTCAACCTGAAAGCCTACGACGACAGCTCCGATGTCGAAACCGTACTGGTCGAGGGAGCCGTCGATTTCCGCGCCGCGGACCACGTCGTGGCTCTGCACCCGGGGCAGAAAGTCTCCTACACCCCCACGGACAACGACCTGACGCTGCAAACGGTCAACGTGGAGGCGGAGCTGGCCGCGCGGCTGCGCACGTTCCGCCACGTCGACCTGGCGCAAATCGCCGGGGTGATCGAGGATTTCTACGGCATCGGCGTCGCCTTCCGCAGCGAGGCGCTCAAAAACATCCAGTTCACCGGAACGCTCGACTTCAACATGCCGATCGACCATATCCTCGAAGTGCTGACGCTTTCGACGAACACCCGTTTCAACCGCAACGGCGAAAAAATCACCATTCACAAATAATCCAATCTTAACCAAACCTCTATGAAACAAAAGTTACTCCGTATGCGGCATGCCTGGTATCTACTGGCAGCATGCCTGACACTCCTTATTCCGTGGGGGGGGGGAAATGCAGGCGGCGCCGTCGCCCCAGCAGACTTCGGTCCGCGTTGAAAACGTAACCAGCCTGAAAGGGCTGATTCAGGAGATCGAATCGCAGACCTCCTACCGGATCTCCTACCAGGGCAACCTGGCGGACAACGTCCCCGTAAAAATCGCCAAATCGACGAAATCGGTTTCCCAGCTGCTCGACGAAGCCCTGCGCGGAACCGGCATCACCTACATCATCCGTCAGAACAACATCATCCTGACCCGTGCGGAGGCACAAAGCCCCGCATCCGCAGCCCCGGCTCCGGCCGCGCCGCGAAAACAGCACATCGCGGGCCAGGTGCTCGACGCCGCGACCCGGCAGCCGATCATCGGCGCCACGATCTGGATCAAGGATTCGGCGCTCGGCACGAGCACCGCATCGGACGGTTCGTTCGACTATTCGTTCTCCGGCAACTTCGGCTTCGTGACCGTCTCCTACGTCGGTTACCAGACGCAGGAGTTCCCGATCGGCCGCATTCCGAAAGTGATCTCCCTTTCGCCGGACAACAACCTCGAAGAGGTCGTCGTCGTCGGCTACGGCGCCCAGAAAAAGGCCAGCATCATCGGCTCGATAGCCTCCGTTCCGGTCAACGACATCAAGATGCCCACGGGCAAGATTTCGAACAACCTGGCCGGACAGCTCGCGGGCGTCATCTCCGTACAGCGTTCGGGCGAACCGGGCGCCTCGTCGACCTTCTGGATCCGCGGCATCAGCACCTTCGGCTCGAACAAGTCGCCGCTGGTGCTGGTCGACGGCATCGAGCGCGACCTCGACCTGGTGGACATCGAGGACATCAAGGAGTTCTCGATCCTCAAGGACGCCGCGGCGACCGCCGTCTACGGCGTACGCGGCGCCAACGGCGTCGTGCTGGTCACCACCCGCGGAGGTATCGTAGGCAAGCCGCAGATCAACATCAAGTTCGAGGCCGGCATGGTGCAGCCGACCAAGATTCCCGACATGATCGACGCCGTCCAGTTCGCCGAGATGTACAATGCGGCGGCCGGATACGACTTCTACTCGAAGAAGGACATCCAGACGTTCCGCGACGGTTCGGACCCCGACCTGCACCCCAACATCGACTGGGTGGATCGGCTCTACAAGGACTACTCGTTCAACCAGCGCGTCAACGTCAACATCTCGGGCGGCGGCTCGACGGCCAAATACTACATCTCGGGCGGCTTCTACAACGAGGACGGCCTGTTCAAGGCCGACAACATGAAGGAGTACAACACGTCGGTCTTCTACCGTCGGTTCAACTTCCGGTCGAACGTCGAGGTCCAGCTCCACAAATACACCAAGCTCAACGTCAATCTGGCCACCACGTTCGAACGCAAGAACGAACCGGGCTCGAGCGCCACCGGCGCCAACGGCATCTGGGGCTATGCGCTCAAGACCGCAGCCAACGCCTTCCCGGACGTCTATTCGAACGGCTACCTGGCCGGCCCGGCGTCGGGACAGGGCGAGAACCCCTATGCGCTGCTGACGCAGACCGGTTACCGCGAAATCTTCTACAACACGGCGCAGTCGCTGTTCGTGCTGACGCAGGACCTGGGCGACTGGGTGACCAAGGGCCTTACCGTTTCGATCAAGGGTTCGTTCGACGCCAAGAACGAGAACAACCTGAGCCGCACGAAAACCTCGCCCCAATGGCTGGCCACCGGCCGCAACGAAGCGGGCGAACTCGAATTCAACCAGACGCAGATCGGCGAGGAGAACCTCTCCTACAAGCAGACCAACAAAGGCTACCGTTCGGTCTACTTCGAAGCCGTGGCCAACTGGGCACGCACCTTCGGCAAGCACGACCTATCGGCCATGTTCCTCTTCCAGCAGTCGCAGAAGAACTACGTGGGCGAAAGCGCCAACAACTCGGAAAAAGCGCTTCCCTACCGCCATCAGGGCATTGCGGGCCGTATCACCTACAACTACGACAACCGCTACTTCGTCGAGGGTAACTTCGGCTACAACGGCTCGGAGAACTTCTCGCCCAACCACCGCTTCGGTTTCTTCCCGTCGATCGCCGTGGGGTACGTCGTCTCGAACGAAAAATTCTTCGCACCGATCCGCGACGTGGTCAGCATGGTCAAGCTCAAAGCCTCCTACGGTCTGGTGGGCAACGACCAGATCGGCGGCGACCGCCGTTTCATCTACAACGAAACCGTGATCGGCGGCGGCAAATACTATTTCGGCACGACGCCCAGCCAGTACACCTCGGTCCGCCTCGGCGAATTCCCGAACCCCAACGTAGGCTGGGAAAAGGCCAAGAAGCTCAATCTCGGCGCCGACCTCTCGTTCTTCAACCAGTTGAACATATCGGTGGATTATTTCAAGGAAAACCGCGAGGGCATCTTCCTCCAGCGCAAATCCATCCCCATGTACGTGGGTCTGAGCACCAAACCCTGGGTGAACATCGGCAAGATGCGCAACAGCGGCATCGACGCCTCGCTCGAATACCACCAACCGCTCGGCAAGGACCTCCACCTCACCGTGCGCGGCAATTTCACCTACGCACGCAACCGGATCATGGACCAGGACGAGCCTGATTACGCCTATACCTACATGAACCACAGCGGCCAGATGCAGTGGCAGAAATTCGGCCTGGTGGCCGCCGGACTCTTCCAGGATCAGGAAGACATCGACTCGTGGGCCAAACAGAGTTTCGGCGAGGTGAAACCGGGCGACATCAAATACCTCGACCTCAACGGCGACGGCATCGTCGACAACTACGACACGAAGCCCATCGGCTACTCGGACATCCCCGAGATTGTTTACGGATTCGGCTTCTCGCTGCAATGGAAGGCATTCGACCTGTCGGCATTCTTCCAGGGCGTGGCGCATGTCAGCTTCTCGACCCTCACCGACCAGACGCAGGCGTTCGTCGGCCGCAACCTCAAGGAGTCGAGCGTATTCGCCGACCTCTACGGCAACACCTGGACTCCGGAGAACCCCGGCGCCAAATACCCGCGCATGACGACCGGCGCCATCGACAACAACAACCAGCTGTCGACCTTCTGGATGGCCAACGGACGTTACCTGCGCCTGAAGAACCTCGAGCTCGGCTACACGCTGCCCAAACGCATCGCCAACAAGATCGCCATGCAGAGCCTGCGCGTCTACCTCTCGGGTGTGAACCTATTCACGTTCAGCCCCTTCAAGCTGTGGGACCCCGACCTGCAAACCGGAGCCACCAACTACCCGAACAACCGGATCATCAACCTCGGTCTCACGATCGGTTTCTAACCCCTAACCGGCAACAACCATGAAAAACACGATTAAAACATTCGCCCTGTTCCTGACAGCCGGAGCCATGCTCGCTTCCTGCGACTCATACCTCGACCGCCAGCCCGACGAGCCGCTGACTTCGGACAACATATTCAAAAAGCAGAAGACCACGCTCCAATACCTGACCAACATCTACTCCTACCAGCCGGACTACGAAGCTCCCGCCTGCGTGTCGAACAGCAACGACATCCCCTGGGAGGCCAGCTCGGACGAGACCTCGTTCGCCTACCTGGACCGGGCCTACACCCAGATCAACTACAACTCGTGGAACCCGTCGATCAACATCTACCGCAACGACACCTACAACACGCCCTATAAAGGCATCCGCGAAGCCAACTATTTCATGCAGCACGTCCACGAGTGTCCCGAGCTGACCGACACCGATAAGGGGTATTACTACAACGAGGCCCGCTTCCTGCGCGCGCATTTCTACGCCATGATGCTGCCCGTCTACGGTCCCGTCTTCCTCATCGGCGACGATCCGGTGGACTTCACGCAGAGCGGACTCGACCAGCGCGAGCGCAACACCTGGGACGAGTGCGTCAGCTACGTCGCGAACGAGCTCTGGGAAGCCGCCAAGGGGCTGCCCGACAGCTGGCCCGACATCTACTACGGCCGTGCCACGAAAGGCGCCGCCCTGGCCGCCCGCGCCCGCCTGCTGCTCTACTCGGCCCGCAAGCTCTTCAACGGCAACGAACTCTACAAGGGTATCGTCAACAAAAACGGCGACCACCTGTTCCCGACCCAGTACGACGAAAAGAAATGGGAGCTGGCAGCCCAGGCCGCCAAAGACGTTATGAACCTGAACCTCTACTCGCTGGTCGGCGCCGACGGCACGGACCCCTACGCCAGCTTCAACACGCTCTTCACGTCGGTAGGTTCCGGGACCGGCGGCGCTACGGAGAAGATCTACACGCGCATCGCCAGCGGCTACCAGTGGCGCGTGGTCACCACGCCCCCGAGTGTCGGCGGAACGGCCTACGGCGGCTACGGCGTAACCCAGAAACAGGTCGACGCGTTCGCCATGGCCAACGGCCGCTACCCCATCACGGGCTACACCGACGGCGACCAGGCGCGGCCGATCATCGACCCCGACGCAGGTTACAGCGAAAGCGGATTCTCGAAGTTCAAGCACCCGATCTACGGCGACGAACTGGAGACGTTCAAAATGTACCAGAACCGCGAACCGCGCTTCTACGTCAACGTGTTCTGGAGCGGCATGACCTGGCACGGAGCCAACAAGAAAACAGCCAACGTCCAGTTCTATTTCAACGGCAATTCGGGTCCGGGAAAATCGCACAACTATCCGCCGACGGGTTATCTGGCGCATAAGTTCACCAACCCGTCGATCGACACCTCCACCGGCAACTATGGCTACCTGGATTTCCCCGTATTCCGCTATGCGGAGATCCTGCTCAACTACGTCGAGGCGCTTAACGAGTACGATCCGTCGAACGCGGACATCACGCTCTACCTGAACATGATCCGCAAACGCGCCGGCGTTCCCGACATCGAGGAGGTCTATCCCGACGCCGCCGGCGACCAGACCAGGATGCGCGAACTGATCCGCCGCGAACGCCAGGTCGAGCTGTGCTTCGAAAACCTGCGCTATTTCGACACGCGGACCTGGATGACGGCCGAGACGGACAACAACATGCCGGTCTACGGCATGAACATCTCGGCCAAAGACCACAAGGCGAACGGCGAATTCTGGCAGCGCGTCATCTGCAAATACGACGGCGGCCGCGACGGCAACCGCGTCTTCACCAAGCGCTGCTACCTCTTCCCGATTTCCCAGGAAGAACTCGACCGTGTGAAATGCACGCAGAACTACGGCTGGTAAACCCCTCTAATCCGGATAATTATGAAACTGAAAAACATATTGATACCCTTCGCAGGCGTGCTGCTGCTGACCGCCTGCGAAAAAGACCACCGCAACGACAACCTGACCGACCCGCGCGTCTACATCGTCAACAACGGCGTGCAGAACGCAATCTATTACGACGTGGAGGAGACGATCGACTACAACATTTACGCTTACAGCAGCGGCTACTTCGGACAGCCGTCGGAGGTGAAGGTCGTACCCGACCCCGATGCCGTCGAGGCTCTCAACGCCGCGAACGGCTCCTCCTACACGCTGCTCGGCGAGGAGTACTACCAGATCGTCAAGGACACCGGTTCGATCACGGCCGAAGGCCGCCGCGCCACCCTCACCGTCCGCCTCGACTGCAAGGGGATCATGGCGCTGCCCTACATGAACGACTACGTCCTTCCGCTGCGGCTCTCGGCCACGGGAACCGAGGTCAACGAGAAGCTGAACACCATCCTGATCAATCCCCGGATGCAGGAGACCGAGGTGCTGGCCGAGAACGCCGGTGTCGTGGAAAGCGACTTGAGCGCCACCGACGCCAATACGCTCGAATTCACAGCCTACACCGAGTTCAACAACAAGTGGGATTCCGAGATGGAATACGAACACGGCGATGCAGTGCTCGCGGCCTATAACGCCGAGCACGGCACGCAATACATCCCGCTGCCCGAAAGCGCCTACACCTTCACGGGAGCCGACCTGAAAGCCGGCTCGAACAAAGCGGTTTCGACCATCGACATCGACAAATCGAATCTGACGGCAGACCGTTACTACACGCTGGCCGTAAGGCTCAAGAGCAATTCGAAATTCAAGATCGGCGAGAAGAACACGGTGCTTTACCACATCTCGCTGCTCCCGATCTACGACAGCCGCAGCAAGTGGAATCTCGTTTCGTGCAGCTCCTACTACACCGGCCGCGGCCCCGAGCTGATGATCGACGGCGATCTGGTCACCCGCTGGGAGAGCCGCTACAACAACACCGGAGAGGGCGACATCAACCCCAACGAAGCATCGACCGTATGGGATATGGGCAAGACGTACTACTGGTGCGGCATGACGCTCGTCCGCCGCAGCGACTCCTACGTGACCGACCTCCGCGCCGGCTACATCGAGCTTTCGGACGACGGCAAGAACTGGACGAAAGCCCAGGACTTCGACTTCGGCGACAAGACCAACACGTCGACGACCGGAACCTACGCCGTCGAGCAGTGGACCGTTTCGGGCCGCTACGTACGACTGGCCGTAAATGCCAGCAACCGCAACAAACTGTACTCCGTGTCGGAATTCGTTCCGGTGCTGGCGGAAAAGACGAAATGAACCCGAAATCCAAAATTCCCGAACCGATGAAAAAACCGATTCTGCTTTACCTGACGACCCTCGCCCTGACCGCACTCTGCGGCGGGGCGGCGGCCGGGCAGGCTGCGGCGCAAAGCGCGCCCGACATGTCGAAATACATCCTGACCCCGAAACCCGCCGACACCCCGCGCATCAACGGCGCCCGCGTCTTCGGCGTCCGCCCGGGTTCGGAATTCCTCTACACGATCGCCGCGACGGGCGTCCGTCCGATGACTTTCTCGGCCGAGGGGCTTCCCAAAGGGCTGAAACTCGACCCCGAAACCGGACGGATCACGGGACGCGTAACCGCTCCGGGCGAATATACCGTGCACCTGAAAGCCGCAAATGCGTCGGGCAGCTGCGAGCGTAATCTGAAGATCGTCGTGGGCGACGAAATCGCACTCACTCCGCCGATGGGCTGGAACAGCTGGAACTGCTGGGCGCGCGACGTCACGCAGGAGCAGGTGCTCTCGTCGGCGCGCGCGATGGTCGAAAGCGGACTCGCCGACCACGGCTGGTCCTACATCAACATCGACGACGGATGGCAGGGCAAACGCGGCGGCAAACACAACGCGATCCAGCCGAACACGAAATTCCCCGACATGAAGGGCCTTGTACGCGAGATTCACGACATGGGCCTGCGGGTGGGCATCTACTCCACGCCGTGGATCGGGACCTATGCCGCGCATATCGGCAGCTACTCGGACAACCCCGACGGCGTCAACGAGTGGATCAAAAAAGGCCGGCACAACGAGCATTACCGTTATCAGAAAGAGGGCGGCAACTACTGGAAGGACCGGACCGAAGTCTGGCACCTCGGCCCTTACTCCTTCGTGGAGGCCGACGTGAAGCAATGGGGCGAATGGGGTATCGACTACCTCAAGTACGACTGGAATCCGCTCGACTATTACCACGTCAAGGAGATGCACGACGCCCTTCGGACGCTCGACCGCGACGTCGTTTACAGCCTCTCGAACAGCGCACCCTACGGCGACGCCCCGCAGTGGATGCGGTACTCCAACTGCTGGCGCACGACGGGCGACATCCGCGACACGTGGGAGAGCATCAGCAGCATCGGGTTCAGCCAGGACCGCTGGCTGCCCTTCAACCGCCCGGGTCACTGGGCCGACCCCGACATGCTGGTCATAGGCATGGTGGGCTGGGGCCCGAAACTCCACTACACGCAGCTCACGGCCGACGAGCAGTATACGCACATCAGCCTCTGGTCGCTGCTGGCCGCGCCGCTGCTGATCGGCTGCGACATGGCGCAGATGGACGACTTCACACGGAGCCTGCTGACCAACGACGAAGTGATCGACGTCAACCAGGACCCGCTGGGCCTGCAGGCCGTTCCCGTCTGGCAGCAGGGCGACCAGGTGATCTACGCCAAGCACCTCGAAGACGGCTCGATGGCCGTCGGGCTTTTCAACCGGGGCTGGCAGACCGTGAAGATGAACTTCACGCTCCGCATGCTGGGTCTGCGCGGCAGGCAGACCGTGCGCGACCTGTGGCGGCAGAAGGACCTCACGGAGTGCACCGACAAGTTCGAAACCGCCGTTGCGCCTCACGGCGTCGTTCTGGTGAGAGTCTACCCCGGCAACAGCCGCGAACAGGCGACCGGCAAATAGCACGGCCCTGTTTCATAATAAATAAAAGACGGATACCTGCGTATCCGTCTTTTTCTTGAGCGGCATTGCCGCAATGTCGACAGAAAAGCCTTCCGAAACGAATCCGAAAGGCTTTTCTGCTTGTGGGAACAAGCGGATTTGAACCGCTGACCTCCTGCTTGTCGAGCAGGCGCTCTAAACCAACTGAGCTATGCTCCCGGCATAAAAAACCATCCTGTTTTGGATGGTCTCTGTCGTGGGAGCTGAGGGATTCGAACC
>ERZ791931.1665-NODE-1665-length-15522-cov-7.750178_pt1 | contig 15522 bp, 21 predicted proteins | sample MGYA00510127_ERZ791931 | MGnify/ENA primary metagenome ERZ791931 (study PRJEB30046, sample SAMN00792067) | human gut metagenome | study: EMG produced TPA metagenomics assembly of the A metagenome-wide association study of gut microbiota in type 2... | reverse complement strand
CATTCGGGCATCAAAGCTGAGAGCCTTACTCCAGTGACCTCCTTCTTCCGGACCGTCAACCAGCACAGCCAGTTCCTCGTCATTGAACTCACGCCATCCGCTACCATCGTTGACCTGCCACCAGTATGCCGCATTTTCATCCGGTACCGGATTCTTTCCGGAATAAAGCTGTGCGGTTACAATGCGCATCCATCTGCCTTCTGAATCAGGTTTTTCTATCATCGGGTTAATAGTCCACGCTTTCGGTGCATCCGCGAGCTTCACAGAGTAGTTCTGCGAGTCGTACGTCGATGTATATACCGGAAGGCTTCTTTCCACACGAACCTCAGTATTTTTACGTTTATCAGTAAAGAAGAAAATGGCGAACAGTTCTATTGGGTTATCTGCAGGCACATTCTTCTTCACCTTCAGTGCATACAAGGGGAATCCCTCTACACTACCATCACTGATTTCGTAATTCTCATTTCCAGTAATACGATTGCTTCCGTCTGTCTTCGGATTACCCTCATACCATTCCACTCCGGTAAGAGCCTGTTCACCGTTCATCACTCCTTCCGGATCTGACACCGCCACATAAGGAAGAATAACCATTGGTACCAGGCTTCGGTCCGGCACATACTCTTGAATGTCTCTGTTGTAGACCTGTACGTTATTTCCTGATAGAATCGTAATGTCTGCGACAAACGATAACGGGTCTACCTGTACATTTGCATTTTGAACTTGCGTTTTAATTGCCATATAATCAAATATTAAATCCTACATAATTTTCTATTTTCTGCGTCTCACCTCCTACCGGAATGAAGATGCGGCAGATAAACATCACTGTGCGCACCTTATATCCCCATTCGGAAGGCATGTCGTCATTAGTCAGGCGAAGAGTGTTCAGCTGACCGTCAATGTGTGTCGGCTTCCATGAGTTATCGGAAGGTATATTACCGCTGTCGCGTAGCCATTCCACCTCCAGCCCTTCAAGAGCCATCACATCATCTGTAATATCCATTCCGGAATAGGTGATGTAAGCAGTAATATCCGTATTTACCTGTCCACGGAAAAACTGCCATCCACGCGAGGAAACGAACTCCATGCCGTAATTCTTGTCACCCTCCAGCATTTCCCATGCCGGGCTGTTCCACTTTGGCTCCAACTGTGTCTTATCTACCAGACAACCCCACTTGCATCCAAGATGGTATACCGTATGCTGCTCGAGCAGTGTATATGTACTTCCGGTGGGTGTCTGCGATTCGTGTGTTACCCTGCGGTAAGGGGTGCTGCCCTGCGCGGTTACAAGGCTCCACTGGCCCCGGTCTATCTTGTTGGGTACGACATCACCGTTATAATCGAACTGGTAGATTCTTTCGAATATGCCGATCTGTGAAACTACGCCGACATCATTGGACGTAACAGGAATCTTTTCGAGTGCCTTAATATTCGGTAGTTTTCCAACAGTCAACGCATAGTTATAGCCTTCCAATATCGGCTTGTAAACATTGGCGAGGAACATCATGCGACCTTCACGAGAGGAAAGCATCCATGACTGTGCCCGTTCGTTGAATCCTCCAGCTTCGGGAAGCGTACTATTTCCGCGGCGTGTCAGATTGTATCCGGCTACAGGCGGATAGTTGGTACCGCCGGGCACTTCGCTGTCCGGATAGAGTGATACCGTGATACTGTTCTCCTGAACATTGGTGGTAAGGATACGCATCCAGCTTGTGTAATAATCAGAGCCACCGGTCAGCAAAGTGTTGATAATTGAGAAGCACACATCGTTATCCTGGAACTTCATAAAGTCGAAGTCTGTACGTTTCTCAATGATCAGGCGATAGGTTCCGTCTCCCAAATCCTCCACGTATGAAATCTTACCAATCTCGGCAAAGGAATAATCAGACTCCATACCTTGAATCTGATTGATAATAAGATCCATCACCGTCATCGAGCCGCGCACCTCAAGACGTTCAAACTGTCCTCGACCATCCGGGAATATTCCGGCACCTTTGCCAGCTATCATACTGTCGATAAACTTTCCAAACTTTAGTAAAAAATCTGTTTGGTCCTCACGGTCTTTGTTCAGAAATAATTTTCTAAGTTCTTCGAGATATTTACCTTTCAGAAGTTTGGTTGTCGGCACAGCTTCATCACTTTCCGTAAAGCTGCCTTGATCACCTTCACGTGCGATATCGGAAATCTGCTTGTCATTAAGCACAATCTTTCCTATAACGCTGAGTGTTCCTCTGACAATAAATGAAGTAAAGTTTTTAAGAGGACGTATAAGATTTTCAGCCGTTACCTCAAACAGCTCTCTCCATTCATTTGGATCATCCTGTCCTGCCGGAGTTGTCAGATATCCGAAATCAAGACTTATTTCACGATCAAAAGTAGGATTTTCCAGTGAGTCCGTTTTGGTAATACTACCTATCTTGATGTAATAATAGTCTTCGCTCGGTTCTCCTTCTCCATTTATTTTCCCGTCTATAGTGTAATCGTTCACCGAGAAAAGAAGCAATGCATCCCTGTCATTCCGGTTAAGACGGGCATATATAAAATGTGCTTCAGCACGTGCTAACTGGGTATTAACGCCCTGCATGTCCCATGAACGATATTCACCATTCGGTTCATAGTCGATGCCGTATTCTTCCTGAGGAGCTACGAGGATGACACAGTCGGATGTTACCGAGACTTGTACCAAGTCCGGCCTGTTAAGCGCATTCTCTATGAGGGATATTCCCTGATAAGTGATACGGTATCCCCGGCTGTTGTAAGTAGTAATCATGTCGTTGTTTTACTTTTGTGTCTGTGTTGTGTTTAGTTTTGTCTGTTTGTGTTGTGATACCCGCTATTTCGATTTCATCCGCTGGTTCATCCTCTCTATCTCCTTAGCTTTTTTGCACATAGAGTCCATTACCTCAAGTATTCTTACCGCTTCGCTTCTGTAAACATCTTCGGTGGAGCCGTATCCCTGTTCCTTCATTATGGAATTTATCATACTCACTTCCTGCACTATCGGGTTTGTCACTTTCTTGCCTTTCCCGGACGGAGCGAACAGATCCGGAAACAGATTTGAATAGGCTTCCTGCACGCTCTGGAAGAATAGTTCCATAACCGGATACATCCTGCGTTCCACCTTTCGGAAATAGCGTGCGTTATCTTCCGTCTGACTCATGGTAAAAGTCCATATCTTGCGTGCCGGAGTACGGATGTATCTCCCATCCTGGATTTTACCGGTTTCTATTGCTGAAGGGCAAAACAAAGTGGCGAGGAAGCGGCAGCGCAATCCGGATGCTCGTTTCAGGAGTTGTCGCTGTGTCTTTCTTCCTGATTTGTTACGTATGGATTTTTCCATGCTTTTCAGCGTATTCCAATACGATGTCAGTGTATTCTGAGCCACGAGGTACTGCTGGAATGTAACGTCACCCATCATGTTCGCCGGACCTTTCAGCTTTAGTCTTCCGTGACAAAGATTAACAAACGGATAAGGTGACTTTAATAATGCCGTTGGTCTGTCGAGAAATTTCAGACGGCTGTCTATCCACTGGTTTACCTGCCATGCACGCATAGGAATACGTTCGAATATGTGGCGTATTCCCTTGCGCCGGAAAACAAATACAGTCTCTCCGGACTCGTCCGATACAGTACGTCGCATTATCTTCATATCAAGCAGACAGAGAAATACGCGCAGCCGGTACAGACGGTCTGCCACTTCCTCTCCCTTTGTCTTGACTTCAACATGACGCATGGCCATAAGTCTGAGTATCTCCTCCAGTTTGTCGGTTGGGATATCGTTCCATTGAGTCGGGAAAGACGGAATTATTATTCTGTATCTGTTTCCGTTTGGTTTCATCATCGTTTTTATTTATCTCAAAGTTAGGAAGAAGAACTTTGAAAATGAAGGACAAATATTAATGACGATTCGGGAATGTAGGGCGCAACACCATAATGGCATTACCCGGATTAGAATCATCAAATGGCTCATAATCCTGCGGAAGAGTGCCCGGTTTTGTTTCTGCGGGCGGTGTGTATAGCGGAGAAGTCTTAATCACCTCTCCGAAATCATCCTGATGCTCCCTGATGTATTCCTTTGCCTGATGAAGGGAAAGTGAAGCCTCGTTTTCGCTGTAACGGCGTTGTTTCTCCGGTCGGCGTGCTTCAATGTAAAGAGCCAGGGCCATACGAAGACGGTCAATAGCCTTGTTCCATATCTTGCCTTTCTGCTCGTCGGAAGCTGATTCAGATTCCTTTCTGCCAGTACACCAGTCCACGAGTGCCTGAAGCAGGTCTTCACCAACGACGGGTGCTATGTAAACATTCTGACAGTAACGGATATCGGGCAACATGGAAATGAATTTCTCACGGCTTTCTTCTATGTCGAGGAAACGGTTCATTTCTATAGCTGTGGTAAAAAGAAGATCACCTTGCTTGTAAAAATACCGGCTGGTGCGCCATTGCTCGGCATATTGCGGTCCTTTACTTTGCGCATCCTCTTCCAGGAAAAGGAGCAAACGGTCTATCCCTCTCCTACCCTTGAAGAAGGCATCACGTTCAAAACGGTTTATAGAATCCTTGTCGGGACGGTCAAAGCCGGTTGTGGTAAGCTGGTTCATACCTCCACCCTCGTTCAGGCTGACATTAAGAATGCCAGTGCTGCGTGCCAGAGTCATATACACCACAGGAGACTGGCACAGACGCACGAGACGTACATCCGGAGTTACATCATTCCCCTGGATAAAATTTGAGGTTACTCCTCCATGTTTATCTACAAGTTCCTGATATTTATTGCAGACCGTTTCATATAGCTTGCGCCCGAGTATCGGTACGAGTACGTTTTCTTCTGTCTCTTCCGTGAGTGTAAGAAGCGAATCCATCCTGTCATAGAGGCTCGACGGAAGGTATGCGCTGAGTTCATCTGTGCTTGTTACTATCATAATCGTTAGTGCTTAACTGCTAAAGGTTTATCTGCAAAGATAAGGTAATGGAATGAGAAGCGGAAGATACAAAACAATTATTTATGGATAGTTTTTAAAATTTATTCCTGTTTTTGATTTTCAAAGATTATTTTTTGTTATATTTGCCAAACCTAAAACAATATAAACATATATGAATATTTATGACAACATTTTAAACTGTCCGGAGTTTTGTGATACTTCGGTTGAAAAATTTTCCCATCCATTCAGGCAGGGGGATTACTGTGCTGTAACAGACGGAAAATTTTTGATTATTATACCTAATGCATTGGTAGATGGGAAATACAAATTGCAGGATAAGCCTGATTTGAGATCATATACAAACCAGTCTCCAAATTGTAGTATACAGTTTACTCTAAAGGATTTCAAAGACGCTATGAATGCTATTCCTGTGTGCGATACGGAGGTTTGTGATGCCTGCAAAGGCCAGACGACTGTATTCTTCCGTTTTGAATATAACGGTAAAATATACACTCAAGAACACTGCTGTCCTATATGCTGTGGTGATGGACGTACCGACAGCCCCACTATGATTAAAGACGACCGATATCTTATAAAGGTAAATACAAAATATATCACTCTGGAATATTTTCGCAAACTGCTGAAGTTATTCTCTTTATCTAAAAAAGAAGAAATTACATTGGCTATACAGGATAATTATATAAGCGGATTTATTATGGGAAATATATCTGTATTTCTGTCAAACAAATATGTGGCTGATGAAGAGGAAATACAATTTGTAATCTTAAAGAGGAATATGTAATGAATAATTTTGAAGAAATCTACGAAGAGGTATCGAAACAATCCGGTACCCGGAATGCGAAGGAATTGGCAAAAACCATGTTTGAAAAAGGTATGGATGTAAGTCTTACCGAACTTCTCAAAAAGTTTTCAAAGGACTTTAAGGAAGCAATGCCGGTATTGCAGTGGGCCGGATACACAATCTCCGAGCAATCAGTCAATTTCAATGCCTGCACCATAAGTCTGAACCAGGAGGTTCTTATCAATAACAAGAAGTATCACTCCTATATACAGGTTCTTACATTCTCTGAAAATGAAATGAACCGTATCAATCGTCTGGCTAAAGACAAAGCAAGGGAAATACTTAATTCAACTCCTATATGTGACATGGAATATGTATTGACTGAGGCAGTAATAGCCGGCTATAACATCGGAAAGGCAGAGACGGAAGAATATGAATGTGATGACTACGAAGAAGATCAGGGATGATGGGACCAGGATTAAAGAAACTTATTGAAGCTGTGCAGAAAGACTGCACAGAAGGAGAAGGCTGTTTCAGTATGGATGGCTGTAAGCACCAGTTCTATAAATCGGAAAAGACTGATGATCCTTTACTGAAAAAAACAGGTATAAACGAAGTCTGTAAATGTATCTCAAAATGTACGCACAAATACTGTGACAAGCTGAAATGGGTGCTTGACGGGGCACAGCAGTATGCCGACTCTCTTGGTATTTCGAGGGATGAAGTTATAAACGCATGGGAAAGCGACCGTGATTACTGGTACATGAATTACTATCAGGACTGCAACCAGCCACCTCTTGACAGCAATCAGAAAGTAATAAAATTCAAGGACTGGGAAACACAACTGATTGAAAGATTTGGTGAGAATCCAAATAATTGGAAGTTTGTCTGCCCTGCCTGCGGACATATACAATCCATCGCGGACTTCAAAGCCATAAATCAAGATCCGAATTTGGTTTATGCTTGCTGCATAGGCAGATATAAAGGAATAAACGATAAAACCGGAAAGCATGGATGCAATTACGCGGTAAACGGATTGTTTCATCTTAACAAGACTACCGTTATAAGTGAGAAGTTTATACCTATAAAGGTATTTGAAATGGCACCTTTGGAATTATTTGATAAGGAGGATAAATAATGGAATATAAAATGGAAGATTGTATATTGCATAACAAACCTATTCTTGATGTCTGCTGCGGTAGCCGGATGTTCTGGTTCGACAAAGAAAATCCATTCGCTCTTTTTACAGACATACGTCATTTTAACGATACCCTTTGCGACGGAAGACGTCTGTCCGTTCACCCTGACAAGATTGAAGATTGTACAAATTTGTCATTTTCTGACAAGTCTTTTAAGCTGGTAGTTTTCGATCCACCTCATTTGATTAAAGTTGGAGAGAACAGTTGGCTGGCAAAGAAGTATGGTAAGCTACCAAAAGATTGGAAAGGATTTATAAACGATTCCATACATGAATGTATGAGGGTTCTTGACGATTACGGAGTGCTCATTTTTAAATGGAATCAAGACCAGATTAAAGTTAAGGATGTAATAAATGCCATAACAGACTATAAGCCTCTGTTTGGTCATCCTACAAGAAGAAACGGCACTACTATATGGTTGTGCTTTATGAAAATACCGAATGCTATTAAATGAAAAGCCTATGATAACAAGATGTCACCTCAGTTGGAGCATTAATGGTATCCTGAAATTGTATAAAAGGAAAAGCATGGATGGACTTCTTACAATTGGCAGAAAAGTTCTGAACGACAGCGAAGCCAGACAATTCCTTAATGAATGCATTGAAAAAGGATACAAATGTCTTCCTCTTTGCAACAGTGACGATTGCCCTGATTTCGATTATTACGGCGGCGGTTGTCCGGGACATGCAGTAGAAGAAGACGACAATCAATAATAGACAAACAATATGGACATAATAACATTACCCAAAGATACGGACACAAATCCTATAAGAGAAGGCGTTTACAAGGACGGAGAGTTTCAGATACTCGACAGTTCATTCTGGAACCAATTCAGCAGAGAACAGATCCTTATGTTTATGAACGAAGAATCTTTGTACGTTCTGCCAACCGAAGAGCTGTTGTCTTTCCTCGACCAGGAGATAGGCGATAACACAGCGATTGAGATTGGAGCAGGAAGAGGTATAATAGGCAGAGAACTGAGTATAAGGACTACAGACAGTCATCAGCAAAGCGATGCTTTTATGAAACAACTCTACAAGGATTTCAACATCCCACCTATAAAATACCCCAAATACATAGAGAAAATAGATGCGGTATCGGCTGCAAGGAAATACCGTCCGCATACTATCCTGGGATGCTTTGTCACCCATAAATGGAGATACGACACACAAAGCGGAAATGACTTTGGTATAGACATGACAAAAATGTTTTCCTTTGCAAAGAAGTTCATTCTCGTAGGGAACAAAAAGGTTCATAAAGATAACCCTCTAATGCGTATTCCACATAAGGAGATAGCACTGGAAGGTCTTATAACAAGAGGTTCCCAGCCGGAACTTAACAGGGTGTTTATTTGGGAGCACTGATGTGAAATTAAAAGAAGATTGATCTATGTTTGATATAGCAGACTTATTAAAAGACAAAACGTCTATTCTGAAATATGTGATTAACATGACTCAGTCCGGCAAGAAGAATGCAGAAGGACTGCGTTCTATGAAGCAACGCGGTTTTTCCGACTCCGGTATGCTGGAAAAAGCAATAGAAGTTACAGCCATTCAGAGTGAGCAAATCTCTGCCTTGGCCCTAATAGCATTAATCGGACTCCAAAGCCGTGATTTCGATTCACAAGTAAGTGAAATGATGAACAAAATGGGGCGTGGTGAGGAAGCTCTGAAGATAATGCTTGATAAGAAATTTAAAAAGGAATGAACCTATGATTACATTAACACAAGTCACACCTACAGGCGGTGACTGCACTGCCGGATATAGAGTTGATTTAGATAAAGTATATACCGTCTCTGAATTTATTGAAGAAGTACTCAAACGATTCAGCAACGAATGGGGATACTTCCGTATTATGAATATATTCACCAGAATAGAATATCGAAGCGGGAAACTAATAGAAAACAGACTTGAAGGGAATGTACTCTCTGCAAAGATTGTTTCTGTTACTGCCAGTGGCGGATGGGGTAATATGGACTATAAGATAATAATAGAATAAAAGTAGAAAATAAAACCTTTAATATTCTAACCGAATATGAGTAATGAATCAAAACCAAGAATAGGCGTAGTCATAAAAGACTGCCTGAAATGTTCTCTCTGCGAAAAATTCCGTAATGATTCAGACCGCTCCGGCTATCTGCTCCTTTGCGGCAAAGAAAATAAAGTTATATACCGTGACACGTATTCACGTAACCTGAACGAAATTTCGAAAGATGAATATATTCCGGAATGGTGTCCACTTGACTGTTACACCGGAGAGAATGAAATCTATGGTCTGAATAAAAAGAAAGACAATACGGACACACCTCCATGGCATAATTCAATGCCAGTTATACGTTATAAACAATAAACACCATGATAGAAAGAAATATTGACTTCAATATAAATGAGGATAAAACTCCGGTAACTGATCCGGACGGAAAGTTGTTCAATACTCTGAAAGAAAAGTTGCAAGACATGAACGAAAAGTTCTCTCTGATGCTCTACCTGCTGAAAAAAGGTTCTCTGACAGAAGGTGCGAAACAGTCAAGTATTGCATTGTTTGAAAGCAATGCTGTAGATATACTGAATGAGTTGGGATATGAAGGCTATCTGAACAAAAAGGATAATGAATATACCCAGAGAATCCGTTCTGTCTATAATGAGAATCGTGAGCTTCGCAAACAGCTCGGTATGAAGGTGTCTAATGAAGATGTCAGGGAACGGTTCAAACTTATCTGTGATGCCATAGAGAAATGGTGGAAAGATGAAGGGACTGACAACGTAGCAGAAATAACCCTTAACCGTAGATGTATAGATATATCTCTACGAGGAAGCATATTCAGGAGCAGGCGTAATGCCAATGAAAAGGATCAATTGGAAATGCTAAAGGAAAAAGGATTTGATGTTACATACTCTGACTGGATGAACGGCCATTACCTTACGGCTACCGATAAGAACTTTAAGATGATAGAGTAACTGATAAAAAGATGTTTCCCTCATTCAAAATTAACATCTATAGATACAACTTGTATTACAGAGAAATCATCTGGAGATAATACAAAGTGTATTTACTTGATTAATACTATCGAAATGTGTATCCTTAGTCTGGATGACATCAAAGTAGATCCTAAAGACGAACCCCAGAATGAATAAATCTATGAAAAAAGAATTTACCGAAGACCAGCTTGTATATATACGAGACTTATTCGCAGAACAATGCGATAGATATATAGATTCAGGAAAAAGGGATGATGCACAGGAAGCACTTGATATAGTCAATGTGGTGCAGTCAAAACTGAATTGTGACGAATATGAAAGTCTTGAAACATATAAACTGGATGTAAGCGAAAGTTTCACATACGTTGAATTGGCCGATCTGAATGAATATGAAATTACAGCCATTAATAAGATGGTAGAGTATGCCAAATCGTCCGACACTGAACCTTCTGAATGTCTAAAAGATTCTATTAATGTTTATCTTGAAGAATGCTCCGCTAACATTGGAATAACACCAAGGAGTATTATTTATAGAAGGAAAATAGCAATAAACCAACTAATCATTTTCTGCATGAAGTCATGCACAGACGATGAGCTGAAAAAACTTGACGCAATAGTAACATCATTAGCCGAAGATAGGAGATCTTAACATGGAAGAAAACAAAACACCCACTACCCTATGCGTGGAAAACGTAGATAGAATTTTCTCTGACTGCCTGTTCCGCACCCATGCCGAGCATGAAGAATATGTGAAGAATCACGGAGTCGTAATAAAGGTACAGTCCATTCAAAGCCCGAAAGTGACAGTGTGCTTTCACTCCGAAAGGCTGGAAAGCCACAAAGAAGAAATAAAGGAAATGATTATGCAGTTGCCTGATGGCTTTCATAAGGGGAAAGGTGGTGGTTGGTCATTCCTTAATATGTGCCAGCACAAAAACGGAGACCTGTGGACCGGTTTTCATACCGAATGTGAAAAACTTGCTCTCCTGGGAATGGCTACACATACCCTTATGCCTCTGATACCGATAGAGGAAAGCCATATACTACCTAACGGTATGCCGTATTTCAGAGTAGAAACTGATGTATAATTACATTATAAATCAATAAAATTTAATTGAAAATGAAGAAAAAATTTCGTTTTAATGTTGATGCTTTTGCCATGATTTTATGGTGCGTGTACTTTATTTTTGTCTTAATCCTTTTTCAGACTGACATTACCGAGAAAAGGCTGATGCAAATGTCTCTAATCGCTATCGCAGGACTTCTTGCCATAATATTAAGAGCAATAACCGGTCTTATGAAAACAATCGTAAATCTGCTAAATACATTAAGTGAAAAAGACTTACTTATAAGCAAACTGCTCATGGAAAAGTATTGTAAGCCTGAACCGGAAGATCAACCGTAAACAGCGAGAAAATATCTATTAATATTTTTTATGGCACCGAATAAGTTATGCAGAATCTATTAAGATCTACTTTGGCGTCATAATAAAAAATCCCGACCTGAACCGCTGTTCCTGTCGGGATTTTTACCTAAAACTAATAAAACAGTAGAAAATATATGAATCTATTTCTGTGATTCCGTGTCCTCAGTGCCACCAGCATTTCGGTCAAGAGTAGTCAAAACCTGCTGTCTGATGACTATCTCTCCATGCGGATCCCATTCATTAAATGCATAAATATTATTCATAAAACGAAGGTATATACGCTGTCTTGGTGATACCTGATTCTGTTTAAGAAGGCTCAACTCTCGCTGATATGTTCCTCCGCTGCTACTCTTTCCCGGTACTGCTCCAATAAGTGCCGGATGAACACCTATAGCAAAGAAGATAATACTACTTATCTCTTCGAGCTCATCCTTCATTTCCTTGCTGTTGCTCACCTGTGGAACATCCACGATTTCCACTGCGTGCTGCATGGTTTTGCCGTCAGGACCTACAAACATATCCAGGCAGATAGTCTTTCCGTTGTTCTCTCTGCGCTGGAGAAAATCGTTCATCCTTTTGTATATGTCATTCCTTATCAGCTCCTGATCTTCCGGTGTCTCTGCTCCTTTAGCATCAAACATTGCGCGAAGATACTCATTATTTATGAAAATCATCTTACCCCACATAGTCGCATTTTGTCGGGCATTGGCTTTATCTGTAATCAGAGTCGAAGCATAGTCGTATGTTCTCGATGTAAATATGCTCCACCATACCGGCTGCGGATAGTAAGGTTTCTGCATTGACGGGTAGAAGCTCGGACAGCAGAACCATGTAGGACGAAGGCGCGGACTGCGTAACTTGTTTTTCTCTACCTTGCGACGCAGTTCAGGAAGCATATTCTGTGGCATAAGCGTAGGATAAGCTACTACGTCCCTGTTTTCAAGTTTCGGTGTGGCATCCTTGCGCCATTTCTCCGAATAATATACATAATTCACACGCAGACGGGAATCCATTTCTTCCATACGTGTACATACTGCAGGGAGGTATCCTATCTTGACAATCTTAGGCTTCCACTCCTCCCCTTTCCTGCCGATACTCAAACCTATGGTAGGGAAATACATATCAAGGTGGGTGTCATCCTGAAGACATTGAAGGAAATGCAGATTAAGGTTATTGCTTTCCGTAAACTCTTTCCATTCCTTGTTGGTACGTTTCCATGTACGGTAATCTTCTTTCAGACGTTTCAGTTCATCTTCAGGTGTTCCTATGCTTTCGAAGTCTTCATCATCATCTTCTTCGTCCTCTTCTTCTGAAGATGGTTTCTGCATATTGCTCATCGCCTGAGTAAAGAGTATAGCTGCCCCCTGGCTTTCATCTGTCTGGGTTGGATTCTGTGCTATCTCGGCGCGGACTTCGCGAATGCGGTTTCGGATAAGTACTCCGGCATCCTCGAATGGGATAAGTTCGGTAACAACCGTTCCATTGGAATATCTCACCCAGCGATACATGAGCTGAGGACCTAATCCTGCTGTTATTCTTACAATATAATCGAGTGCGCTTGCTGTGTATGGCAGACTGGAAGCAAGGTTGTATATGGTATTCGGAAGACGGTTGTCCGGTCCCCATGGAATATATCCCAAACCCTGTGTTCCTGCATTGCTTACCGGTTGCGGATTCGATTGTTTGCTGTCGAATATGCTGAACGAACCCTGTATCGCTGCACCGCCTATACAGTTACTACTGCTTAGCTGTTCTGTCGATGTTGTGGCAGTAGGGATTTCGCATACATTAGCCGGTCCCAGGCAAACATATCCGCGTTTAACGAGAGAGTCTACCTGATTACTGAACACCTGTATGCGATGCTTCGCTGTGGTGCCGGATTGTTTCTTTATGTTTTTTCTGCCCGTCATGATTAGTTTACTAATATTTTCGTGTCGTTTATTTGCAGTATAAGAACATCATATACAATGCGGAAGTCACCGTTATTGAGGATCAGACGACGCATTCCTGTCTTCTTATTGTAAGAAACAGCTTTCTGTACATTGTGACATTCACTTATGGTCCCGTCACGGCAAATGAACTTAATATCGAAGGGCTTATTGCGTCCTTTCTCATCCTTGGCATTCATCAGCTTATACGCCTGTGTCCAGAGTAGTCTTTTTATCGGTTTCTTCATGTTGTGTATTTCTTGTATGATACAAAGTTAAGAATAGGTATTCTGATAATGAAGGACAAAAATTATACGGGAATGACACGAAAAAAGCCACAAACAGAACGTATTCTGAATGTGGCTTTATACAGACCATTACTGTATTTATCACTGCTTCATCTTCATCTGAGCAATTAGACGGCATAGTTTCCTTACGTCCGGGAAATTGCGGTCTATGTATTCCTCAATGGCAAGGTTCATAATATTTGCGGCAGACACAAACGGTTCTTCCTTACTTTTACGACTGCCGTTCAATTCCTTTTTAATCATTTCCAGACACTCAAGGGTTTCGTCGCTCAGATAGACATTCCTTATGTTTCTCGCCTCTTTTTCTACTGCTGTCTGGTTTACCTTCTTTTTGTGCTTTGATATATTCTTTCCTGAAAATGACTTACCTATACTTACTTCTTCTGCAAGAGGCTCATTTTTCGGGACAGGTTCATAGTCTGTGTCTTCTATAACCGAAACACTGTGTTCTTCTGCCTCTGTCTTGGTTTCTGCCGGCAACGTTTCTGATACCGTTTCCTTCACACCTGAATCAGCCGGAGCATTCTGCGCATCCTTGATTCCTTTTACGGCATCTGCCATTGTCTCTTCAAGTGAAAATCTGTTTTTAGCCATATCCTTTTCCCTTTCTTCTATCGGTTATCATTAAGTCTTGAAAGTATCTCTTCCGACAAAGCCTTGTAGTCGGTAGCTCCTGCCGAAGCTGGAGCGAAATCAAAAATATTGGTACGCTGCGCAGGTGATTCGGCGAGCTGGATATTTGTCCGTATCTTTGTGTTAAACACCTTTCCAGGAAACATTTTCTCCATTTGCTGATAAGCCTCACGGTGGAGAGTAAGACGTTTGTCGTAACGTGACATTACATAACCGAGTATCTCAAGCTTCGGATTGACAAGCTTTTTGACTTCCTCAAATTTTGCGGTGATAAGCCCCATGCCGTCCAACGCAAAGACCTCGCAGTTGATAGGCACAAGAAGATACTCGGATGCACACATGGCGTTCACTGCCACAAGTCCGTTATTAGGCGGGCAGTCTATAAGAATATAGTCGTATGAGCCTTCCACTTCATCGAGCAACATACGGAGAATGTATTCGCGTCCTGTGCGGCTTACAAGTTCCTGCTCGCATCGGTACAGATCAGGACGGGAAGGAATGTAGTCGAAGCTGTTTTCATCATCCTGGTCCATATAGATGCAGGCTTTAATGGAAGCCGTGCCGGACATTGCCTCGTAAAGAGTAAAACAGTCCTTGTCCATAGCATGACGAAATCCCATCATACGAGATGCGTTTCCCTGAGCGTCGGCATCAATTACCAAAACACGTTTACCAAATGAATGAAATGCTTTTGCGATATTTACAGTGGTAGTAGTCTTCCCTACTCCACCCTTAAAATTGAGTAAAGAGATTTTTGTTGCCATAATGTTATGATTTAGTTCTATTACACTGCAAATATACTTTTTATAATTGAATTATCAAACGAACATCCGCATTATTTATATGATAACATTTTTATATCGTAATATTTTCATTCTTTTACATGAAAATATAAAAGTATATTTGCATTATAACATATAAATTCCATTACATATAAATACCTTTATATTACAAAATCAAAATACATAAACATTTTCATATCAATACATATTAATATATAAACATAAACGTATATCAACATTATTACATATAAACATGATTGTATTATGACATTTGAATATATAAGTATTATAGAATATTTATATATTAATGCTATAATATATAAATGTATTTGTATTTTCATATTCAAATATTATAATGTATTTACATTTTAATGTAATTACATTTTTATATCTAAGTATACAAATGTTACAACATTTTAATTATACCATATTGCGACATAAAGATATAAAACTACAATAGAATAAAAATATTTTAATATTATTACATTAAAATATTACGACAACAATAATTTGCTGAATAATAGGAATGTAAGCTTGTTTTTTATATCT
>ERZ791931.1634-NODE-1634-length-15808-cov-2.791087_pt1 | contig 15808 bp, 10 predicted proteins | sample MGYA00510127_ERZ791931 | MGnify/ENA primary metagenome ERZ791931 (study PRJEB30046, sample SAMN00792067) | human gut metagenome | study: EMG produced TPA metagenomics assembly of the A metagenome-wide association study of gut microbiota in type 2... | reverse complement strand
ACAGTTATAAATTTTACTATTGACATACAGGAGAAATGTGATATGATCATAGTGTAAATGGACTTACCAATTTACCATTATACCAAAATGACAATCAGAGAAATAAAAAGATAATTGAAGGAGGAACGGATATGTATAAGTTATCACAGTTGACAGAAGATGGTTCTATTATGTTACACGGACAGAAAATTGCAGATACAATCCTTTATGTAAATGGAGATTTTGTTAAAAAATCAGAAGCCGTTATCTCCGTATATGACAGTGGTTTTCAGCATGGAGATGGCGTATATGAAGGAATCCGTGCATATGGACGAAAAGTATACCGTCTGGATGAGCATATCAAACGTCTGTATGAGTCCTGCTACACGCTGGGAATCGATATAGGAAAGACCAAAGATGAGATGAAGGAAATTGTAAAAGAGCTGATTCGTCGAAATCTGGATGCAGGATTTACTGATTTACATATGCGTTTACAGGTGACGCGCGGATTTAAAGCACAGACAGGTATGCATCCGACTTTAAATGTGACGAATGCGTCGATCGTTATCTGTGTGGATCAGAAACCCCCTATTTTCAATAAAGAGGGAATTACGCTGGTAACAACCTGGCTGAAACGCTATTCCCCGTCTTACATGGATCCGAAGATTCATTGCTGTAACCAGCTGAACCAGATTATGGCGGCGTGTGAGGCAATCCGTCAGGGAGCGGATGAAGCAATTATGCTTGACCAGAATGGTTATGTGGCGGAGACAAACTCTACGAACTTACAGATGATTAAAGATGGAGTATTAATACTTCCGACTTTAGATTCACAGCTTCCGGGAATTACGAGAAAAACAATGATTCAGATAGCAAAAGAGATGGGAATGGAAGTACAGGTAAGAAACGTATCTGTTTCAGAGTATTATAATGCGGATGAGGTATTTATCTGTGGTACAGTCGGAGAAGTGGTTCCGGTTAAAATGATCGATGGAAAGAAGATTGGTACACAGATTCCTGGTCCGATAACAGAAAAGTTTTCACAGGAATATAAGAAGATGACAGAAACGCTGGGAGTGTCGATTGATGATTGAACATCATAAAAGAAAGTGCACTCTGTGAGGGAACGGGTAAAACCGTAAGCGTGAGATTCATATAGGGGTTTATAAAGAGGGATGGTAGAAGAGAAACATATGATTCGAGCGAAAGGACGGAATGAATATGAAAGAGAAAAGAAAACCGGGTTTTGGGGCTGCGATGCTTCCAATATTGGTGATGGCGTTCGTGTTGGGAATTGGTTTTGGAAAGTTCAGACTAAGTGTGGAAGTACTCTTACTTGTTTGTTCCTTCTTTACGGTGCTTTTAGGATTGTTTTATGGAACAACCTGGAATGAGATTGCAGATGCGGTTTCGGAAAAGATAGGAAAGTCATTTATGGCGATTTTTATCTTTGTATTTGTTGGAATGATTATCGGAACCTGGATGTTATCAGGAACAATTCCTATGTTGATTTATTATGGCCTGAAGCTCTTAAATCCACAGCTGTTTCTGATATCGGCTTTTGTGATTACAGTAATTGTTTCTGTGTGTACGGGAACCAGTTTTGGCTCAGTTGGAACCGTCGGGCTGGCACTTATCGGAGTAGCTCAGGGATTGGGCGTTAATCTTCCGGCAGCAGCGGGCGCAATTATTTCAGGTGCTTATTTTGGAGATAAAATGTCACCGCTTTCAGATACGACAAATCTGGCTCCGGTAGCAGCCGGAACCACATTGTTTAAACACATCCGGCATATGTTTTATACGACGGTCCCGGCGGCGCTTGTCTGCTTAGTGGTATATTTTATAGCTGGACGTACTGGAATGGTGGTTTCATCGGTCGATGCATCTGCGGCAAATGAGATGACGGAGGGACTCGCTTCTATTTATCATTTTAATGTGTTTTTATTGATTCCTCTGGTGGTTGTGCTGGTTGGTTCAGCGATGGGAAAACCAACGATTCCGGTTATGTTTACAGCATCGGTTCTGGCAGGAGTGTTAGCGATTGTATTTCAGGGAGCGACGGTTGCAAAGGTAATTTCGGCAGCATATAGCGGATTTTCTTTATCGATGCTGGGAATTGATCCGGAAACAGTGACAGGAAGCATTAAAACGCTGGTAGAGCGGGGCGGAATGACAAGCATGATGGCAACGGTGCTGAAAGTGCTCTGCGCATTTCTATTTGCAGGTGCTATGAGTGCGGCTGGTTTTATGAATGCAATCTTGGAAAAATTGAAAACATTCGTACACAGTGACGGAACTTTGATTCTGGTAACGGTTATTTCAGTCTTGATTATTGCGCTGATTGTTGGAAATGCATATATTCCGATTTTGATGGGCGGAGAATTGTTCAGTGAGTCCTTTAGGGAAAGAAATCTGGCACCGCAGAATCTTTCCAGAACACTGGAAGATGCAGGAACCTGTTCCATTCCTCTGGTTCCGTGGTCAGCGGGCGGTGCGTATATGTCGGGAACGCTGGGAGTCTCTACGTTCGCATATGCTCCGTGGGCAATCTTTTGTTACGCAGGTTTTTGTTTTGCGGTTCTCTGGGGCTTTACCGGGTTTGGAATCAAGAAATTAAACAAGGATAAATAAGACATTTCATAAGTTAGTCAAACAGATGTAGGATGGGGAGAGAAAACCTGTTTTACATCTGTTTTTCTAATTAAAAGGGTTATTTGAACGTTACAGTGGAAAAAAGAAACAGGAGGAATGATGGGGGCAGAAAAATTAGATAAAAAACGATCGGGAGCTTTGGTGGGAGGAATTTTCCTGATTCTGGCAGTTCCAGTATGCGGGATCCAAGTACCGGTGCAGGCATTCTTTTTTCTTGCATGGATCTACGTGATTCTGTTTTTAGAAGCAAATTCTTATTCCTGGAATGAGCTTCAGGAAGCAATGGTTCATTCTTGCACAAGGGCAGTTTCACCTATCTTTTTTCTTTTATGCGCAGGAGCGATGACAGGAATATGGAATCTGTCAGGTACGATTCCAGGACTGACGTATACAGGAATTTTGTGGATTCGTCCGGAATGGTATCCGGTCACCGCGTATGCAGGATGCTTTCTGTTTAGTTTTCTGACTGGCAGTGTGTTTAGTTCCTGTGGAACCATGGGAATCCTATTTTTAAATATTGGAACAAGTATGGGATATGAAGAGAAAATAGCAGCAGCTGTTATAATAGCCGGAGCATTTTGCGGCTATGGGATTTCTCCGATGTCGGATTTTGTGAATTTACTTTCATCCAGTGTTGAAATAGAACTGGCGAAAACCTTGAAAGCAGAACGAAATAGTATCATTCCAACCATATGCGTTTGTCTGGCAGGCTGTTTTTATGCGGGATGGAAGAATGCAGAACTGGCAGGAATATCGATACAGGAAAGCAGTAAAATGATTCAAATATTCGGGGAAATGTGCCTGGGAATGCCCGTGTATATACCGGCTGCAGTGGTTCTTATATTTATGTTAATGAGAAAAAACGCCATGCATGCGTTGATGGCAGGCTGCGTGTCCGGGATGGCAGTGGCATTTTTTTACCAGAAATATCGATGGCAGACAATTTTGAATGTTTTATGGAATGGACCGGACCAAGGATCCTATTTTCACAGCGGAGGTATCAGCAGCATGGCTGGGACGGTTCTTTTGTTCCTTTTAGCGTTTAGTTTGTTTGGAATGCTTGAAAAAAGCGGGGCGATCCGATGCATGATGCAGCCGTTGTTTAAGTGGGCGGATACAGAGAAAAAAGGAAATATAGCAGCAATTTTATTTGCTTTTGTAGTAAATGTTTTTTCAGCATCGGCGATGTGTTCCCTGGTGATATCCGTCTCCTGCCTGATGCCGGTGTATGATGAAAAAGGCTGGAAACGGGAGAAAATGATTCATTCGCTCTTTCTGGGCGCTTTATACATGAGTCTTCTGGTCCCGTGGCATTCCAATGTTGTAACGCCGATGGGACTGTTGGGAGTAGCACAGGGAGGCGCTTGTATTTTTTGGATTGTGCCGGTGCTGGAGGTTGTCTGCTATCTATTAACATTTGTTTTTTCACATAAATAATGATATAATCGATAGGCGTTAGGGAACGTAAATCAGCAGGAGGGAGACTGAGAATGTTTCAGCCAATCGAAGAAAATGTTTCAGTATATAAGAAGGTAGTCGCACAGATCCAGGAAATGATCATGCACGGCGAATTAAAAAAAGGTGACCGGCTTCCGCCGGAGCGCCAGTTAGCCGAGATGCTCGGAGTTGGGCGACCGGCGCTCAAGCAGGCGATCAGTGCGCTGGAAGTGCTGGGGATTATCCGCAGCCGTCAGGGAGACGGCAATTATATTACGGCGGACACGGTCGAGGTGATCAATCCGCTGGCAATGCAGTTTTACTTAAAAAACGGCAAGATGGATGATATTCTGGAATTCCGCTATATCATGGAGGTGCAGATGGCGTCGCTTGCGGCCGCCAAGATCACGGAAGAGGAGATCGGGGAGTTTCAGGCGCTGATGGATTCGATGAAAGAGGCGATTGCGGGCGGAGCCGATCTGAGGACGCGCCAGTATTACAATAACCTGTTCCATTTCCGGGTGGTGAACCTTTCTGGAAACCAGCTGATCCGCCTGATTTATTCGAGCATCATGGATCTGGTGTCGGATCAGATCCGCCAGACGGACGGCATGTATTTCTATGAGAGCCATCTGAAGATTTTCGAGGCAATCAAGAACCGGAACCCGAAAGAAGCGGCGTACTATATGGCAGAACACTTCCAGAATAAGTTCCCGAATTATCAGTATTATATGGACGTTCATGCGTTGTAGGAAATTGTAGGAAAGAAGAGAACGGAGGACAAGTATTTCATGAAAAATGACTTATTCACAATCGGCAGCATCACGATCCACGGCTATGGTCTGATGATTGGCATCGGCATTATCGCTGCGTATTACATGGCAGAGTACCGGGCAAACAAGCGGGGGATGGACGTCGATATGATCCTCTCCATCGCGATCTGCGGTGTCGTATGTGGAATTTTAGGTGCAAAAATTCTGTACTATGTCACAATTCTGGATGAGATTGTAGCAAACCCGAAGAAATTGTTAGATATCAGCGATGGATTTGTTGTGTACGGCGGCATCATCGGCGGCGTGCTGGGCGGCTATGTGCTAAGCCGGATCAAGCATATTTCCTTTTTCCAGTATGCGGATCTGGTCATGCCGTCGGTTGCGCTCGCGCAGGGCTTTGGACGGATCGGCTGTTTCCTGGCTGGCTGCTGCTACGGTATGCCGACCCACAGCCATTTTGCGATCGTGTTCCACAATTCGGACTTTGCCCCGAATAACATTCCGCTGGTTCCGACCCAGCTCATCTCAAGCGGTCTGGATTTTCTGCACTGCCTGCTGCTTCTCTATGTGGCGAAAAAGTGCAAAAAACAGGGGCAGGTGGTATCCCTGTATCTGATCTGCTACAGTCTGGGACGCTTCGTGCTGGAATTTTTCCGCGGTGATTTGAACCGGGGAGCGGTCGGGTTCCTCTCGACTTCACAGTTTATCTCACTGTTTATCTTTGCGGCGGGCGTGGCGATGTTTGTGGTTTGTGGGAAGAAAGCGCAGGCAGTTTCGCTAAAAGAGGAGACAGTGAGTCAGGAAAAATAAAAGCTATTTATAGAGGTCACGTATGGAACACCATATTGCTATGATGACAGAGCAATGTGTATCGGCAGATAATGCTTGAAATGTAGAAATAAAGGGTGTAATATAGAGAAAAGACGTCATGAGTGTATATTACATCTTGAAAAACAGGATAGATTCGTTTGGCAAACCTGTAGAAATACAGGGACGCAAAGCATAGAAGCCTAACATGTGATATGAAAAATGAATGTCAGATATATTACATTAAGGTGGTTCGGCTGCAATCAGATATTGATTGCAGCTTTTTTATTTCCTAGGAAGCTGCGTTCTATGAAACAAAAAAGCATGGAAGGAGAAAAATATATGGAAAAGAAAGAGGACAGCGAATTTAAAATTGCCATAGTGGGACTTGGATACGTTGGAATGCCGCTGGCAGTCGCATTTTCGGAACAATTTCCAGTTATCGGTTTTGATGTAAACAGCCGGAAGATTGCACAGTATAAAAAGGGAATTGATGAGACACTGGAAGTGGGGGATGAGGTTATTTCCAGCTGTAGTGTTGAATTTACAGATGAAGAAGCAAAGCTTAGAGAGGCATCGTTTGTAGTGGTGGCAGTCCCGACTCCGATCAATGGAGATAAGACACCGGATTTGTCGCCGGTGATCCGGGCGAGTGAGACGGTAGGACGAAACTTGAGAAGCGGAACGATCGTTGTGTATGAGAGCACGGTGTATCCTGGCGTGACGGAGGAGATCTGTGCCCCGATCCTTGAAAAAGAAAGTGGATTAAAGTGCGGCGTGGATTTCAGGATTGGATATTCACCGGAGCGAATCAATCCGGGCGACCGGGTTCACACGCTCAAATCGATCCGGAAGATCGTATCGGGAATGGATCCGGAAACACGGGACCGGATCGGGCAGATATATGATACAATTATTGAAGCAGGAACATTTCCGGTATCCTCTATTAAGACGGCGGAGGCAGTCAAGGTAGTGGAAAACAGCCAGCGGGACATCAACATCGCATTTATGAATGAGATGGCAATGGTATTTGAGCGGATGGGAATCGATACCAATGAGGTCGTGGATGGCATGAACACGAAGTGGAATGCGCTGGGATTCCGCCCGGGACTGGTCGGAGGGCACTGTATCGGCGTAGATCCGTACTATTTTATTTACGAGGCAGAACGGCTTGGATATACCAGCCAGATTGTAGCATCCGGGCGTCGAATCAATGACCATATGGGAATTTTTGTGGCAGATATGGCATTGAAAAAGATGATCCGTGCAGGAATTGATCCGTCTAAGGCGAAGATAGTGATTCTGGGAATTACCTTTAAGGAAAATTGCCCGGATATCCGGAACACCAAGGTGCTCGATATCATCAATCATCTGCGGGAATACGGGATCGAGCCGCAGGTAGTCGATCCATGGGCGGATAAAGAACTGGTAAAACAGGAATACGGCGTCGAATTAAAAGAATGGAGCGAGATCCAGAATGCAGATTGCGTGATTCATGCGGTTGCACATGGAGAATTTCGCGACCGCGGACTAGAAGGAGTCGTTTCTCTGATGGGAACGGAGCGGAGTAAGAAAATACTGTTGGATATCAAGGGCGAATGGTCAGTCGATGCGCTGAATAAATCGGGGGTTATCTGGTGGAGAATGTAAAAAACAAACGGAAAAAAAGCTGGATTTTTCTGGGACTGGCTGCCGGTGTGTTAGTGATGTCTGCCGGCATCTGGGGCATCTTTTTTATGAATAAAAGCTATTCACCGAATGCGAAAGCCTATGTGGATGGAAGAATTGAGACAGGAGATTCGGAGATAGATAAGGCGTATGAGAAGTTCTTTTTATCAGAACCAGCGGAGCTTATCCAGGATCAGGAAGAAAATCCGGAGAAAACCATCCGAATTTTGTTCCGGGGTTTAAATGAGGATGTGAACGTCAATGAAGCGGTGTTAAAACGCCTGGAGGAGACAGGAATCAAGGCATCGTTTGCCTTGTCTGCGGCAGAAACGCTGGAAAATAAGGACTATGTTGCCAGAATGTTAAAAACCGGTCAGGAGCTGGTAAGCAATGGAACGGATGGAAGCGGAAACTTGCAGAGCCGGGAAGTCAGAGAAATGATCGAGGATATGCTTACATCCCGGGAGGCAATTTCGACCGGCGCCGATGTGGCAGTGCCGCTTTTATACTGTGACAGTGAGGTGACAGCAGAGCTTTTGAATGCGGCGGCGGTCAGCGGTTATGAGGCACTGGTGGATCCGAACGAGGATCGTGTCATCACGGATGATACATTTTCCAGCCGGGAAGAGATAGAAAAAGAAATCGATTCGCTGCAGGGTCAGACGATCCTCGTGTTTGATCTGCGGGGGAAATGGCAGCCGGCGCAGGAAGAGGCGGTTTATGCACAAGCGCCAGTGATCGATAAACAGGAAGATCTGAAAGAAACGCCGGAAGAGGCGGAAAAAGAAACCATTTCGGTGCAGGAAGAATTTCAGTGGCTGACGGAGGTGCTGGAGGAGAAAGAAATTCCAACCGGTCCCGTCGGAGGAATGGAAAGAACACCGGGCATACAGGTACTTCGGCAGCAGGCAGATGCGCCGGATGCCGAACGGGCAGCCGTATATCATTATTGCCTGACGAAAGAAGCAAAAATCGGAGTGGGAATTATCAGCCTTCCGGAGAAGAGCCTGCTTCGTTCCCTTCTGGCAGAACTGGAAAAAAATTCGGCATCAGCTACCTTTTTTGTCAGTCCGAAAGAACTTGAGACGCGCGGCGAGGAGATCCGGGAAATTGCAGAAGCCGGATATAGCATTGGATTGACGGATGGCGGGGAGAAGGTGGAGACGGCGGGAGCCGCATTTGACTCCATGCAGTCGGGACTCCATGCGCTGTATCAGTATACAGAAGATCCGGCACGGCTGTACTATGTACAGAGTGAAGAAAATCTGGATTCGGTCCGGAGCGCTGCGAAGCTTTTAAATGTGAAGGTAGTACAGACGGAAGCGGAGAATTCCATGCAGGCGGGAGCGTTCTATATTCTGGATCCGAAGAACCGGAAAACAGTAGAAGAACTGAAACAGAAAGCGGAAGGGGCAGGTCTGGCGCTTTCGGATATACAGATGCTGATTCAGAATTCCGGCACGATCCCGGTTTTGGCACCAGAAAAGGTCAATGAAATGCGCCGGAATAATCAACAAAAACAGGTAGAAGCGCAGAACATGGTCTACACGACGGAGCGTGCGTTCAGTTTTTCATTTTATGATCTGGGACATGAAAACGCCGTTCTGGATACGCTGGACGCGATGAAAGCGAGAAATGGAAACGCTACCTTTTTTGTCACATTGGATGAACTGATGTCAAAGCCTTCTCTGATTGAGGCAATTCTGGCAGATGGTCACGAGGTGGATATTGCGTATAAGGCAACGAAGAAATATCCGCAGACATTTGATGCGGTGACACAATATCTGAATGCATGGGAAACCTACGCAAAATGGCGTTATGGAATCGATTCAGAGATTGTTTTTATGCCGAATGGCAAGGCGGAGAATGAGACGAAGGAAGCGCTGCATACGGCGGGATGTAGCCTGATAGAGAGTACTTTCCGTATCGTAAAAACCGAAGATAAGGAGATCGTTCTGGATAACATTCCGGAAGTGATTGGAAAACTGGAGCGTATCCGTCTGACGAGAGGTGCATTTGTCAGCTTTAATATGGGATATTATGAGAATGACCGCTATACGCAGAGGGGATCCACCATTTTTGGTGTCATGCTGGATGGCTTTATGAATGCACATGTGGACACCTTGGCGTACCGCTCACATGACACAGGAGAAATTGAAGATGCGAGCCGATTTGAAATACATACAGTCAGCCGTATGCTGGATTCACCGGAAAAATATACGCTGAGCAATCAGAAACAGACGGATATCACGCTGGATAAAAATGTCCTGACGAATATGGCGACCGATCAGGACCGCTTTAACTGGATTCGGGATCACTACATCGGAACCCGGTTTATCGACACGGGAAAGAAGCTTCCGGGATTTTCTGCGAGCGAAGTCAAAAGTCTGGACAAGAGCGGTGTCTTCACGAATGATAAAGTGATTTTCCTCTCCTTTGATGACTGGGGAACGGAACAGTCCTTAAATGAGCTTCTGTATGTGCTGGAAAAGCAGAATGTCAAGGCTACTTTCTTTATCAAAACAGAGTATGTGGATGCAAACCCGAACCTGCTTCGCACGATCGCGGTAAAAGGGCATCAGATTGCCTGCCATACGGATGGACATATACCGCTGGCGAATCCATTGGATGAAAATGAAAGTGTCGATCTGACTCTGACGGACGAGGAGGCACTGAATCTTCGGAAGGACATTGTGACTTCTTATAATAAACTGTACAAATATACCGGAAACGTAGAGGTAGATGGAAAACCGGCGTTATCAAAGATGTTCCGCCCGCCGACACTGGCAGTCAGCAAGAACGGCATCAGCCAGGTGTTCGATGTCGGATTTGACTATTCTGTTTCGGGAGAAATTTCGACAGGAGATTATGAGGTAAGCAGTTATGAGGACATGCTGGAACGTCTGCAGCGCAGAAGAATTTCACAAAATGAATATATGCGGGTACATGACGGAACGGTCCTGGTTATGCATATGCAGGAAAATGCCAAATACACGGCGCAGGCCCTGGATGCGATGATACCGATTTGGAAGGAACAGGGGTATACATTTGCGCGGATTGATGATTATCTTGGCAGATAGGATAAATTATGGGTAAAAAGCTTTTTAAGAAAAAAGAATGGGATTTAAAAACATTTGATGGAGATATTCTGTTAAATGAACGGGCGGATCGAAGAGTTCTGCCGGATGTGCCGGATCCGGAGGGAATCCGCTCCCAGTTTGACCGGCGCGGTGTATCGGCGGATAATGATAGTGTCGAATCCGTCATTTTGAACCGCAAGTCAGGAATCCGCTTTGTTGCCGGATTTCCGGTGGAAGTTTCCTTTCAGGATATGGCGGGAAAGAGGAAGACCATTTCGGCGGTCAGCGGCGATATATCGGAAACGGGTATATCGCTCCGTTTCCCGGATCTTGCAAGCGTGGAACGCTTAAGAAAAGGACACGGGATGCGGCTGAAATTTGAGATCCCGCCGGGCAGTATGCCGGAGGGGCGGGAGATGAAGGTTCACATGGCGGCATCCTGTGTCAGAACGTTTGAAAAAGACGGTGAATTCTACGCCGGATTCGAATTTGTGGAAGATCTCAGGACGTATATGCACAGACATAAGGATCGGTATCTTTATCTTGGCAGTCTGATCCTCTTATTTGGAATCAGCCTGATGATTGCACTGATGCGCGCAGAGAGTGTTATTTATTTCAAATACAATGCGCTCCTGTACTCATACAGTCTGGTGGCGGCGCTGTTTCTTTTAAGCCGCTATGCGTTCGGCGCACTGTACCGTCCGGTGAAAATCAATCCGGATTTTAAACCGAGCGTGACGATCATCATTCCGTGTTTTAACGAGGAGACATGGATTCGGAGAACGATTCTCTCCTGCATGAACCAGTATTATCCGTCGGATAAGCTGGAGGTCATTGTGGTGGATGACTGTTCTTCGGACCGCTCCGTTGAAGTAATAAAAGAGACGATCGAGGAGATAAAATCTTCCGTAGGGGAACGTCTGCGCGTCAATAACCGCCTCTCCTATATTGTCCAGGAGAAAAATGCGGGAAAACGGGCGGCGCTCTGCCGGGGCGTGGATGTGGCAAAGGGGGAACTGGTTATTTTCGTTGATTCCGACAGTTTCCTGGATCCATATGCGGTTATTAACCTGGTTCAGCCGTTCCAGGATCCGAAGATGGGTGGTGTAGCAGGAAGAACGGATGTGGCAAATACCTATACCAACAGCCTGACCAAAATGCAGGCCGTTCGCTATTATATCGCATTTCGTGTGATGAAAGCGTCGGAGGCCCTGTTTGACACGGTTACCTGTCTGTCGGGACCGCTGTCCTGCTACCGGAAGGAAATTGTGAAGAAACATGAAGAGGACTGGTTAAATCAGCGTTTTCTAGGACACAAGGCGACGTTTGGAGATGATCGGGCGATGACGAATTTCGTTTTGAAGAACCACCGGACCTATTATCAGGATACGGCGATCTGTTCGACGATCGTGCCGAATCAGCAGAAAGTATTTTTAAAGCAGCAGATGCGCTGGAAACGTTCCTGGCTTCGTGAGTCGCTGATGGCAGGAGAATTTATGTGGAGAAAAGAACCGTTTGCGGCGGTCAACTTTTTTATCGGTCTGCTGGTGCCGATTCTGGCACCGGTTGTGGTGGTGTATAACCTTTTTTATGTGCCGTTTACACAGCATATTTTTCCGACGACCTTTCTGGTCGGCCTGCTTTTGATGTCTCTGATGATGAGTATTGCACAGCTTTTCTTCCGGAAGAGTACAACGTGGTATTTTGGATTCTTATTCTGCCTCTACTACGAGATTGTTCTCTTGTGGCAGATGCCGGTGGCATGGGTGACATTCTGGAAATCGACCTGGGGGACCCGCATGACACCGAGTGATGTGAAAGAAAAGGAAAAGAAAGAGAAGAAAAAGCAGAAAAAACAAGGGGGAACGGCGGATGTATAAGATAGAGACGCGAAAAGATAAAATAAAAATCATCCGTACCATCCTGGAGAGCGCGGTTCTTTTAACTCTGGTGTTTGCGATTGTACGCACGCTGAATGTCAACAGTGTCTATATGCCATATGATCCGCAGGATAAGAGTCTGGTAAGCGGCGAAGAATGCGGCTTTCTGGCCGTGTCCTATTTTGGCGTGGACCGCCAGGGAACGGATACGCTGATCTCAACGAAGGAGCTGGATGAGCAGTTAAAGACACTGTATGATCTGGGGTATGTGACGATCAGTCAGGCGGACATCGAGGCGTACTATCAGAAAAAGCAGCCGCTTCCGGATAAGGCATTGTTTCTGATGTTTGAGGACGGACGCCGGGATACCGTGCTGTTTTCTGAAAAGATTCTGGAAAAATATAATTATAAGGCGACCATCCTGAGCTATGCGGACAAATTTGCTGAGAAGGATCCGAAGTTTTTATCCGCCAAGGATCTGAAAAAACTTCAGGACAATGGCTATTGGGAGCTTGGAACAAATGGATACCGGCTTTCTTACATCAACAGTTATGACCGGTATGACCGTTTTTTAGGGCAGATGACGAGTGATGAATTTGTCCGTGTGAATCAGTATCTGGGGCGGGATTATAACCATTATCTGATGGACTATATACGGGATGAAAACCGGATTCCGGTCGAGAGCGACAAGGCGATGGAGAGCCGCATCACGCAGGATTACCACTTTATGGAACAGATTTACAGTGAAGAAGTAGGGACGGTGCCGGAGCTTTACTGCCTGATGCATTCCAACACGGGACGCTATGGCAATACGACCAGTGTCAGCCAGGTAAATGGGGATAATATCGAGGAGCTGTTTGAAATGAACTTTAACCGGGATGGTTATGCGCTAAATACGGTCAAGTCGTCCATCTATGATCTGACGCGTCTCCAGCCGCAGGCGTACTGGAGTACAAACCATCTTCTGATGCGTGTGAAAGCGGATCTTCCGGAAAACCAGAAACAGAAGATTGTGTTTGTGACGGGAAAAACAAAGCGGGATAAGGAGAGAGCGGGAAAATGGTCCTTAAAAAGCGGAGCGGACGAGTTTAAGAAAGACAGTCTGGTCGTGACGAGTGAGCCGCAGGGAGAGGGACTGATCTCGTTAAAGAATGTTTCGGTTGAAAATGCGGAGATATCGGTTAAGCTTCAGGGAAATAAAATCGGTGGTCAGACGATCTATCTGCGGGATTCGGAGGATCATTCCCGGTATATTGCGGTATCTGTCCAGAATAACCATCTGATCCTGTCTGAAAAAGGAGCGAATTCCACCAGCACAACCATGATGGACAAGGATCTGCATGATTTAGTGGATGTTTCAGATCGGATTTCGGTGGAAGAAGATAAAAAAGATTCGCTGGTAGCCGAATATAAAATGCGGGGACGCTTTGCTGACAGTGCGGCGGACAGCCTGGTATTTTACAGAGAGGCAGGAGAAGCCGGAAAGGTCAAGACACGATCGGTCGCCGACGGGGCAGATGAGTACATACCGGAGCTTCAGATCAATGATCTGGGAGATACGGATCTCAAGATCCGCCTGGAGGGAGAGAAACTTCAGGTATGGGTCAACGGCACGGATGTGACAGGCACGATCAAAGTGTCTGTTTCCGGGGCGGGTATGGTCCGCCTTGGGGCGAGCTGGGGCGGCTTTGGCTACAGTCAGAGAAATGTGGCCGATGATGTGTATGACGGCGTATTCAGCAAGCTGCTGATTACGGACGGAGATAAAACAGTATACGACGGACGTCTTCCGGAAGTTGAGAAACTAGCGAATGCGCTGAATGACAAGTGGAATGCAGTGGTGAACTGGTTTATTAAGAATTTATAATATGGTTTGCGGACTGGAATTTTCTAAACGAAAAATTCACTGATGAACATGTGCGTAAACGATAACGAAATGAATGAGGGCAGATAGGAAGAGAACATGAGAAAAAAGAGATTTTGGATAGATGGTTTATGCGCGGCATGTTGCGTGGTGATAGCGGCGGCAGTGATAGGATGTGCCCTTCCTGGGAAGAAAGCGGAGGCTGGACCGGCACAGGAGGCGGATGATTCGTATTCGAAAGAAGAAGTACACACGTTAGCAGAAACAGCGGATGAAACGACGGTCTGGAGTGCGTACTGGGATTGTGCCGATACCCTGCGCGTGCTTCGCTCAGAGAAAGAGTACATCCAGGCAGTTAGTCTGTTTGAGGCATATTTTAAGGATGATGAGATTGTGATCCCGGAGGCAACCGAGAAGACATTGAACCAGATCCGGAATCGGGAAACGATGCGGGATATGACGGTGTTTCTGTCATTTGTCAATGATGTGGATCAGAATGGAACGATTGTCCAGAAGGATACAGATATTTTGAAAAAGCACATTGGAAGTGAGGCGGCGGCGCGGGCACACGCGGAACATCTGGTGGAGATCGCCTCAGAGGGAGGATATGACGGAGTCGAGATTGATTATGAGAAGATCCGTTCGGACATGGAACTCTGGGATGATTTTCTGAGGTTTGAGGATTTCCTTCTGGAAGCAGCGTCAGAGAAAAATCTGAAAGTGCGGATTGTGCTGGAACCGTCCACGCCGGTTGAGGACCTTACTTTCCCGGAGGGGGCGGAATATGTTGTCATGTGCTACAATCTGTATGGGGGTGGTACGGAACCGGGCCCTAAGGCGGATCGGGATTTTCTGAAGGAACTAAAGGAACGGTTTGGAATGCTGTCGGATATCTCCTATGCATTTGCAGACGGCGGATTTGACTGGGAGGGAGATTCACAGAAAGCAAAGCAGCTGCGGGCATCAGAGGCGGCAGAAATGGCAGAAAGATACGAAGCCAAGCCGGTGCGGGACGTAGCCAGCGGTGCGCTGCACTTTGAGTATACGAAAAGCGGGACGAAACATACGGTGTGGTATGCGGATGAAGAGACGTTGAAACTCTGGGCTGAATGGTTAAAAGAAGAAGGCGCGGATCCACTTCATGTGAGTCTCTGGAGGCTGTGACAAAAAATGTCCAACCCAAATGTCAACCCAAATAAAAATCATTCTTGACATTTCACCAAAATTGCTGTATGATACCTCTGATATGGAAAATCTTAACATTTTAAGAGTCATCCATGCAAATATATCTGACCACCTGTGAAACAGGGAATGGCCATACGGACAGCCGGGTCAAATGCCGATTGGCAGTGCGAACTGCCCTATTGATTGAGTTAAAAGCTCAATTTTATAAGTTGGTTACTTTACAACCAGTGCTCATGCACATCAACTTGTAAAACGGTCAATAAGAGTGGTAAAAGTAGATATTTGCTATATAGACTCTGAATGTGAGATTTCTGTGGATAAAAAGGTTTTGCAGTATATGCGGTAAATAGAGACAAGGGAAGATTTCGTAGCTATACGGCAGATTTGTAAAATAGAGTGAAGCAGAAAAATAACGTTTTGCGGATGATGTGGAGACACATCATCCGCTTTTTTTCATAGGAAATTACGTCCTATGAAAAAAAC
>ERZ791931.1629-NODE-1629-length-15846-cov-2.873916_pt1 | contig 15846 bp, 9 predicted proteins | sample MGYA00510127_ERZ791931 | MGnify/ENA primary metagenome ERZ791931 (study PRJEB30046, sample SAMN00792067) | human gut metagenome | study: EMG produced TPA metagenomics assembly of the A metagenome-wide association study of gut microbiota in type 2... | reverse complement strand
AGCCTTCTGTAAACCTCCCGGCCGTTGTTACGGCCGGGAGGTTAAAATTGCCGGAACAGCGTTATTTTACGCTTTTCGGCACACGCGGCTCCGTCAGGACCGGGCGGCGATCCCGTTCAACCCGATCAGCTGCACACGCTGTTCCAGGTCGCCGACGTCGGGCCGCGAGTGCCGCTGGGTGAACGAGCGGTAGTTGTAGACGGTGCGGATCGAACAGTGCAGCAGTGCGGCGATGGTCGCCGTGTCGGTGATGCCCAGGCGGATCAGCGCGTAGATGCGCAGCACGGTGGTCAGCTCGCCGTCGTGACGCCCCTCGGTGCGGGCCTCGTCGGCAAGCAGGCCGTTCATCTCGTCGATGAACGAGGGAAAAAGCCCGAGGAAGGTCTTGTCGAAAAGCGCATAGAACTCCTTCAGCTCGTCGTTGCGGACGTTGCTGCGGGCGTATTCGCGGCGGAGTTCGGCGATCCGGTCGTCGCGCAGCATCTTGTTGACATACTGATACGTACCCGAGAGTTTGTTGATATATTCCGAAATCGTCTGGAGAAAGCCCCCGATATAGACCTCCTTGATCCGGTTGGCATCGGCGATCCGGAGGTTCTGCGCGCTCAGGCGGTCGTTCGTCTCGCGCAGGCTCCGGGCCAGACCGTTGAGTTTGTCGTTCGACTCGCGGAGGGTTTGCTGCACGGCGCAGAGCTTCCGGTTGCGGGACAGCACGTAAAGCCCCGCGGCGACGGCCGAGACGAAAAAGAGCAGGATGACGACGATCAGCACGATGTACATCGTGTGCAGGCGGGCGTTGCGCTCGCTGTAAGCCGTCTCGATCTGCGGCAGGATGGCCATGTCGCGCCACGAGCGGCTCGGGGAGTTGAAGAAACGCGTGTCTCGGATCGCCACGCGGATATAATCCATCGCCCGATCGACGTCGCCCCGGTTGAAAAGCTCCTCGGAGACGGCGCACAGCGACCCGTGGTCACGCACGGCGGACTGGATGTCGGCCATGGCCGAACGTATGAACCAGGCGAGTTCCTCGTCGGGACGCCCCGCCTTCCCCTCGAGCTGCGCCTTGTGGTTGGCGGCCTTGGCGTAGGAGTGGGAATCGGAAGGGACCGAGACCAGCAGGCTGTCGCAGAGGGTCGAAGCCTCGGACCAGTCCTTGCGGACGATGGCATCCATATACCCGTAGTACAGGCTCGTGAAGGTGTCCTCGCTGATTTCCGCCGCGCTGACCGCATAATAGTGCTCGCGCCGGCGGAAAAGGTCGCGGCGTTCGCCCGGCTCGGTCAGGGCGTAGAGTTCGCGGTTCATGCGATGCCGGGCGACATAATAGGATTGCAGCGCCCGGCGGCTGACGTGCACCGTGTCGCGGATACCGCTCAAGATCTCCTCGGCCTCGTAGAAACGTCCGCCCAGGCTGTAACAGAGCGCAATCCCGGAGCGGGCACGCATGATCAGGTCGTTGTCGCCGGTCTTCTCGGCCAGCGCAAGAGTTCGCCGGAGGTAGAGAAGCGCGAAGTCGCTCTGGTAGGAGTTGTAATTTTCGGCGAGCCGCTCGGTCAGGTCGAAACGCTCGCGCAGCGAAAGCCCGTCGCGGGCCAGGGCGCGCTTGAGCGAATCAATGCGGGATTCGCGCCGCGCCGTGTACTCGCCGCTGCGGGCGATCACCCGATCGAGACTGCGGAACAGCTCCTGCAGGTCGGTCTTTTCACCCGGGGAAGCCGGAGCCGCGGACAGCGCGGAGAACAACGCTGCGGCAAGAAGGAGGATTTTCATTTCAGGTTTCGGTTTAATGCAAACATAGCGTTTTAATAACACAAAAGCAAATCAGAAGAAAGGGCATGTGTATTACAAATGTATTAAAAAGTAAAATATCAAAGTTTCAGCATTTACATAACGCACGGGGGTGTAAAAATCGAACATGCTGACAATAAACAAGATAAGATTTACATTCATTTACATTTTCGGGCAAGGCCCTTTCCGCATATTTATTAAGGGCTATCTTTGTAATGAAAATATTTTCAATATTCACCCGAAATTTAGCTAAAATTTTCCAAACTTTTTCAGACCAATTAACCTAAATGCTATGAGAACAACTCTATCTCTGAAAATCCCGAAGAGGAGCGTCACCCCGCTGATCGCGGTACTGCTGCTGACCGGCACGGTATCTCTGGGCACAGCCTGCGACGACGACAAGGACTACTCCCGCAGGGAACACATCGAGTGGTCGAACTCGCCCGAGTTCGAAGAAGCGCTGACGGGAACCCTGCACATCCCCGTCAGAGCGTCGAAAGAGCAGGACGCCACTCCGTTCAAAAGGTCCATCTATATCAGAAGCAATGTGGCTTATCAGGTCGGATTCGAAGGCGAAAAGGAAGAGTCCGGAGAACTGCCGGCCGAGGAGTGGCTCAACGTCGACGAAATCAAACGCGGCGTCAGGCCCGGAATCGACGAACTGGTCCTGCTGATCACCCCGCACACGGAGTCCTACGTAGAACGGAAAGGGTGCATCTCGCTGCACACCGACGTCGAATTTCTCAATGAATTCATCGCTGTGGTGCAGGGATTCCCGAAATACACCAAAGATTACGAGGGCAACTTCGACTGGCTGAAGTACGGTTCGGCGGAACCTCTGGAGACCCGGGGCGAAACGCCGATCGACAGCTGGACCGCCGACCAGAAGAAAATGGGGCTGGAATCGACGCCCGCACAGGAGGGAGGCACGGCCTACTGCTACGGCAAAAACGGCTACGTCAAGCTCGGCGACGACGCCGGACACGGAGCCAACCTGCTGACCCCGTACGATCCGGGCATCCGGAACGACACGGCCGCCATGGTCCGTTTCAACGCCATCGCCTATGCGGCGGCCGACGGCACGAAAGACAACGACGAACTGACTGTGCGGATCACGGGAGGCGGGCAGTTCGCCGACGGAACCACCGAGAAAACCGTCCGTGTGGGACACCTCGATCCCACGGCTGCGGAGCTTCCGACGGCCATGTGGAAAAACTCCCAGCAGGAGTTCATCATCTTCTCCCACCCCAAAAATCCCTTTACGAGCAACACGCGCATGGAACTGATGGCCGGCAAATACGAGATGGAGAGCGGCAACACACGCATCTTCATCGACAACCTCTACGTGCTGCGCCTGAAATGGTACGATTTCGAAGACCTGTTCGGCAAACTCCCCTGGGAACAGAATGCCCCGCGACACTAAAAACCCAAACTACGACATACGATGAAAAAATTCTACACCAAGCGCTTCAGCCTGATCTGCGCCTTCGCCGCCTCGGCCCTATTGCTCGGGGGGGGGATGCAGCGAGGATGAAACGGAGCCGGCTATCGGCTCGAAAGGCGTCAGCAGCGAAGTCTTCGTCTCCAGCGACGCAGGCTCCCGCACCATCAAGGTAGAGACCTCCGGACCGTGGCAGGCGCGGCTCACGCCCGAGACCAGACTCTGGGTCTCGGTCGACGGCGCCGACAGCGGCGAAACGGGCGGCTCGCTCAACCTCAATTACCGGACCAACAACTCGCTTCCCCGCAAGGGAACCATCCTCGTCTCATCGGCCCGCCAGCAGGTCGTCGACACGATTTACCTGATGCAGTACGGCACGACGCCGCTCCTGGAGTTCAAGTACATCGGAAAACAATATTCGTCCGTTAGCACGATCGACTCTGTCGCAATAGACACCAACATCCCGTTGTCCAAGAAAATCTACTGGACGGTCGTTTACGACGAGAATTCCGCTGCCGAACCGTGGGCCGACAGCGTCAGCTACGCCCAGGATTTCAAATATTTCCGGTTCCGGATCGCCGACAACAAGAAATTCGAGCCTCGCACGGCGCGGTTCCGGCTCCGATTTCAGGACGACTGGGGCGAAGATCACACAACCTATTTCACAGCCTATCAGGGTATCCCGGGCGGTACGGCGGAGACCCGCGAGATGACCTTCGAGGAGCTGCGCGGGCTGATCGCGGAGGCGGAAGGCGAGATCACCCTCGATCAGGACATCGCCGTAAGCGGCACGGTCATCAGCGACTGGGCCTCGCCCAACATGGCCGGAAGCCCCATGCCCAAGGCCGCGGAGAAACCCGACCTGGGCATCAACGACTGCACGGCCTACATGCAGAACGCCGACGCCTCGCTGGGTCTCGCCCTCGTCACGACCGACGCCCAGCAGAACAACCTGCAACGATATGACAAACTCAAACTCTGGTGCAAGGGCCTCACGCTGACCAAGCGGAGCAACCCCGAGCGCTACACGCTCAGCGGCGTGACGCAGGACCACATCGTCACCAAAGAGGCCGGGACGGCCGAAGAACTGCCCGCGAAGCGACGCTTCATCGACCAGCTGACCGACGCCGACATCTACACCCGCTGCCAGATGGCCGTGCGCACCGGACGTTTCATCCCCGTGCACATCAACTACACCAACAGTTTCAACAACTACTACCCCGCGGCCGTACTCGACCGTCACGGCGACATGATCTACCTGATGACCAACCACGGCTGCGACTGGCGTTTCAAGGAGATGCCCGACGGCGAGGGAACGATCACAGGCATCATCGTACACGAGCCTTACACCTTCTTCGAGCGGGGCGGCGACATCGGCCGTTACCAGATCCGCAACGTGACACGCGAGGACATCGCGCTGGACGAGTCGGCCGACAACGTCTTCTCGGCCGTGGCCGTGGAGTGGAGTCCCGACGGCAGCAAGGACCCCCGCGCCTACGCATTCCCGCAATATCCGCATCCGGCAACCGACAGCGGTCAGGCGCATTGCGTGGCTGCAACGACGGGTTCGGGACTCTCGTTTATGAGCACCTACGCCTGGCTGGCCGTCGGCAGCGCCTACCGGGCCGCCGAAAACGGGCTGACCATCAACAACGCCTCGTGGGGCCACAAACAGCTGTGGGACACGGCGAAGAACACGGGAAACTCCCTGATCTTCGAGTTCTCGACGCAGGGCGTCAGCTCCACGCAATGCTCCTTCGTCTTCACCTGCCGCTACCACTCGGCACAGGGCGGACTGCGCTACTGGACGGCGGAATATTCGCTCGACGGCGACAACTGGAAGAAGCTCACCGATTTCACGGTTCCCGACAACGGCAACTGGGGCAACATGCAGCTTGAGCAGCTTTCGGGCGACAAGAACGTGTGGATGCAGGTTCCCACCGAGATTCTGGGACAGAGCGTGGCATGGATCCGCCTGCGCCCCGTGCAGAACAAGATCGGCACGGCGACGACCTACGACACCGCGACCATCGCATCCAACGGACAGGTAGCCAACGCATTCACCGTCTCCTACGCAGCCCTGCGTTACAACAAATAAACCAGCGAACGACATGAAAACATACGACACGATACAGATGCTGCGCCGGCTGGCTTTCGGGGCGACGCTGCTCACGGCCACGGCCCTGCTGCCCGCCTGCGACGACGATCCCGCCGCACCGGACGAGGAACTGACGACCGATCCGGGAACGAGCGTCCAGCCCGAAACCCTGCGTTTCATCAGTTACAATATTCTCGAGGGCATGAAGCTCGACAAAGCCCAGAACTTCGACAACTTCGTCGACTGGGTGAAGGAGAAGGACCCCGACTTCATGGCCCTCTGCGAGTGCAACGCATTCACCGAGGAGTCGCTCACGGCCCTTGCCGGCCGCTACGGGCACCCCTACGCCATACTCTGCAAGGAGAGCGGATTTCCGGTGGGGCTGACGTCGAAATACCCCATCGAACTGCGCAACCGCCTGCTCGAAGACGTTCCCCTCTGGCACGGAGCCATCCACACCCGCATCAAGGACATCAACGTCGTGGTGCTGCACCTCTATCCCTTCGGAACCTATCCCAACGGGCAGGGCGCAGCCGGGACGGGCAACACCTACCGCGACCGGGAGATCAACTGCATCCTCGACAGCACCATCCGCCGCTATCCGGTGGAACCGCTGTGGCTGATGGCGGGCGACTTCAACTCCTATTCGCCCAAGGATGCCGACGCGATGCCCGCGAACACCTATTTCGAGACGCATTCGATCGTACTCAAGAGCGGCTACTGCGACGCCCTGCGCGACCGCCACAGCCAGTTCTTCCACACCGTTCCCACCCCCTACAACGGCGAATCGACGGCGGATCAACGGCGGATCGACTTCATCTACGCCTCGCAGGCCGTGATGCGTGAAATAACCGACTCGCGCATCATCTACGACGAATTTACCGCCACGCATTCGGACCACTACCCGGTGATGATCGAATTCCGCCACTACCCCTCCGGGAAGCAAGCATCAGGAGTTGCACTTAAATAAAAATTCGCATGAAACAATATATCATATTACTGATCCTGCTGGTTTCGGGAGTGCTGACGGCAGCGCCTGCCTTCGCGCAGAAAAGCGGAACCAAACATACCGTAACGGGCAAGGTTACGGACCAGAGCGGCGAGCCGCTGATCGGCGCGACCGTACTGGTGACGGGCACGACGAACGGCGCCAGCACCAACGCCACGGGCGATTATTCGATCCAGGTTCCCGAAGGCGCTTCGCTGACCTTCCAGTACATCGGCTATGAAGCCAAAACCGAAAAGGTCGGCGCGCGCACGAAGGTCGACGTGAAACTCGAACAGAGCAAGCAGACCATCGACGAAGTGGTCGTGATCGGCTACGGCACGGTGAAGAAAACCGACCTGACGGGTTCGGTGGCCAACGTCAAGATGAGCGACATCAAGGACGTGCCGGTGGTTTCGGTCGACCAGGCCCTCCAGGGCCGCATCGCCGGCGCCGACATCATGGCCACGGGCGCCACGACCTCGATCCGTATCCGCGGCACGCGCTCGATCTCGGCATCGAACGAACCGCTGATCATCGTCGACGGCGTCATCGACGGCATTCACGACCTGAACGACATCAACTCCGCGGACATCGAGTCGATCTCGGTGCTGAAGGACGCCTCGTCGACGGCCATCTACGGCGCACGCGGCTCGAACGGCGTGATCGTGATCACGACCAAGAAGGGCCGCGGCATAGACGGACGCCCCAACATCACCTTCAAGACCGACCTGGGATTTTCGCAGCTCCCGCGTCAGCTCGACATCATGGATGCCACGGAGTTCGCCCGCTACCGCAACGACTACGCCTATTTCTTCTCAAGCGCCGACGGCAACGATAAAATCGAACCCGACTCACCGATGTCGAAATACCCCTTCCCCAACCCCGAGGCCAAAGGCGTCGGCACGAACTGGATCGACACCATCACGCGCACGGCGCTCTATCAGAATTACGACCTTTCGATTTCGGGAGCCTCCGCGAAAAGCTCCTACTACGCCTCGGCCGGATTCAACGAAACGCAGGGAATCATCGACAACAGCGGGCTGAAACGTTACTCGGCGCGCCTGAAGGTCGACCACGAGTTCGCCAAATGGCTCAAGGCCGGACTGAACCTGAGCTACACCTACCGCGATCAGGACGAAAACCTGGCCACCATCGGCGGAACCAACTGGTGGAACGCCGCCGTGTTCCTCAGCCCGTTCCTCTCCCCCACATCCGACATGAACGACCTGTGGTACTCGGGACAGAAATTCAACAACCCGCGCATCATGCTCGACCACTGCCTCAAGAACGCCCGGCGCATTTCGCTCAACAACAGCGCATTCGTCGAAGTGACCCCCGTCAAGGGGCTGAAGCTGCGCAGCCAGTTCACCTACTACTCCTACCAGCGCCACGGACGCTACTACGAGCCGGGATACCTGCCGGCCAAGAAGGAGAACGAAGGCGGTTACGCCAGCCGCGACGAGTACGACGACACGAGTTTCTCAAGCGAAAATACGGTCTACTACGAATTGCGCCCCAAGAGCGGCCACAATTTCGACGTGCTGGGCGGATACACCGCGCAGATCAAGTACGACAACAACCTGAGCATCACCGGGCGCGGCTACACGCTCGACGAACTCACCTGGAACAACATGGCCGCGGTTCCCGACAAGCAGAACACCTCGATCAGCACCAACCACACGGACTGGACCAAGATGTCGGTGTTCGGACGTCTGAACTACAACTACAAGGAGCGTTACTACGTTACGTTCACGGCCCGTTACGACGGCGCCTCGAACTTCGCCGCCAACAAGAAATGGGGATTCTTCCCCTCGGCGGCCCTCCGCTGGAACATCGCCAACGAGAAGTTCCTGCAAAAAGCCAAGTGGATCGACGAACTGGCCCTGCGCGCCAGCCTCGGACGCACCGGTAACGACGCCATCTCGGCCTACCGTTCGCTGGCAGCCGTCGGCAACTCGACGAGCGGCTACCTGATGGGAGGCACGCAGCAACTGGCGGTCTACCCGTCGCGTCTGGCATCACCCGACCTGACGTGGGAAACCTCCGACCAGTATACCCTCGGAGCCGACATCTCGCTGTTCGACGGACGGCTCAACGTCACGGCCGACGCCTATCTGATCAAGACCCGCGACCTGCTGCTGACCGTACAGGTAGCCTCGCAGACGGGTTACACCAACTACTTCGCCAACGCCGGACGCACCACCAACAAGGGGTGGGAACTCACCGTCGAAAGCCGCAACATCGTCCGTCCGAAATTCCAGTGGTCGACGACCCTCACCCTGTCGCGCAACAGGCAGATGGTGGACGACATCGCCTCGGAAGACTTCGTGACAGCCTACTCGTCGCCGTCGTCGTCGGGAACCACCTACATGATGTACGGCTACAAGAAGGGCTACACGCTCAACGCCCTCTGGGGATTCCGCTACGGCGGCGTATGGCACAACCAGGAAGAGGTCGAGCGCAACAAGATCACCAAGGCCTACGCCTCGGCCAGCGGCAACACCTTCAAGCCCGGATACGCCCGCTATCAGGACATCAACCACGACGGAGCGCTGAACAGCGACGACCTGGTCTACCTCGGATCGGCCGACCCGGACCTCTACGGCGGTATCCAGAACACGTTCAACATCCATAACTTCACATTCAGCTTCTTCTTCAACTACTCGATCGGCGGCAAGATCTACAACGTCGCCGAACTCTGGATGGGCAACGGTTCGCCCTATACCAACCAATACAAGTACATGCAGAACTCCTGGCATCCGGTCCGCAACCCGAATTCGAACCTGCCGATGGCCGGCAGCTACGACGCCCTGCCCAGCGACCGGCTGGTGCACGACGCAAGCTACCTGCGGCTGAAGAACATCTCCGCGAGCTACACGTTCGACATGCGCAAGGTCACCAAAAACCGCCTGCGCGACATCCGCGTAAGCGTCAGCGGCGAGAACCTCTACCTGTGGAAGAAATACAACGGATTCGACCCGGACGTTTCGACATCGAGTTCCAACTCGGCCCTGCGGCGTGTCGACATCGGCGCCTATCCCAAGCCCCGGACCATTATTTTCAGCCTCCAGATCAGATACTAACAGCCAAGACCATGAAATCATACAGTTTCCTGAAAAAATACCTGCTGGCAGCCACGGCAACCGCCGCCCTGCTGTTCAGCGCGTGCGACCTGGACGAACACCCCACGTCGTTCGTAGGACCCAAGGAGTACTACAAGACCCGGGCGCAATGCCTGGCGGGCCTGAACGCCTGCTACATACCGATCAACAGCATCTACGACTACTGTTTCCTGATCATGACCGAAGGCGTCACCGACCTGATGTACATCGCTTCGGGAACCAAGGACGCCCAGCTCGACATATCCCCCGCGAAGCCGCTCAACGGCCAGAAGATATGGACCCAGTGCTACAAGGGCGTCATGTACTGCAACTCGACCATCGCCGCCATCGAACGTTCGCCCCTGAACGACATCAAGGAGTCTTCGGAAGCCGACAAGCTGCCGCTGCTGGCCGAAGGCGTGGTCATCCGCTCGTTCTACTACTGGCTGCTGACCTGCATCTTCGGCGACGTGCCCTTCTACACCAAGGAGGTCGCCGACCAACAGGTGATGCAGGAGATCGCCCACATGGGCCGCATGTCGGCAAAGGAGACCCGCGACTACCTGATCGACGAATTGCAGCGTTACGTGCCCTCGATGGACCAGGTGCGTTCGTCGGAGGTCGCGGACAACCGCATGGGCGCCGCGATGGGCTGGATGATGATTGCCAAGCTCGCGCAGTGGAACCACCGCTGGGACGACGCCCTCGAGGCGCTCGGCGAACTGGAGAAAATCTACGGCGACCTGCAACAGTATCCGCTCGAAGACATCATGTTCCGCAACAAGAACACCCCGGAGTCGATCTTCGAGGTGCAGCGCACCTACACGCCCGGCGGACTGTCCGTCACGACCAACGTGGCAGCCATCACCACTCCGTACCACAACGGCAAGGGCATCTACGACGGCGTGGAGATTCCCGAAATGGGCACGGGCATGACCACCTGGACCTCCATGCGCCCCAACAGCTACTTCTGCGACGGTCTCCAGACCAAAAAAAGCAACGACAAGCGCAAAACGCTGAACATGGCGTGGGAATACGACGGCAAGCCCTTCTCGGGCGTGGGAACCCGTCCGTGGCTCGGCCCGAAATTCTGGTGTCCGGGGATGCAGAACACCGCCGACTTCTCCAACCAGAAGGTATTCCGCTATGCCGACGCCATCCTGATGATGGCGGAGTGCTACGCCGAGACGGAGGACTCCGACGAGGCCGTCCGCTACCTGAACATGGTCCGGGAACGCGCCGGAACCACCGCCTACGTCTTCAAGAACAAAGATGCGCTTCTGGAGGAGATCCAGAAGGAGCGCGGACGCGAACTGCTGGGCGAATTCCAGCGCAAGTTCGACCTGGTACGCTGGGGAATCTGGTATCGGATGACCTACGAATACACCAACTACCCGACGCTCAAGGACAACATGCTCCCCTGCCACGAATACTACCCGATCCCCGACAAGGAGGTCGTCTATTCGGGCGGCGCGCTCGACAACAAGGCCTATAACGAATACGGCATGTAAGGCCGACGGAACGAACAAAAAAACACAACGATGAAAAATAACCTTACAGACAGCATCTACAAAGCGTGGCGCACGGGCATCCTGCCCCTCGTCACGGCGCTGCTCCTGCTGACCGGATGCGAAATGGATTCGGACATGAACCTGCCGCTGAATGTGGATTCCAACAAATACACGCTGACTTCGGACGCCGGCTCCACCCAGGTGCGGATCTATTCCACTGGCGAATGGTCGGTCCGTCTGTCGGAAGACGTGGAATGGGCCTCCATCAACCGCCTGAACGGCTCGGGGAACACCCCCGTACTGTTCAAATACGGCGCCAACTACGGCGTGCCGCGCACCGTGGACATCATCTTCACCCGCGGCGGACTCGAACAGGCGGTACGCATGACGCAGGAGGGCGAAGACCCCATCCTGTCGTTGGAGGAGAGCCGCATCGAGATTTTCAGCAACCCCTGGGACCTCCGCATCGGGCTTGACAACAACCTCCGGGAGGATTACAAACAGATCCGGGACACCATCGTCTATTCGGTGATTCCCGACGAGGACGACGACGAAACGCCCGAGCCGGACGAGGAGTGGATCGAAAACCTGGCCGTCGGAACCGACGCCGTCACGTTCAGCACCCTGAAGAACAACTCGCCGCGCAAACGGCAGGCCGCGATCACGCTGACCTATATCGACGCCAAGGAGAAGAAACACGCCGTCACGCTGACCGTCACGCAGGCGACCGAAGAGGCCTGCATGACCTTCACGCCCTACCGCGCCAAGACCACGCGCAAGGCCACGACCATCAAGGCCGAGCTGAAGCACAACCTGGGCAGCCTGCTCGGCAAGGTGGTCTGCACGCCGACCTACGAAGGCGCGTCGGCCGACTGGATCGAGAACATCACGCTCGAAGACAAAGTGCTGTCGTTCGACGTGAAGGAGAACGACTCGGAAGGCCCGCGCAGCGCGTCGATCGCCTTCTCGCTGCCGGGAACGGCCGGAGAGCTTACGCCCGCGGCGCCGTTCGTCGTCGAACAGACCTACGAAGCCGACTACCGCACGCTGATCAAGGGCGAGAGCGGACAGGTCGTGATCAACAATCCCGAAGCCAGCTTCGAGGGCATCGTGATCAGCGACAAGGACAACGCCAACGTGGAGACGACGCCCAACACGGCACGCAACGCCACCGACTACACGGTGAACGCCAAGACGGCCTACGTGCAGATGCTCGACGGCAGCTACGGATACCGCCTGCAATTCGACGCGGCGGACGACAACACGCTGAAACGCTACTCGCAGGTGAAAATCTCGCTCAACGGCGTGACCCTCACCAAGGAGGCCGATCCCGAACGCTACACGCTCAGCGGACTGACGGCGGCCAACATCGTCAGCCAGACGCCCGGAACGGCCAGCGACCTCATCCGCAAGGAGAAGTCGATCGGCCAGCTCACCGACGAGGACATTTACACCTACGTCTCGCTCCGGGAGGTGGAATTCGCCCTGCCCGACGGCAGCTACACCAACGTCAACGAAGGCTATTTCGGAACGGCCAACCACACCAGCTGCGTGCCCCGAACGCTCTGTGACAAGGACGGCGGCGCGATCTCGATGCTGGTCAACAACAAGACTCCCTGGCGGCGCGACGGCAGCGGCATGCCTAAAGGCAAGGGCACGTTGAGCGGCGTCATCGTCCACGACCTCCAGCCCCGCTACGGCTACACCAACGAGGGGTACATCGGCCGTTACTCGGTCCGCGTGCTCGAAAAGGAGGAGATCGACCTCGCCGCTTCGGAATCGAGCTCCAACCGCCAGACGCTCGTCGAGTGGAACTGGAACAACGCCGAGGTCAGGACCAACGCCGACGGAACGATCGCCCCGGATAGGGGCAACGGCTCGCTCTGGTGCACCGACCCCGCAGCCAAATACCTCCTGGACAACGAGTACAACGGACTCACGACCAGCGCCGGGCTGAACAGCAAGAACGCCCTGAAATTCGAGAACACCTACTGGTGGGACTTCGCCGAAAACACGGGCTACGCCGTGGCGCTGAAATTCTCGACCGAGGGCGCCGGCGCGAACCTCTCGCTCAACTTCACCAACTCGCAGGGCAACGCCGGCGGCACGAGCATCTACGGCCCCGTCTACTGGCAGGTGGAGTACTCGACCGACGGGGTGAACTTCACCGTGCTGCCCGAATCGGGCTTCTGCTGCCGGCCGTTCGTCTATTGGCAGGGAGCAGGCGGCAAAGACCTCTCCTACTGCGCCGTCCCGGGCTACGCCGACCGCGTGTTCATCCTGCCGGACGCCCTGCGCAACCGCCCGGAGGTCACGCTGCTGATCAAGGCCCGGAGCACGCAGTGCATCGCCTCGAACACCGCCACGGTGGACCAGGGAGACACGGGCACGATCACATCCGACATGGCAGCCAACAAGCGTTCGCCGATGCGTTTCGGAACCATAGCCGTAAAGAGTAACAAATAAACCGCTCAGGCGGGGAGGGCGCGTCCCTCCCCCGCCGATGCGCGAAACCAAATTCAGACCACGATGAAACAGATAAAATCATTGTACCGAAGGCTGCTGCTCCCGCTGCTGGGCGGGCTGGCGCTCACGGCCTGCGAAAAAGACAACGGCGAAGAGACCCGCGTCTCCGAGTTCGGCCCCTACAAGAAAGAGATCATAGCCCCCTGGAAAGGCGGCACGGGGAGCATTCCGGTCCTCGCCAACCAACCCTACGACATCGAACTGATCAATCCCGACAACGGATGGCTCACGCTCGACACCGAGGGTCGCGGAACGCATTTCACGGGCGACGACTATTTCAAATTCCAGGCCACGACCAACGACGGCTTCCCCCGCATGGAGGGCATCCGCCTCTGGACCCACAACCGCGCGGATACCGTATACATCAAACAGGAGGGCTTCATCACCCCGAAACTGGACTTCTCGACCCGCAGCATCATGGTGCTCGGCGACGGCGGACAGGCGACGGCGCAGCTCTCCACCAACCTCGAACTGGAGGACCTCCGGCAGTCGATCGTCTACACGAGTGCCGACGAGGGCGGATGGATTTCGGACCTCGACATCAGCAACGGGTTCCTGATTCTCCAGACCGACCCCAACGCCGACCCCGAAGCCCTGCGCAACGCCCGCATCACCCTCAGCTACCGCGACGGGTGGAACCGGACCATCTCCTCGACGGTCTACCTCACGCAGGCCAACGCCAAGAACGAGTTCGGGCACGAAATCTCGTTCAGCGAGGTGCGCGACCTGGTGGGCATCGTCAACAAGGACGTCTACATCGAGGGACGCATCATCAGCGACATCGGCAACGGCAACAACGGCGAGAACATGATGACGGGACAGACCTCGATCGACTACACCGAGACCTACCGCACGGCCTACATCCAGAGCCTCGACGGTTCGCAGGGCTTCATGATCAAGACCGTGACCGAAGACGACAACATCTTCGAACGTTACAGCAAGGTCCGCATCCTGCTCAAGGGCGTCACGGTCGAAGCGGAGTCGAACCCCGAACGCTACATTCTCAAGAAAGTCACCTCGGCGATGGTCATGTCCTCGGTGTCAGGCTCGGCGGCCGACATTCCGCAGAAGGTGAAGCGCTACAACGAACTGACCGACATGGACGTATACACCTGGGTAACGCTGGCCGACTGCGAACTTCCCGTGCGCAAAGGCAGCCTGACGCCGATCAACGAAGGCTATGCACGCAGCACCAATGCCAACCGCGAAACGAAATACCCGATGCTGGTGCGCGACAAGAACGGCGACAGTTTCTACATGCTGACCAACACCACCTGCAAATACCGCCGCGACGGCAGCATGCTGCCCTACGGTTCGGGGAACATCTCGGGCGTACTGGTTCACGAGACCCACGACCGCTTCGTCTGGATGGGATCGAAGGACATGGGCGACATCGGCCGCTACCAGATCCGCCACCTCACCCGCAAGGACATCGCGCTGGAGAAGGATTTCGAGAACAGCTTCTCGGCCCTCCTGACCGAATACCGCTACGGCAAGCTCGAAAGCCACATCTTCCGCCCCACGACCGGCGACAACGGCTACCTGACCTTCACCCATCCCGACGAGAAATCGGGCGACGCAGGCTGGGGCGTGAGCGACCCGAGCTACCTCGGCCCCATCGGCAACGAATCCAACCCCGACAAAGAGAAACCCTGGGGCGGCACCAATAAAGGCAACATCAACGGAAACGGCGTCGTCGAAAACGGCAAACAAATGTGTTCTGACCCCGGAACCAACCACGACGGCAAGGGAAACCTGACGAGCACGGAATTCTCGGCCTGGACCAACAAGTGCCAGTGGTGGAACACCGAAACCGACCGCAGCGAAGCATGGCTGCTCCACTTCTCGACGCAGGGCATCTCGACCGATGTGCTCTCGATGCAGGTAGCCATGCAGAACCGCAGCATCGGAGGCCCCCGCTACATCAGGGTCGACTGGTCGGAACACGGCGACAACAACCGCGACGACTGGAACCCGATCACCGAATTCCAGGTCCCCGACATCGTGAACTGGAACTACACCCTCTACTGGCAGTGCGCCGGCTACAAGTACATCAACGTACCTCTGCCGCTCGAACTGCTCGGCAAGGACGACGTATGCATCCGCTTCTCGGCCGCGAACAAGAAAGCCGGCGGCAAGGAAGACGGCGAGTTCGACGACCAGATCATCACCACCGGAGAGATCGCCTTCTCCTACATCGGCGTACGTTACAACAAATAACCCTATCCGGAAGCACCCCGCCTGCAAACGTTTTGCAGGCGGGGCTTCCCTAACCGCTCAACCAGAATCCAAACCGTGAAACACCTTCTATTCCTGATTTTCGCCGTCCAGGCCTGTCTGCCGGGATTCGCAGCCTGCGACGGACGCGTCCGCATCGTACCCCGCCCCGCCGA
>ERZ791931.1489-NODE-1489-length-17294-cov-3.643425_pt1 | contig 17294 bp, 10 predicted proteins | sample MGYA00510127_ERZ791931 | MGnify/ENA primary metagenome ERZ791931 (study PRJEB30046, sample SAMN00792067) | human gut metagenome | study: EMG produced TPA metagenomics assembly of the A metagenome-wide association study of gut microbiota in type 2... | reverse complement strand
ACCTTTTATAGCCATTTTCAGTTGTCAAAGTACAGGTTTAATTTTTCATTTTAGGACACTTTTTCCTATATACTACTTCTTTTTCCGTCCCATAAACCGTACACTTTCCTATATTTCTTCCCTAATCCCTTATTTTTATTTTCTATTATATCACATTTTTACATCAACCGACCTTTTTCAGCAAAAAATATAACAAAATCCATCCATTTTCTCATTTCAACAGAAAAAACGCCCATATCCATGGCACCCGCCACGAACACAAGCGTTTCATCCTTTCCCAATATGTAATTCTCACACTCTGACACAATCCCGTGTGATCTCCTTCAGCGAAGCCACACCGCACATTGCCATCGTATCTTTCAGTTCGCTTCCGATCTTATTGACATAAGTCTCGACGCCTTCCTGCGCTCCGCCATACACGGCAGTCACAAACGGACGGGCAATGATCACCGCATCGGCTCCCAGTGCCAGTGCCTTAAACACATCCACACCGGAACGGATGCCTCCGTCGACAAAAATCTTCATGGAGCCATCGACTGCATTTACGATCTCTTCGAGCACCTCTGCGGTGGCAGGACACTGATCCAGAACACGCCCGCCGTGGTTTGACACAACGATCGCATCGGCTCCGGCTTCTTTTGCCTTCATGGCACCCTTGACGGTCATGATTCCTTTAACGATAAACGGCAGCCCTGCCGCCTGTTTCACTTCACGCAGATCCTCCACCGATTTGCTTCCGGCCGGTGGTGTCAGATTCTTTAAAAACGGCAGTCCGGCCGCATCGATATCCATTGCCACGGCAAAGGCACCGGAATCCTTTACCATCGCCATTTTCTCCCGGATCACTTCGATGTTCCACGGCTTTACGGTCGGAATTCCCAGTCCACCGGCATTTTTGATCGCTTTTGTGGCTGCGACCATGACATTGCTGTCGGTTCCGTCTCCGGTAAAAGCAGCGATGCCGGATGCCGCACAGGCGGAAACGAGAATATCGTTGTAGGAAATATCATTCAGGCAGTCTCCGTAGTGCAGCTGCACGGCACCTACCGGACCGGCAAAAAACGGATACTGAAACGTTCTGCCAAACAGTTCCAGTGTCGTATCATATGGACGGTTTTCGACCAGCGTGTCCATCTGGACACGGATTTCTTTCCATTTGTCATAGTTGCGGATGGCGGTATCGCCGATGCCTTTGGCTCCCGGCCCCGGCATCTGGTTTTTACAGGCTCTGCCGTTACATTCCCAGCACGCCTTACAGTAAGATCCGATACGGCCTCTCGCCTGTTCGATACACTCTGTATAATTCATAGGTCTGTTCCTTCTTCCTTTGTCTGTAAATCAGAATTTTTATCTGTCATGATTCATACGCCAGTCGATGCATCGTTTCAGATAATGCACATAATCCGGGTTCTTACACATGCCCTTGCCCGGAGTATCGGAAATCTTCGCGACATCCATACCGTTGCACAGCGTGGTTTTCATGACGATATTCAGTGCCGGTACATCCGTATCATTCGAGATATAGGTGCCAATTCCAAAAGCCACCTTTGTGCGGTTCCGGAAATGTTCGTACAGTTCGTGTGCCCGTGCAAAATCAAGAGAATCACTGAACAATAAAGTTTTATTTGCCGGATCGATTCCCAGTTTCCGGTAGTGTGCGATCATTTTTTCGCCCCACTCCACCGGATCTCCGCTGTCATGACGCACGCCGGAGAATAACGTTGCATAGGTTAGCTGGAAATCCCGCAGGAAACAGTCGGTCGTAATCGCATCGGTCAGTGCAATACCGTTTAACACGCCATACTCGCGTACCCAGGCATCAAGCGCATACCAGTTGGAGTATGCCGGGTTATGTTTGTGATTTCCCTGTCCGACACACATGATCCACTCATGTGCCATGGTTCCGACCGGTGTCAGATTGTATTTTTTTGCCAGATAGACGTTGGACGTTCCGACAAATTCTGACCCGTGAAATTCTGCTTCTTTCAGCTTGCGGACAGCAAGCTCCTGTGCCTCTGCGGAAAGACGGCGGCGCAGTCCGAATTCACTGAACGAACCGATCTCGTATCTGCCGCTGGCATCTTTGATCTTCTGTTCCAGACGTTCCCGGAAACTGGCATAAAGCCTGTCATAATCGTACGCCATACGGAAATACACTTCGTTGACAATCGCCAGTGTCGGGATCTCATACAAGGACGTATTCAGCCAGGTACCGAATGTCTCGATGGAAAGTCCGCATTCCGCCTCATCCGAAATCTTAAAATCCTCATAGCGCGGCTGCCACAGGCGCAGAAAATCAATATAGCTTCCCTTGATCCATGTAATGCGGTTCAGATATTCCAGCTCTTCCTCTGTAAAACGTAGACTGCAGTACGCCTTAATCTGCTCTTTGATCTCCTGCACCATCTCTGCCGTAAAGTGCACATCGGTATTGCGGCACTTGAATGTCCATGTGGTTTTATAGTCGGAGAACTGGTGATAGATGGCCTCTCCCATACTGAATTTGTACATGTCTGTTTCCAGCAGACTGGTGATGATCTGATTTAACTTCATAATTCTTCTCTTTTCTTCTTACTTAAATAAGATACAATTACTGTATATCCACCTGACAGGTTTTCATCGCTTCGATCGCCGTGCGATGCGACTCCGGTGTTACGCAGGCGCATGCTTTTTCAATCACGCACACGCGCGCTTCCGGAACAAAGGCTTTGGCAATCATGACATTGCTGATGACACAGATACCCGTGCACACGCCACAGAAATCAATCTGTGCCTCTGCATCACCGCAGTACTGCTTTAAGCGCTCGCCAAGCTGCACACTGCCAAATGCCGGCTTACAGATCGTCTCGATCTGTTCTTTGGAATAAAAGGATGCTGCCTTACGGATCACAGGCGCAATCTCCCAGCCTTCGGTTCCTTCGATGCAGTGCACGACGGGCAGCCGCTTTCCTTCCTGCGTATCCAGATAATTACTCGGGTGCGTGTCTTGGGTGAAAATGATTCTGTCATACACGCCTGTTTTTATCACTTCCGCGACCTTCGGAATGACTGCTGCACACTCTGCATTGCCCAGCGGTCCGGTCGTAAAATCGTTTTGCATGTCAACGACAACTAATACTCTTTTCATAGTCTCTCCTGTGCTTCCCTTTTTCTATACACGATAACGGTTAAAACAGGAATACATCTCCTGCACCCGCGGCATGGCATAACCGCCGGAAACGATACCGTTTTCTGCCAGAAAGCGCATGCCGGACGTATCGAGTTCTTTCTGTAACTGTACAACGACTTCGGCAATTGTCCGTTTGCCGTCCACCAGGTGTTCGACCGCATATTTTAAGAGCATGCCAAGGCACGCAGTCTGTTCGCTGTCGATCAGCTGTTCTAAATACCGCAGATCCACGGTCTGCTTTCCGATGGCAAATCCATCCGTTCCCATGGTTTTTAATTTTAACCGCTCCGGCTCATTTTTGCGCACGGCTCCGCTCCGGTAATCCCTGCGTTTTGTGGCACCGTTTTTATCTTTTTCCATGATCCGGTGACTGTGCGGCAGGACGAACGGATGTGGCTTTTCTTCTGAAATCGGAAATTCTTTGCACAATGCCTTTGCTTTTTTTGTAATATCAACCGGCTTATAGCGGTCCATCTGGATCACGGTATCCGCAATATGGAAAAAGGCACCGGAACTGCCCGCTACCAGGATGGTAGAAATTCCTGCCTGCTCATACAGCTCGCGCGCACGGGAAAGAAACGGCGTGATCGGCTCTTTGTCCGGGCTGACTACTTTCTGCATAAATGCATCCCTTACCATAAAGTTCGTCGCAGACGTATCCTCATCCAGCAGAAACAGGCGGCTTCCCGCCTCCATGCCTTCCACGATCCCGGCTGCCTGCGATGTGCTTCCGCTGGCATCTTCCGTTGAAAAATGATGGGTATCTTTTCCGTTTGGCAGATCATTGATAAACATGGAAATATCGACATCTTTGATAAACCGTCCGTCCTCCGAACGAAGTTTTAAGGCGGTCTCATCCGTGATCACAAACTCTCTGCCGTCCCCTGCGATATGGTTGTAAACGCCCAGTTCGAGTGCAGTTAGAAGTGTGGATTTTCCATGATAGCCGCCACCGACGATCAGTGTGATTCCTTTCGGAATTCCCATACCGGTGATCGCACCTCTGTGCGGAAGCTGCATCGTCACCCTAAGGGATTCCGGAGAAGTAAAAGCCACGGACTGTTTCATCGGACGGGAGGAAATCCCGCTCTCCCGCGGCAGTACCGCATCATCGGCGACAAATGCAACCAGCCCCTGTTCTTTCAGCTGGTCACGGACTGCCTGCTGGTCTTCTGCCAGTTCCACAGCATCCCGGATTTTGCGGGCATCGAGATTTTTATAATAAAATGAGTGCTTTACACATTCCGGCAGATAGGTAAACAGAATTTTCTCCAGTTCCCTGGCATTGATCGTCCGTCCGTTTGCCGGAAATCCTACCGCAAAACGCGCGGTGATTTCTTTTTCATTCACTTCACAGGCTGTCCGGGTCAGAATCTCCTGTCCGCAGTGGGTTACCGAAATCAGGCCGCTTTTGCCCGATCCTTTCGCCTTAAATGTAAAGTGGTTGATCTGTGCGGCAAACGTGCGCAGCAGTTCATCTGCCAGTGCTGTGCGCGTCCGTGTATTTTTCATGGCATATTCCGGAAATGCCGCTGCCTTTGCATCCACGGTCACGCGCACATGGGAAGGCGCCGCAAACGGATCTCCCTGCACATGATCGATGGATAACACATAGTCTGCAAACCGGTAACTTCCCCGCAGGGATTTGTATGCCGGATAACTTTTATGGTCGATACTCCGTAACGTTTCTCGTAAATTGCTGTCTGATTGCATAATGACTCCTGTTTTCTTTTAAACGGAATGATTCCGCTTTTCTTTTTTCTTTAACAGCGCAGAAGTATCGAGTGCCTGGGAAGCCGTTTCCTCCGGTTTTGCTTTCTTTGTCTTTTCCTTTGGTTTTTCTGCTTCCGGCTCCGGCTGCCCGTCTTCTGCTGTTTTTTCTTTTGTCATTATAGCTTTTTTTGCTGGTCTCGTCCAGTGTGGCATTGGCGGAACATAGGCAAACCGCCGCATGGCGATATCTGCCAGAAATACGAAAAGCAAAAGGATTAAAAGCGGATTGGTCAGACAAACCCGTGCCCGCCCGGAAGCTTTTAACTTCTTCCATACATTCTTCTTTGGAGAAAGCATCTTTCCATACTGTTTGATGAACGCACAAAAGCTATCGTTTGTCAGCGCAAATTTGTACTCCTGCGAATACTGTACCACGGCTGCGGTGGTCAGGGCATTTTCGATTTTTTTGCCGTTTTTCCGCTGCACGCTCAGATTGTAGACACCGGAGACTGTCGTATCCAGCTGTGCCTCATAAGTTCCCGGCGCACTTGCGGTCAGTTTCGCCTGATGCGTTTTTCCATCCGGATCCGTGTACACAGCCTCCACCTGTGTCTGCTCTGCGTAGTCTTTGGCATAATAGGTAACTTTTGTTGTTCCGTTTACAGTAGTTACATCCACACGGTCTTCGCCGAGTGCTGTATTTCCCGCACTGTAATCGATGATCCGCTTCCACAGCTGCACGTAATCATTCTGCTGTGCCAGCCCGGCGGTCCAGCGGTTTGTCACATCGGTATTCCACGCAACCGTATGCCCCAGTCCATACTGCATGACAGACAAAATCGGGTCATCCTTTTCGGCAGATGCCAGCAGCACATTGGCTCCGGTTTTCGGAGAGGCACTCACGTACCCTTTGATCTGCGGCCAGCCATCGGCAAAGAGATTTTTCGTGATGGCATTGCTGCTGTTTCCTTTCAGTGAAAACTGTCCGTTCTGCAAATAGGTATCTCCATTTAAAAATACTTCCTGTGCAAAGATTTTCGGGATATCGGTTGAGATATCGGAATAATAATAGCGGCCGTTACACTGCGTTGCCAGTCGTTCCAGAAGCTGTCTGTCAGACGACTCTCCAACCGCTACCGTGGAAAGAGTTACATCGGCATCCTTGCAGTCCTTGATGATATCTTCAAAATTTTCGGTTTCCCCCTGTCCATCCGTCAGAAGGACAATATGCTTTAGCTGCGCCTTGCTCTTCTTGATTTCATTTAGTGCCGCACGCACGGCCGGTTTGATGGTCGTTCCACCGCCTTCGCTGATCGTCTCGATGCTTTGATGGATCTTGTCTTTATCCTTCACTTTTTCCAGCGGCACCTGCCAGGTGTAACCATCATCAAAGGTTACCACACCGACTTCATCTTTCGTATCCAGCTGATCCACAGCCGCTTTGGCAGCCGCGATCGCCAGATCCAGATTGGTGCCTCCTTCGGTCTGTTCCGACATACTGCCCGAATGATCAATCACCATGACCATTGCCAGATTCTGTTTCTCATTCACCCCACGCAGCTGCATATCGACCGGAAGAAGTTTCTCCAGTTCCGTATCCTGATATCCGCCCAGTGCAAAACTGTCCTCGCCGCCGCATGCCACCAGACCGCATCCGTAGTCTTTCACATAAGTTTTCAGATTTTTTAGAAAGCCCTCCGGCAGATCTGTCCGGTACACATTTTCCAGAATGATGCTCTTGTACTGCAGCATCTCTTTTAAAGTATCCGGTGCACTGACTGCGGATACCTGCCGGTAATTGCATCCGGCAGCATCCAAAAGTCCTAAAAACGGTGTGCTGTCCTCTCCCATTCCAGATACAAGCAGAATCTTTGGCAGGGAATCCACCGTCGCATACGTACCATAATCATTGTTTTTTTCACAGGTGTCCTTCGGTGCCTTCACGCGCACGGTATACTGCTGCGCATCGGTACCGACTACCTTCTGTTTCAAAACAAAACGGTTGCTGCCTTTGTTTAAATGCACGCCTGTCTGACTGACCATCTCCGTTCCCTGCAAAAGCTGCAGCTTCGCATCGGTCTCATAGTTGCTTTCCACAGTTACGGTCATGGAATAGGAATCACCCGGATAAAGATACTCCGGCATTTCCACGTTTTCGATATAGGCATCGCTCCCCTGCTTTGTATCTTCATAGAGAACCGAATACAGCTGCACGTTTTTTGCCGTCAGTGCCGATGCCGTATGCTCGATGTTTCCCTTTGTCTGCTTTCCATCCGTAAGCACCACAAGCCGTCCTGCCGCATTGTCCGGGATCATGGAAAGTCCTGTGGAAACGGCTTCCTCAAGGTTGGTTGCATCCGCCTCCGGTGCCGAGAGAATCTGAAAACTGTGTTTCTCACTGGTCAGAAACTGTTCCACAACCGCATTGGCTCCAAACGTTACGATGGCATACTGATTGTTCTTTGGCATGTCTTTAACCTGCCGGCTCATATACTGCTCCATCTGCGTGAGATTTGCGGCATTGCTCTCCGACAGATCAACCAGAAAAACGGTTGTGTCTTTCGCGTGGGAAAGCGGCACCGAAATTCCACAGACAGCCAGCACCAAAAGGGCAAGCCCCACCAGACGCACCGCAAGATAAAACCGCCCACGGTAACGCATCTGCCGGACATAACAGATCCACTCCAGTATCATAAGAAGAAGCACAAGGATAAGGATGACATTGCGCATCTGCTTTCGCACAAGCTGCCGCTGCATCGTGTTGCGGCTGCCGGAATCGCCTGCCGTGATCCGTCCATCCGACTGGCTGCTGCATGCAAATTTTACAATATAGGATTCCTTTCTGCCGCCCGCTTTTACGGTAAACAGTCCTGCCTGATCGGCAGGTGCTGCAATCTGCTGCACGTCCACACCGTTTAATGCATGAAACTGCACGGTATCTCCGGCATCATAGACGTTTTGGGAAAGAAGGGAACTGTCCTCAAGATAGTGCAACGCATGGTTCATAAATACCGGAAACTCCGGCTGCAGGGCAAAATCCGATTCCCGCAGATCAAATCCGAGTACGACCTCCCGGATTCCGTCATGCTCCCCGTAGTATGCGGCGCACTGCTTTCCGTTCCACAGAAAGCCCGTGGCCCAGACCGGCAGATCATACACATACGTCTGATTTACCCCGAGCGCAAAGTCCCGGATTCCGGAAGTCAGTTCGGTATCGCTGGCAGACAGACTGACATTTTTTTCCTCGTTCTTTCCTTCTTTGGCAAAAATCATCCGCGCCTTCTGCTGATTAGATTCCTGCACTGCCGTATCCGCATCAAAAATACAGACCCCCGGATCGTCACTGTCAAGTGCATCCGTTGTTTTTGCCTTGGAAAGATTCTCTCCGGTCACGGCAAGATACGCTTTTTCGATATAGGTATTTCCTTCCCCGATCAGTGTGGCTTTGCTCGTGGAAACCCGGTCTTTGAGTGCATAAGCACAGTTATCTTCTTTTAAGGAATCCTTCTGGCTGCTGCCGGCAAATGTCACTGCGGAAAGTTCGGTATGCAGTGGCTGTTTTCCCCATTTCACCTGTTTGAACAGGCAGGTATACGTCTCGTCTGCGGCAAGGGAAAGTGTACGCACTTCAAGAATTTTCTTTCCCTCATACAGCGTAATCTCCATATTTGCCGCATGATCGCTGTAATTTGTCACGCCTGATGCAACCGTATACGTGTCCCCGCTGCTGTCTTTGGTGCAGGACAGAAACGTATTCGCCACGTTAGAAACGGGACTTCCCACCACGCGGATGGTTGCCTGAAGCTGACTTTTGAGATTTTTCGTCTGTTTTGCCCCAATGCCGTCGGTATAGACGATGACATCTGCCAGATCGTTCTTTTTGTCTTTTTTCTGCACCGTCTGTACGGTTGCCAGTGCATCAGAAAGCGATCCGGCTGTGTCCGTGCCCTTGATGTCTGCCAGCGTCCGATACAATGCTTTTTTCTCGGAAGTATGGACGGCAAGCAGATTGGTTCCCGTGCCGTCACAGGTAACAATGGATATTTTTGCCCCATCCGAAGCGGCAATCTGCTCTTTGATCTCACTTACGGCTTCCCCTAGGCGGGTATTGCCCCCTTTGGTGAGATGCTTCATGCTTCCGCTGGTGTCAATCAGATACACCACGTCCGTACTGCCTGTACCCTTACGCTGTACAAACGGTGCCATCAGTGCCAGAATAAGCATCAAAAGAATCACGATCTGCAGATACATCAGCAGATTGTGCAAAAACTTTTCCCAGAACGTTTTAGACTGTTCATTATAAAAAAGCTTCTTCCACAACAGATTCGAAGACACTGGCGTGTCTGTCCCCTTTGGCACAAGCAGATATAAAATCACAACAACCGGAACCGCCAGCAAAAATGCCAGCGGCCACAAACTCTCAAATATCATAATCCATCCTCAAATTTTTCTCAGACAAACAAAGGTCTTAAATCTTCTAAAATAAGCGCGCGTCTCTCTTTTTCGGAATCACAGAGTATATAGGTGCCTCCGGCAGCCGATGCACTTTTTTTCAGCCGCACAGAAAGCTTTTGCAGTTCCTGTTCATAGCGCGCAATCACATCCGCACGCATCGTCACGCGCAGTTTTTCTTTGGACTCCATATCTATCAGATTGCGCGTACCGTCCATTGTCACACGCAGTTCTTCCGCACACAGTGTCTGAAGCAACACGGGTCTTTGTTTCGTAAAGTCCAGATACTGCATCGTTTTTTCCAGACGATCCTGCGTGGGATCTGTCGCTGCTTCGGTCAGGAAATCACTGACGATCACGGTAACTCCCGCCCCACGCCTCTGCATCTGGCGCACGGCGGAAAAAGAATCCGTCTCTGTCCCCGAAAATGTACGTGCCTGCAGCCATCCAAGTACTTTTGGCAGTGCATTCTTTCCCCCGGAAACCACAAGCGGAGTTCCCATCTGGCTGCTGTCATACAGCACCAGCCGGTCCATATGGTGCAAAGTCAGAAAGGCAATCACCGCGCACAGATCCTGTGCCAGTTCTGCCTTGCTCTTTTTTCCATAGTGCATTGATGCACTGGTATCTAAAATAACCGATACCACTGCTTCCTTTTCTTCGAAATATTCCCGGATATACATGCGCTCCGACCGCGCATAGACATTCCAGTCCAGCCTGCGCAGATCATCTCCCGGCATATACTCCCGGAAATCGGAAAATTCCGCAGAAGTCCCTTTCTGTACGGATCTGCGGTTTCCTGCCATATTCTGGCTGCTTTTCTGTTTCATCGCGATTACAAGCCGCGACAGCTGTTCATAAATTCCCGCATCAAGCATACAGTCCCTGTTCCTTTTCTGTTAAGATCTGCCCAATCACCGCATCTTCCGTAATCCCCTCCGATACCGCATCAAAACTGAGCAGAATCCTGTGCCGCAATACCGGAAGTGCAACACATTTGACGTCCTCAAACGAGACATTCAGGCGGTTTTCCATAAATGCGCGTGCCCTGGCTGTGCGGATCAGTGCCTGTGCCGCACGCGGGCTTGCCCCCTCCCGGATATACGGATTGTCTGCATGAGTTGCCATAACCAGATCCAGAATATAATCCATGACGGCATCCGCAATCGGAATCTGTGCAACGCATGCGCGCGCTGCAAGCAGGCTTTCCCGGTCCATGACCTTTTCGATCTTTGGCGGATGGTTTCCCTCCGTCAGTTCCACGATTCCCCGCAATTCCTGCCGGTCCGGAAATTTTACCAGCACTTTAAACAAAAAACGGTCCAGCTGGGCTTCCGGCAGCGGATAAGTTCCCTCGTTTTCGATCGGATTTTGTGTGGCAAGCACCAGAAACGGCTCCGGCAGCTGATGGCTGGTCGTTCCGATCGTCACGGTGTGTTCCTGCATGGCCTCTAAGAGAGCTGACTGTGTCTTTGGCGTGGCACGGTTGATCTCATCCGCCAGCACCAGATTGGCAAAAATCGGTCCTTTTTCAAACCGGAATGCACTTTTTTGCTCTTCTTTTACGATGATGTTGGTACCGGTCACGTCACTCGGCATCAGATCCGGGGTAAACTGGATTCTCTGGAAACTCAGATCACACACCTGGCTGATCGTACGCACCAGCATGGTCTTTCCCAGTCCCGGCATACCTTCTAAGAGTACATTTCCGCCCGCCAGAAGTGCCAGCATGACCTGGCGGATGACGTCTTTTTGTCCGATAATTCCCTTTGCAATTTCCTGTTCACATGCCATGGTGTTCTGCTGGCATACTTCATATTCTGTCATAAGATCTCCTCTCCATCAGTTCAGATTTTCAAAATAATTCCGGATGACATCTTCCATGCCGGCCGGGTATTTTCCATTGGCAATGCCTTCGTAGGCCTCTTTCGTGTAATCGCCGACCACGGAATCTAAATCCACGTGTTCGCCTTTCCATGCCAGACCATTCTTCGCCTTGTAATAATCGGAATTCTTCGAATCCCCCTTGTCCTTTGTGATACTGCTGTCGTTTCCGAGTTTATTCGGAACACTCACATAATCATGTGTTCCCCCTCCGGATCCGGTTCCGCGTCCACCGCCTGTTCCGTTTCCTGTTCCACTTCCGTTTCCGCTTCCTGTCCCCTTGCCGTTTCCGCTTCCACTTCCATTGCCACTTCCACTTCCGTCCTTTCCACTGCCCGAATCTTCCCCATCCCCGGAATCCTGGGAACTGGTTTCCGAAGACTGCGTGGATTCCCCACGCTGCGTACCGCTTTGTGTAGTGCTTTGTACATCCCCCTGTGCCAGCTGGTTTCCTGTATTGGTATTCACCTGGATATTTTTAAGTACCGATGCAAGGGCATCCGTCCCGGAAATCTGTGCCGCCTGTCCATACTTGTAAGAAAGTTTCTGCCCGGCAGATGCCAGTGCCTGCTTCGTATCTGCCTGCTGCATTTCTTTTTGCGATAAGGCCAGTGACTGTATCAGTTCCTGCAGGGCTTTCTTTTGTTCTTTTGTCATGGAAGAGGTGTCGGTCTGTTTTAAGGCATCCATCACTTTTTGGATTTCTTTTTCCTTTTCCCGGGCTTCCTGCCGGATGGCATGCCGCTGTTTCACCTGTTTATGCGCGGGGGACGGCACAAACGAAAGAACAAGAGCCAGCCCAAGGGAAAGAAAAAGTGCCACAAGTTTCCTTCGGTCCGGACAAACACGCGCCTTTTTCCATGCATGGTCTTCCTGGAACATATGCACGGCATCGCTGCGCTGCATCCGGTCGATACTGCCCTCTTTTCCGATACGCCCATATGCCGTCACGATCCGTTCCTGAAACCCGAAACGGTCGATCTGCTGTGCTGCCTGTACCATGGTACATCTCTTCATTACCGTATAAATGCCTCCAGCTGCCGCACCACATAAAACTGCCAAAACAGCCCACACATGCACCGTATAAAAAGGGACAAACACCGCACATCCTTCCAGCACCATGGCGATGGTTCCACCTGCGGCAATTCCTGTGCTTTCATAGCGCAGGAACTTTTTTACGTTCTGTTTTCTTTTGCTGTAACGGATTTCCTGCAACAGAAATGCTTTTTCATCCATGCTGCTTTCCCCCTGCATGTTTTCTTCCATATCCTGCCATCGGATTGATCCGCCGCATCGCAATCAGAAGAAAGACAAATGCCAGTGCCACAAATAAAAGCGTGGAAACGGCCATCCATCCATAATGTACGGCAGCACCCGAAACAGAAAGTGTTTTCCCGTAATTTGTGATCAGTTCTTCCGCCACGGATGTTCCGGTCATACTCCAGGTAAAAAATTCAAGCAGATACATGCCCGGATTGACCAGAAGCACCCAGCAGGATTTTTCCGGTACACCACCTGACATGCGGACAACCGAGGTGACCAGATAGGGAAGAAAACTTCCGATAAACAGCAGGACATAGATACCATACGATAAAATTATGGCACTGATCGTTTTTTTACAGATGGAAGAACACAAAATTCCAATACTTGCAGAAACGAACGAAACCAGTAATGATACCGCCAGAAACCAGAACAGATTGCCCCATGAGAGTCCGCCGATGACAAATGCCAGTGCTACGATCGGAAGTCCTGCCACCACATAAAACATGCTCTGGATCATCGCGGTGAGCACCTTTCCCATAATAATGGAAAATCCGGTCATGCTGGTTGTCATCATAATATCAAAGGTCTGCCGCTCTTTCTCACCCGAAATTGCAGAAGCCGTGCGCACCGGGACTACCACTCCCAGAATAAAAATCTGCGTGACCGCAAGTGCCGGATACAGCCAGACAATGCTGCTGTATATGTTTGCAGACGAATAGGTCATCTGCTGGGAAAACAAAAACATGGCAAAGAAAAATACAACTGCCATAATCGCCTCATAAGCAAATATTTCCCAACAGATCCGCATACTGCGCGCCTGTACTTTAATATCTTTTTTTACCATTGGATTAATTCTCATCTTCCTGCCCTCCTGTCAGCTGCATAAACAGGGATTCGAGATTTCCCTCTTCTTTATAAAATCCTGTCACGATAATTCCATTCTGTATCATCTGTGCGATCAACTGCGCGATTTCTTCCTCTTTCATGGCATGCGAGATATGGATTTCCTTTTCTCCCACCGATTCCACACGGATCTGGGGGTGTTCCTTAAGCATGCGCACTGCCGGCTCCATCTCCCCGTGAACCGAAACCACGATCCGGTTTCCACCGAAAACATGTTCCATGACATCCTCAATGTTTCCTGCTTCTACGAGTTTTCCGTGATCCATAATGCCGATGCTGTTGCACATCTCTGCGAGCTCCGACAAAATATGGGAACTGATCACAATGGTTTTTCCCATGCTGCGCAGATTCTGCAATAGTTCTTTCATCTCCACACGCGCACGCGGGTCCAGACCGGAATTCGGTTCATCCAGTACCAGAAGGGAAGGATTGTGGATGAGTGCACGTGCCACACACAGCCGCTGCTTCATTCCGCGGGAAAGCGTATCCACATAAACCTCTTTTTTGTCGGACAGATTGACCAGTTCGAGCAGATCATTGGATACCGCAGTGATCTCCCTGGAAGTCATACGGTACATGGAACCGTAAAAATCCATATATTCGCTGACTTTTAAATTGTCATACACACCAAAGAAATCCGGCACATAACCAATCTGCTTTTTGATTTCCTTCGGATGCAGCAGGGCATCCACGCCATGGATCGTAATGGTTCCTTCTGTCGGCGGCATAAGTCCGCATACCATCCGGATTGTTGTTGTCTTTCCGGCTCCGTTTGGTCCCACAAAGCCAAACAGATCCCCTTTGGGCACATGCAGGTTCAGATCCCTGACCGCCTGAAATTTTCCGTAGTTTTTATACAAATGACTAATTTGAAGCATTGGACACCTCCTGACCGGCAATCGTATACAGACAGCCAAACGAAATTTCCGAGCACCTGCTCTCTATGGTTTTTCCGTAGTCTGCGGTTACTCCTTCCACTACAACAGTACCCGACACATCGTTCTGCCGCCGGATCTGGCACAGTCCCAGATACAGTGCGGCTGCCATATCCTTATGCTTATACGAATATGTATTTCCATTCATGTTGTCTTGCGATAACACGCTGTAGACATCATCAAAATAAGAAATCTGCTGGGACAGCAGTGGTTTTTTACTTTTCCCGTCTATCGTTATGGTTTCACCTGCTTTTACATCCGAAAATACCATGACCGTATCATCCGACACGCAGACAAGATAAGGGAAATCATAGGACGTGTTGTTTGTTATGTTTCCCCCCTGTTTCTGCTGCGTGATCACCAGACCACTGGTGTCTATGCTTCCACATCCTTTGGCAGTTCCTGCCGCAAACAGATAGGCATTTTCAAAATTGCTCTGCGGTTTTACCCCAAGGGACAGCCCCCTGTCATATTCCACCAAATAGTGATAACGGTCTTCATATACCCTGCCGGAAGATGCCATACTATAAGATTCACTGAGACCTGTACCACCATATGCGTAATTATCATTCAGCCGTACCTTCCACGGTTTTACCCCGGAATGATACGCATTGTAATAGGTGGCGATACCAGTGGTACTTTTTCCATCCGCCTGCTGTGCGGTCACCGAATAAACCCGTGTCTCATGCAGCTTTAAATTCCGCCCGCCGATAAATACCACACCGATAAAAATTATGCCAAGCGCCGGTACCCCCAACCAGTACCAGTCTCTTTTTTTCATCTTGCAAAGCAGAAGATAAAGCACCGGTCCAACAACGATCACATAGACCACTATCAGAACTTTCAGCCAGGAAAAATCCAATGCCGTATTGAGGTGGTCAATGACACCGAATGCATTTTCCCCACTCCATCCCCATTCCTCGTCATTGACATACTGGGAATAGCTCATGGAATATCCTGCCACCTGGTCATAAATTCCGTAACACAGATCCGGGGAAACTTTCTGCATCTGTTTTTCGCCAAAAGAAATGGCACATACACCGATGGCACCATCCCCACAGGCATACACCCACCCCGGATAAGCTTCGCTTTTGCTTGCATTTGTATTGTTCCGCTGCAGCTTTGCAACCGGCATCTGTGAAAAATCAATCCCGGTAAATCCGGAATAACTTCCCAATTGCTGCATTTCTTTCGATACCTCATTTTCTTCTCCCACTTTGCTGACGCTTTTGCAGCTGACCTCCATAAATGAGGAATCAAAACCACCCAGTGTATCTTTGCCGCGCTCTCCGGTTCCAATCAGCAGCCATCCACCGTTTTTCACCCATTTCTCGATTGCCTTGATATTCTCTTTCCCAAGTGAACTCACATCGTAGGAATCAATCACAAGAAAATACAGTTCATCCAGCTGCGCCTGCAATGTATCCGCGTCCATCTGTGTCAGATATACATTCTGGTCTTTTCCGTGAAGATAATAGGTCTGGCCGCTCATGCTCATCCAGCCAAGCGCATCATAATGATCCGAAAGCACTCCCACACCAATACCGCGCTTTTCTTTGCCAAAAATACTGGCAAATGCTTCCTTTGCCACAACGTTTCCCTTTTCATCGATAAATGCCACGATTCCGTTTCCGCGTGTCTGGCTGACATCCGCATACGGAATGGTCATTGTATACTGTTTTTTCCCGTTCTGCGGCAATGTCAGGCGCTGTTCAAATGCGCAGCCGTTGGAGTTGTCGGTACCGGAAAACACCAGACGCACCTTCCCGGTAAAATCCGCCCCGCTGTTTTTTGCCTCCACCTGTACGACACAGTCTTTTTCCTGTTTCAGCAGAGTCACCGTTGCCGACAATGCCTGTTTCTGATCTGCATATACATTTGCTCTGCCACAAAATATGCCTAAAAATGCCAGGCATACCAGAAGCAGACTGCAGATTGTCTTTCTAATTTTCATAATCTTCTCCTTCCATAAATGTTCTTTACGGTTTCCTGTCATTTATGATAACATACGTTATTTTGGAATGACATTAAGGTTTTCTTAAAATTGTCTGGCTTATTTACAGAATTTCTTAAAATAAAAAGCCCCTGCTCTCGCAGGGACTTCCAGAACCTTCTATCAGATATAATTTTTTATTGTGCGGTGGCACGGAACATGACATTTCTGTATTTTGCAAGTACACGCATCAGAATGCTTCCAAGAACGCATACTGAAATCACCTCTCCGATTCCGACCGTCATGGCATTAAACGGGATGGTTACATTCACACCGTGGAAATATACTGCCGGAATACCGTACGCATAGACCAGCACGAACGGAACAATAATCATATTAAAAATAACCGGCGGAAATGTGCATGCAATCTTGTGATTGCGCAGCAGATAGGTACATACCGCTGCCAGCAGCGTGGCAATGCTTCCGAAAATGACATCATAGATCACGGCGCCTGTCAGCAGATTCGCAAGCAGACAGCCAATCCACAGTCCCGGAATCGCTGCCGGCGTAAAAACAGGCAGGATACACAGTGCTTCGGAAAAGCGTACCTGAATCGTGTGGGATGCAAGTCCCAGTGCGTTGGCTACAAAAGTCAGCACTACATAAAGTGCTGCAATCACAGCAGCCTGAACAATAAATGTTACCTTTTTGTCTCTCATATCCATTTGTCTCCTTTAGTTTTGTTTTACGAGTGGAAGGTCTCGAACACTCGGTAATTTTTCGTGCAATCCCCTGTTTACAGAATCTGCAACGGTTGACAGTATAGCACAGTACACCGCAAAAAGCAAGAATGCAATTTTCTACTGCCGGATATTTCTTTTCCTCTCCGTTTTGTATATTCCACATTATAGCAATAACAAAACCATTTTACAACAGGCCGCTATCATGTACGCAGATACCCCTGCATACTTTTTAACGCATTTTTCTCCAGCCGCGACACCTGCGCCTGCGAAATATGAATTTCATCCGCGACTTCAATCTG
>ERZ791931.1448-NODE-1448-length-17676-cov-49.487373_pt1 | contig 17676 bp, 11 predicted proteins | sample MGYA00510127_ERZ791931 | MGnify/ENA primary metagenome ERZ791931 (study PRJEB30046, sample SAMN00792067) | human gut metagenome | study: EMG produced TPA metagenomics assembly of the A metagenome-wide association study of gut microbiota in type 2... | reverse complement strand
CAATTAACCTACTGATTTACAACTAATTATAAATAAATTTAAACAGATTCTTAATATAAGAATTTCCCTTCGTATTTCATGGAAACGTGAATACGAAGGGAAATCTTTTATTTTGAAGCTCTCAATATTTCTCGTTTTCCACCTGGAGGGCCTGGAAGACGTTCTACTGTAAATCCCGCAGTTTGTAGCATTCGGCGTATTACTCCTTTAGCACAGTATGTTGTGAGAATACCACCAGAATTTAGAGAAGCATATAAGGTGTTGAATAGTTCCTGGCTCCACATTTCCGGTTGTTTTTCTGGGGCAAAAGCGTCAAAGTAGATGAGGTCAAATGCTCCTTGGAATTTATAGTTCGTAAAATCTCCTTCTACTTTATGTAAAGTAAAGTAAGGTGTTAAGCTTATATCTGTATTCCATGCTGAATTATGCAGTGCATAGAAGTCGTTACTACGTTCCGGGCAGATCTGTTCTGGATAGGCAAGTTGATGTACAATATCATTACTTACAGGGTAGCGTTCTATTGTTGTATAGTGAACTTGACGTTTTGAATTATCAGCTTCCAACAGAGTGAGAAATGCATTGAGCCCGGTTCCGAAACCGATTTCCAGTATTCGCAGTGTAGAGGAGGGATGATGTTTCATTCCCATGTTGATAAATATATGTTCAGACTCCGTCAAAGCCCCTTTTACGGAATGATAATGTTCGTTTAGTTCAGGTACGAAAAGTGTATAACTTCCATCTGCAGTTTGTTCTAGTTCTATCATAAATTAAAATTGATATAATAATTATTTTAGAAAAGGCTGATAATACCAAGAGTTGCTGCTACTAATATAGCGTAACGAGCCAGCTTACCGATGCTCATTGAAATAGTGACAATCCCAATATGAGCTCTCATCAATCCTAATACAATTAAAATTGCATCTCCTACTACAGGCAAAAAAGAGAATAATGCCATCCATGCTCCCCTTCCATGTATAAATCGGGTAGCACGTTCCATTTGTTTCGGAGTTACTCCAAGGTATTTTTCTATCCATTCCATTTTTCCAAGATGGCCTATCCAATAGCAGGTAAGTCCACCTAAAACATTGCCTGCTGTTGTGGCAATGGTAGACCATACAGGGTCGAGCCCTAAGCCAACACAAGCAAGTAGGACTGCTTCAGAACTGAATGGTAAAATTGTTCCGGCAAGAAAAGCAGACAAGAACATACCAAAATATCCCCAGTCGGTCAGAAGTTGAAGAAATATATCCATAAATTAAATAAGCACAATGCAAACCAGATAACAAGAACCGTAATAAAAGTTATTCGGGTAAATTTACTGAAAGTAAGTGAAAATAAATGTCCTCCCATAAATACCATCGGAATAATAGCTAAAGGAAGTAATGCTTTAATATGAGATGGTTGTAAAACCATAAGAATATTTATCCATACTCCCATGGATAGTATCACTTGTAATAAAATACGAGTTTGTACTTTGTCTTTATATGCAAATCGTAAATAAGGAATACTAAATGCAATCCATAATATTGTGACAGCTCCCCATAAAGTATAATGGCTGAAATGTATGGATGCATAATTTATTTGATCAAACTGTAGAATATGCGAAATTACATTGTAGAATTCTTCGGTTTGATCCGTATACAAATCATATCCCAGTAGAAGCCAGTAAGGTAATGTAAAGCCAATAATTCCGGCAAAAAAGGTTTTTCCTTCGAGCGAACGAAGGTTAATCATATGAATATATAGTAGCGGAGTAATCCAAGCTATACAAGGAAGAATAAGGCTACTTAACCCCATCCACAAAAAAGCATGGAATATGGCGGTCGAAGCATGGGGAGATTCATAGCTTTGAAACAGTGAATATAGCATACAAAGAAAGAATACTGGAAGTAATAGTGTAACATCCCATGTATGCAAGAAAGGTGTTGCCGCATAAAACAGAAGAAAAAAAGAAGCAGGAAGCGTCGTACGTGTACGTATCAGTGCAAACTTCGTATCCGTCTCCAGTAGCAGGTAAGTAGTAAGGCTGAATATTAATAACGAGCCAATATTTGCCCATAAATGTGGAGTCGATATGACCCATAGAATAAGTGTTAAAGTACTTACAACTGGAAGTGTGGCACGTCCTGTCGCAACTTCGTATTGAAATCTGTTTCTGGTCTGGATCATGTGACGGATATTGATGACAAAAGAAATGTCACCACAGCTACACTCATTTACTCTTTAAACAGAATAATTGGTGTAACTGTGGTGATGAATTGAAATATTATAAGTCGAAACCGATATCAGAACGGAAATATTTCTTTTCGAATGAAATTTTTCCGGCATTGGTAAAGGATTGTTTCAATGCTTCTTCCTTGTTGGTACCGTATGAGCTGACAGCTATCACACGACCTCCGGATGTGACAACCTGATTATCTTTCAATGCTGTTCCGGCATGGAATACGATGCTGCCTCCTGCTTTAGCTTCTTCGATTCCTGTTATAGGGAATCCTTTTTCATATGCTTCTGGATAACCGCCAGATACTAGCATAACGCATACTGCAGAACGTGAATCTATTTCAAGTGTCTTTTCATTGAGGTTTCCTGTCGCTACTCCTTCAAACAGTTCCACAAGGTCACTCTTAATGCGCAGCATAACACTTTCAGTTTCAGGGTCACCCATACGGACATTGTATTCAATAACCATCGGTTCACCTTTTACGTTAATCAAACCGAAGAAGATAAATCCTTTATAATCGATGCCTTCAGCTGCCAGGCCTTCTACTGTCGGACGAATAATGCGTTCGTCTACTTTCTTCATCCAAGCTTCGTCTGCAAACGGTACTGGCGAAACAGAACCCATACCTCCGGTATTCAGACCTTTATCGCCCTCGCCGATACGTTTGTAATCTTTTGCTTCAGGTAAGATTTTATAGTTCTTTCCGTCTGTCAAAACGAAAACAGAACATTCGATACCACTCAAAAACTCTTCGATAACAACGGTTGCCGATGCATTACCGAACATACCGCCGAGCATTTCTTTCAGTTCTTTTTTTGCTTCCTCTAGAGTCGGAAGAATCAGTACACCTTTTCCAGCACACAAACCGTCAGCTTTCAATACATACGGAGCTTGTAATGTTTCGAGGAAAGCAAGACCTTCTTCCAGATTAGCAGAAGTAATGCTTTTATATCCAGCTGTCGGGATGTGATGACGTTGCATGAATCCTTTAGCGAATTCTTTACTTCCTTCGAGTACGGCACCTGCTTTTGACGGACCGATTACTGGAATATTGGCCAATGTAGCATCGTTCTTAAAGAAGTCGTAGACACCTTTTACCAATGGATCTTCAGGGCCTACTACTACCATGTTGATACCATTTGCTACAACAAATTCTTTGATAGCTTCGAAATCGTCTGCTTTTATCGCTACATTTTCACCAACTTCACGTGTTCCGGCATTACCTGGAGCGATGTATAGTTTTTCTATTTTCGGACTTTGGGCGATTTTCCATGCTAGTGCATGCTCACGTCCACCTGAACCTAACAGTAACAGTTTCATATGTTTACAGTATTATGATTTGTTTCTTTATTTTAAATGATCAAGAAAATAACGGGTGATGTGTTCGTGCAAGTGTACGCGGTCGCGCCCCATCATGTTGTGACCGTCTTCCGGATAGATGAAGAAATCTGGATGAGTTCCAGCGTCAATACAAGCACGTAAAAAACTGATGCTGTGTTGCGGTACACAGGTAGGATCCATTCCACCGATAATTACTTCCAGACGACCTTTCAAGTTACCAGCCTTTAAGCGAAGATTTGATTCTTTATATCCTTCAGGATTAGCTTGTGGAGTATCCATGTATCTTTCTCCATACATAACTTCGTAGAATTGCCAGTCGATAACCGGACCACCAGCTACTCCTACCTTGAAGATATCCGGATAAGTCAGCATAAGATTAGTTGTCATGAATCCCCCGAAGCTCCATCCATGAACACCGATTTTGTCTGCATCAACATATGGAAGTGATTGCAGGAACTTGGCTCCTTGTACTTGGTCTTTCATTTCTTCTGTACCAAGATGGCGGAAGGTACAATTTTCGAACTTAATACCGCGATTATCACTTCCACGGTTGTCAACAGTAAGCATTACATAACCTTGTTGTGCCATGTAAAGATCCCATCCACGTGCATCATAAAAACGGGTATTATGTATCATTTGTGCATGTGGACCTCCGTATACGTAAATAATAGCCGGATATTTTTTGTTCGGATCGAAATTAACAGGCTTAATTAAGCGGTAATACAAATCTGTTTCTCCATCGGCTGCTTTAATTGTTCCTACAGTAATTTCCGGTAAATTGTAGTTTTCCTTCAGCGGGTCGGTTGCTGTGAACAGGGTTGTACCTTTTTTCCCGGTAGTAGGAAGAATACTGATTTCACGTGGAACATTGTTCGAAGTGAAGTAATCGATAAGATAGGTTCCACTGGCTGATAATTTGGCCTGGTGAGTACCATCTTCCATACCGATCAGTGTACGTTTCCCATTTTTTACGTTCAGACTGAATATATTAGTCTGTAAAGGAGATATTTCCGTACTTGCAATTATGATTTCTTTACGTGAAGCATTGAATCCTAAAACATCTTGAACCAGCCAGTTACCTTCGGTCAATGGGATTGCTTTCAGATATTCACAATATTGGTCTTCACTATCCTTTCCAGTTTTCCATTCACCTGTCAGTTTAGTTTTTGTATCCATAAGATACAAATGGTTGAAACCGTCTCGCTGTGTCTGATAAATAAACTGGCTGTCATCCCAAGGTAAGAATATCAGAGGATGCTGCGGCTCTACGTAACGAGCATGTTTTTCTTCATAAAGTACTCCTATTTTTTGTCCGCTTACGGCATCATATTGAACCAGTTGTGCATGATTCTGGTCGCGGTTCAGTTCGATGACGAATACACTCTTCTCGTCAGGGCCCCAACTAATGTTAGTAAAATAACGGTCAGTAGGATCACCGGCTTGTAAATAAATTGTCTTGCCATCTTTTACATTGTATATTCCGACAGTTACTTTATGGCTTGTCATACCAGCCATTGGGTATTTGTCGGGAACAAGCTCGGCAATGCGTGCTGTAGTATTTACCTGTGGATAATCGGTTACCATACTTTGGTCCATACGGTAGAAAGCCAAGTAAGTACCTTTCGGACTCCAAAAAGTACCTTTCATGATACCAAACTCATTACGGTGTACAGCTTGGCCATATACGACATCCTTTTCCTGCTGTTGGTTCCCTGTAACTTTTGGGTTAACCATGCTGCTGAAATCCCCTTCATGTGCTACATACAGGTCATTCCCGATAGTATATGCCATGTAGCCATTTTCTTTACAGAAATCGAAGTTTGTCGGACCTTCTCCCTGCAGGTTAAATAGATTGACTATTTTCTTTTTGCTGAAGTCATACCATATCATGTACTTTTGTCCGGGAGTACGGTCGTCATACTGGGTAAAAGTAATCACATTACGGTCACCCCAAGGAAGTGAAGCAGCCATCAGTGTACGAAGTGGTTTGATATGACCTGTAAGTTTGTAAGGCATTTCGCCATTTTTCAGCGCTTCATTTACCTCTTCCAGTGTGACGAGTATACTTTCTTTTCCGCTTTTAGTATCTATTTTTTTGATGTTCTCTATATCTGTACGGACACATATATCACCCCACCATTGTAGTCCGGGCATGCTTTTCGGCACAAGATTAAAATAATTATCTCCACCCGGTATTACATCATTGAGGGTGAATGTCTTTTTCTCTTGGGCAGATGAAATTGTTGCTATCATACAGAATAGAGCTATTATTTGAAATATACGCTTCATTTTCAGTGGATATACGTTACTTATTCATTTTCTGTATTTTCTTCGTTTGCACGACGACGGTGCATGTAACGAGGTGCGGGTGCCTGCTTAGGGCGTCCGTCATCAGTAGAAGGACGTGAAGGACGATTTTCGCGAGAAAAGTTTTTCTTATCGTTTTCCTTACGTTCTGTTCGGAAACTTGTTTTTTTATCTCCTTTATATTCTACTTTTTCTGCACGCTTCCGTGGACGGGTTTCGTTTCCTTCCCGCTTAGGCTTAAATTCTTTGTCACTGTTTTCACTACGGAAGGTTTTGTATTTTCCATCGAAAATCTGATATTTCCGGAACTGACATTCCAGTGAACCATTAAACAAAGGAACTTTGACAGATGGCTTTAGTCCAATTTGGTCGAAACATTCGTCACGATAGCTTAATATCCAGGCATCATTGCCGCTGAATGCATGTTTCAAGCGTTCTCCAATCATTTGGTATAGGCCTAGCAGATCATCAGAAGATATTCGTTCTCCATAAGGTGGATTAGTCACAATGATACTCTTTTCTTTAGGCTGTTCAAATTGCTGGAACGGTTGGATTTTTAGAATGACATCCTTGCTTACTCCTGCTGCTTTTACATTGTGCACAGCAATTTCGTTGGCTTTCGGATTGTTGTCATATCCGTAAATTTTATGGTTAAATTCACGTTCATTAGAATCATCATTATAGATTGAATCGAATAAATCCTGGTCGAAGTCACGCCACTTTTCAAAGCCAAACTCTTTACGGAATACTCCCGGAGCAATATTGCGTGCGATGAGTGCTGCTTCAATAGGAATTGTTCCAGAGCCACACATCGGGTCTATTAAATCACATTCGCCTCTCCATCCAGTCATCAGAATCATTCCGGCAGCCAATACCTCGTTTAAGGGAGCTTCTACTTGTTCCTGACGGTAGCCACGGCGATGAAGTGATTCACCCGAACTGTCGAGTGAAAGTGTACAACGATCTTCTGCAACATGGATATTAATAGCCAGATCCGGATTGCTAATACGTACAGATGGACGATTGCCTGTCTTTTCACGGAAATAATCGACAATAGCATCTTTTACCTTATAAGCAACAAACTTCGAATGACGGAATTCATTGGAGAATACTACCGCATCAACAGCAAAGCTGCTCATATTATCCAAATAGTCTTCCCAAGCAATACTTTTAACAGCTTCATACACTTCATCTGCTGTTTTTGCAGTAAAATGTTTGATTGGTTTTAAGATACGAATAGCTGTGCGCAAGCAAAAATTAGCACGATACATCATTGCTTTGTCACCGGTAAAAGAAACCATACGGCGTCCGATTTCAATATTTCCGGCTCCCAACTCGGTGAGTTCTTGTGCCAGCACTTCTTCCAGTCCCTGGAAGGTCTTGGCGATAAGCTCGAATTCTTGATTCATTTTAACTAAATTACGTAATTTCAATTAATTGTGCAAAAATATGAATTTTCGGTCAGCCAGTCAACTGTTTGATAAGGTTTAAATACATTTTGTTGTAAAGAAAGTCAACTTTGATATTTTTATTATGTAATATCTTGCTTTCGTGAAAAATATTACTGCTGCTTGCTTTACGCTCAAGAAAGTTGATTTTTATTTTGAAGAAAAATGTATCTTTGCCAAAGCCTGAATTGAAAATAATAAGAAATGTACTTCAGAATGAAAATTACTATGAGAATACATGCTCTATGTTTTATACTGGGAATAATCTTGTCTGCAACGTCTATAAGAGCTGAAGAAGAAAGACTATGGCAACTGCATGCTGTTGATATTCAAGCTCCATATGCTCCTGCTCCTATGGCAAACGGATGTATAGGGATTCTTCCTCAAAAAGAACCTTTTGCTGTAGAGCATGTTATGTTGAATCATGTATTCGATGCTGCATCTCCCCATGTTGTTAGTCGAGTAATGAGAGGAATTAATCCGTTTTGTCTTTCTATGAAAATAGACAATAAAAAAGTTGATACTTCAAATATCTCTGACTGGCAACAAACGATAGATATGCGTCGTGCTGTACATCAAACAAGTTTCCAGACTTTAGAAAAAGCAGATGTATCTTATGAGTTGTGTGCTTTACGCAATTTGCCTTATGCCGGTTTAATTCGTGTGACTGTTCAGGCATGTAAGGATATGTTGTTGGAAGTCCGTTCAGGAATGGGTATTCCAGACGATTATTCGCAATCTTCAATTCGGTATCGTGAAATGGAAGCTGATGGAAATCGTATGTACATGCTTGAATCGGATGCAACTTCTCGGTTTGGATACCGTCGGGTAGCTTCTACTTCTTCTTTTCTTTTCAATGGCGAACAGATAAAGCCTATATATGATGAAGCTACTCGGGAATTGTTTTTTTCGATTCAGCTAAAAAAGGGAGAAACATTTTGTTTCTCTTTAGTAGGAAGCGTATGTTCATCACGTGATTTTTTTGATCCCTATAATGAAGCAGAGCGGCAGGTAATTTATGCAGTGCATGAGGGAGAAGAAGCATTGATGCAGGCACATTATCGTCTTTGGGATGAACTATGGCAAGGTGATATACGTATTGAAGGAGATGATGACGCACAGCGTATCGTAAGATTTGCCTTATTTAATTTATATTCTTCTTGTCGTGGAGGTAGTCGCTTAAGTATCCCTCCTATGGGATTATCGTTGCAGGGATATAATGGACATATCTTTTGGGATACAGAATTGTGGATGTATCCCCCTATGCTTCTGTTGAATCAGGATATAGCCCGGTCAATGCTTGATTATCGCTTTGACCGTCTTCCTGCTGCTCGTAAAAAAGCATTGGCATATGGTTATCGGGGAGCAATGTTCCCGTGGGAGAGTGATGATTCTGGTGAAGAAGCTACGCCTACTCATGCATTGACCGGTCCGTTTGAACATCATATTACAGCCGACATAGGAATTGCCTGCTGGAATTATTATTGTGTAACTCGTGATATGCGTTGGCTGCAACGTGAAGGTTATCCACTGCTCAAAGAAATTGCAGACTTTTGGGCAAGTCGTGTTACTCGCAATCAGGATGGTTCATATTCAATTCATAACGTGACCGGAGCTGATGAATATGCAAACGGTGTTACAGATAATGCGTTTACTAACGGTGCAGCGTCACTTGCGCTTAAGTATGCTTGTCAGGCTGCTGAGATTTGTGGAGAAAAGGTTCCGGAAATATGGCGGGAGATTGGAGAAAATATCCGCGTATTACAATTCGAAAATGGTGTGACACGTGAGCATTCCACTTATAAAGGCGAAATGATCAAACAAGCTGATGCAAATCTGCTAGCTTATCCACTAGGGTTGATAACTGATGAATACAGACAGAAACAAGATTTGGAATATTATGCCGAGCGTATAGATCAGAAAGATGGACCGGCTATGTCGTACTCTGTTTATTGCGTACAGTATGCTCGTATGGGAGAAGCAGATAAAGCATACGAGATGTTTCGTCGTTGTTATGAGCCCAATCTGAGAAAGCCTTTCGGAGTTATTTCGGAAACTCCCACAAGTAACAATCCATATTTTATGACTGGAGCAGGAGGTTTATTGCAGGCTGTATTGAATGGCTTTTGTGGACTCCAGATTACGGATGAAGGAATCGTCCAGCTTCCGTCAGTGCTTCCTTCTCACTGGAAACGGGTAACTGTTACAGGTGTAGGTTCTGATAAAAAGACTTATGTAAGAGAAGGGTAGCATTATGTATGTGATGGAGGAGCAATTAATCAAAAAACTTCGTAAGGGTGATGAAAAAGCATTCCGTTTGCTTTATGATCGTCACTACGTATTGCTGTGCCGTTTTGCCAATCAGATTTTAAATAATGCAGCTTTAGCAGAAGAAGTTGTAGATGATGTTATTTTTTATTTATGGGAACATCGGAGTGAAGTTGAGATTCGTTATTCTATCCGTGCTTATTTAATGCGTGCCGTACGTAACCGTTGTCTGAATGAACTACAATCGCAAAGTCATCGTGAAGAACTTCATCTTTCTTCTTTTTTGTCACCGGAAAGTATGGATTTTTTAGACTTTCTGTTTGTTGATGATAAACAGCCGTTAGGTATGCTTTTAGAACAAGAACTGGAAGATGAACTGAAGCGTAGTATAGACGAACTACCATTGGAGTGTCGAAGAGTATTTTATAAGAGTCGTTTTGAACAAAAAAAGTATGAAGAAATAGCCGACGAACTTGGTATATCTGTTAATACTGTCAAGTACCATATAAAAAATGCATTGGCTTTTCTCCAAAAGCGTTTGGGGAATTATTTGAAGTTACTTATCGTATATATTTTCATGAGTGCATAAATTTCATTTAACTATTTTCTTTTTTTAATGTATTTGGTTGTAATTTAATATATTACCAGTGTTGTTTAGTTCAGATTATGGAAAAATCTCTGAATAAAAGCAAGTAAAATTTAATCAGAATTAAAAAAATGTCTTTTGGGACTACCCTTTAATTCTGATTTTTTGTCTTTATAGTAAAAGGACCTTTTTAGAATATGAAAACAGAGAAAAATAACGATATAGATTTGCTTATTACCCAGTACCTATCCGGTAAATTAGATAAGGAGGCGTTTGCGCAGTTAAAGGACTGGGCTTCTGAATCAGAAGAAAATCGTATTTATGTAAAAAATAAAGTTGAAATATGGTTTTCTTCCTGTATTGCGGATGAAACTTGTGTTTTTGATAAGGATAAAGCATTTGAATTGTTTCAAAAACGTATAAATAAAGCTAAACGTTCTGATGAGCAAATGCGAAGACTGTCTTGGAAGACATGGGTACGTGTAGCAGCGGTTATTTTAATCATGCTGTTGCCTTTAGCCGGATACTGGCAAGGAAAAGAGTCTGTAAAGCAAACTTTTGCTGATATCGTAGTTGAAGCTCCACTGGGAGCTCGTACCAAACTATATCTTCCAGATGGAACATTGGTGTGGTTGAATGCAGGTTCGAAGATTGTTTATTCTCAAGGTTTTGGAGTAGATGACCGCCAATTGAAAATGGAAGGTGAAGGATATTTTGAAGTAACTCGTAACCCTGATATTCCATTTGAGGTAAGGACAAAGGAAGTTAATCTGAAGGTCTTAGGAACAAAATTTAATTTTCGTAACTATCCAGATGATGATGAAGCTATTGTGAACCTCATGGAAGGAAAAGTAGCCCTGCATAATGAGATAAAATGTATGCCTGAGCTTTATTTGAAACCAGATGAAAAAATGGTGATGAACAAGGTAACAGGTGAAATGAAAAAAACAAGTACGAAAGCCAAACGTTCTAATACGTGGATTAATGATGAATTGTTTTTTGATGAATTACCTCTTAAACACATAGCCAAACGTTTAATGCGCAGTTATGGAGTTGAAATAATCGTCACAGATTCCTTGCAAGATAAACGTTTTTATGGAGTATTTAAAGTACAAGGAAATACTATAAAAGATGTGCTTGATGCCATGGCGTCTACGAATCAAATGAAATATCGTTATGAGAATGGAAAATATATATTATATCGATAATCTTAAACTATACAATTAATATGAAGCAGGCAGGAACAAGTTAAATTGGTTTATCTATGAAGTAAACCTTTGTGATCTATCTAAGTAGAATTTTATAAAACTTAAATCTTTAATTATGAGGAACTTTAGTAAGGCTATACTTGTAGCCTCGGCAGCGCTTTGCCTAAATTTATCGGCTTTTTCACAAAATGTTTCCTTTTCTATTCAAAATGTTACAGTAAAGGAAGCTATGGAGCAGTTGAAAAAAACGTCTGGTTATTCTTTCGTGTTCTCATCATCAGATGTAGATACAAGCAAAAAGGTATCAGTATCTGGTCAGAATTCTTCTATTCAGAATATTATTAAGCAAATCCTTCAAGGACAGAACGGATTAGATTATGAAATTCAAGGGAAAAAGATTATAGTAAAAAAATTATCTGACCTCCCTTCTGATAAGATTCAGAAGATAAGCGTAAAGGGTAAGGTCGTTGATGTAAATGGAGAACCAATTATTGGTGCGACAATTAAAGAACTAGGAACCACAAATGGTACTATTACTGATTTTGATGGAAATTTTTCATTTGATGTTGCTAAAGACGCTAAATTGGAGATTTCTTATGTAGGATATAAACAAGAATACTTGAAAGCTCAGCCAGATAAACTATTAGCAGTTACTATGGAAGAAGATACTGAAACATTAGATGAGGTAGTAGTTGTAGGATATGGTGTAATGAAAAAAAGAGATATAACGGGATCTATTTCATCGTTAAAATCTAAAGATATTGTTTCAGTACCTGTTAGTAATGTTCTTGAAACAATGCAAGGAAAAATTGCAGGTTTGGATATGACTAAAAGTACAGGAGAAGCTGGGGCTGCATTAAATTTTACATTACGAGGAAATCGTTCTTTAAATGCTTCAAATGCTCCTTTAATTATGGTAGATGGAGTAGCTTATGGTACGACATTGGATATAAACCCATCTGATATTGAATCAATAGAAGTATTAAAAGATGCATCTTCAACAGCAATTTATGGTTCGAGAGGTGCCAATGGTGTTATTTTGATTACTACAAAACGTGGTAATACTGGAAAGACAAATTTTTCATTTAATGCATATTTTGGTCCACAGACTGCAGCTGGGGTTGCAGATATTATGACGGCTGAGGAATATGCTAATTTAAAACGTGAGGCCTATAGAACTCAAGGAATTACAGATGATAATCTGATTTTTACAGCAAAAGAGTTAGAAGGATTAAAAAATCATGATTTTGTTGATTTTCAAGATTTGTGTTTACATACAGGGTTTGTACAAAACTATGAAATTAGTGTAAATGGAGGAACAGAAAAGACTAAGGTTAATATGTCTGTTGGCTATTATAAGGAGGATGGATTATTGAAAAATGATAATTTGACTCGTTTTAATGGAATGGTTGGAGTTGATCAGACTATCACAAATAGTTTGAAGGTAGGTGCAAGCATGTTGTTGACTTATAAAGATAATAATAAACGTCAAGATCCTTTAAATCAGGCTAATAAGATTATTCCAATAGGGAAGGTTTATAATGATGACGGCTCTTTGAATTTGTTCCCTTCCTATGGATCGTCTACTTCTGTATCTCCTCTAGCTGATGAGGAGCCTAATGCCTATGCAAATAATACTATTTCGAAACGTTTATTTGGTTCGTTATATGCTAATTGGGAAATTGTGAAAGATTTATTATTACGATCGACTTTAGGAGTTGATTTAAATAGTTCCCGTAATGGATTTTATTATGATAAAAATACTATAAGTGGAGGAACTAAGGAATCCAAATCTGGAGCTGAACTAACCAATATAAATAATTATACATGGGAAACAACATTGAATTGGAATAAGACATTTGGTATTCATGGAATTAATCTGTTGTTAGGTAATAGTGTGATATCAAATCATAATGAGGTTTTTGATATGTCTGGGAAAAATCAAATATTCTCAGGTAATTTGTTTTGGAATTTGTCTTCAGCTACAGACCAAAGGGAAATAGATAGTGATTTAGTCGAAGATAATATGTTATCGTTTTTTGGACGTATTCATTATAAGTTGAATGAAAAATATTTGTTTAATGTTTCTTTGCGTGCAGATGGTTCTTCTGTATTAGCTAAGGGGCATCAGTGGGGATATTTTCCTTCTGCAGCATTTGCATGGAGAATAATTGATGAAAAATTTATGAGTAAAACGCGTTCATTCATTTCTGATTTGAAATTACGTTTAAGTTGGGGGCTTTCGGGTAATAGTGCAATAAGCCCTTATCAAACGTTGGGAGGATTAGGTTCGACAACTTATGCTTTTGGTGATACAGGGGCTTATGGGTACTATCCTCGAAATATTTCTAATAAGGATTTAGGATGGGAGAAAACGCAAACATTCAATGTCGGTGTTGATTTTGGTTTCCTTAATAACCGTATTAATGGTAATATAGAAATATATCAGACTAATACGACAGATTTATTAATGTCACGCCAGTTGCCTCCAACTTCAGGTTTTCAAAGTGTGATGGAAAATGTTGGTGAAATTCGTAATCGTGGAGTAGAAGTGGTAGTTAATACAATAAATGTTCAGCCGACAACAAAAGATGGATTTTCTTGGGATACCAATATTAATTTTACTCTCAATCGAGAATCTATTCAAAGTCTGACAAGTGGCTCTACTCGTGACTTGGTTAATAATTGGTTTGTGGGTTCTCCTATTAGTGTATTTTATGATTATAATAAAATTGGTATCTGGCAGTTGGGGGAAGAGGCTGAAGCTGCTAAATATGGGCAGAAGCCTGGTGATATAAAGGTAGAGGATATCAATCATGATGGTGTTATTTCTCCAGACGATGACCGTAAAATAGTTGGAACAGGTAGGCCTGATTTTGTTATAGGTATGAATAATTATTTTTCATATAGGAATTTTGATTTGTCTGTTTTTATGTATGCGCGTGTAGGGCAGACTATTAGGAGTGAGGCTAGTGGAAATTATAAAATTGATGGTTTGGAAAATGGACCAGTTGTAGATTATTGGACTCCTGAAAATCCAACAAATTCTCATCCTCGTCCTGACATGAATAAGAATTTGAGTAGTGCTTATATGAGTACCTTGTGGTATCAAGATGGTTCATATTTAAAAATTAGAGATATTACATTAGGATATACATTCCCAAGTAAATGGATGGATAAAATGAAAGTTTCGAGATTGCGTATATATGGAACTATGAAGAACTTTTTCACATTCAGCCATATGAAGCCTTATGATCCTGAACGAGGTGGAAGTTTATCTTTTCCAATGACAAAACAAATTGTATTTGGTATTAATCTTAACTTCTAAAAATCTAATTATGAAACGATTCTTTTTATTTTATATTGCATTAATATGTCTAACATTTGTTTCTTGTCGTGATTTCTTGACTGAAACAAATTATAGTGGATTGTCAGATAATCCTTTTTATAATTCAGAAGTCGGTGTTGAGGCATTAGTTAATAGTTGTTATACACCAACCCGTTTATGGTATGGTAAAGAAGGAGGTGCTACGCTTACAGAGTTAGGAACTGATTTATTTCTCAAAGGCGGAGATTGTAAACACCCTCAATTTTCTATGTATAATATGGACTTAAATTCTCAGGATCCTCTATTACAAGTATATTGGTCTAAATTTTATGAAGCTATAAATTATTGTAATACAGCTTTAGAACGCCTGAAAACAGCTCCATTAGATGAAGAGGTACGTAAACGGCATATTGGAGAAGTCGCTTTTTTGAGAGCTTTTTATTATTGGCATTTAACAGAAATCTGGGGACCAGTCCATCTAACTACAACTCCTTCAGAAGGTGTTCAAACAGAAGCTTATCGTACACCAGTGGAAGATATTTACAAACAGATTTTCTCTGATTTAGATTTAGCTATAACTAATTTGGCAGGATACGTAACTCCCGATGGAGGACGTGTTACTTTACCGGCAGCAGAAGCATTTAAAGCGCGTATGTTATTGACTCGTAAACAATATGCAGAAGCTGCAAAATTGGCAGAACATGTAATAACAGATTATAATTTTAAATTTTTTGATGATTATGCATCTGTTTGGGATATGGCTAACTCTGAAGGCTCTACGAACTCAGAGGTAATTTGGTATGTAAATTATTCCAGTGACCAATTGCTTAATAGAGATATATCTGAAGAGGATTATAGCGCAAATAATTCTTTATATACAAATGCCAATTGTTTTTATACAGAAGGAGGTAATAATTTACATTTGATGTTTTGTTATCGCTATGATTTATTAGGTGCAGGAGTTTCCATTGATTTAAATGGTGTTGGTTATCAGCGTTATGCAACTAGTAAACATTTGCTGGAACTTTATAATGAAGATATTGATCAACGCTATGATGGGACTTTTAGAGAAGTTATTTATAATAATGGAAGTTCTGATAATAAATATACTAGCCAACAGGGTGATACTGCTATTTATTTTACTAAAAAACATCTATCTAAGGAATTTGCAGACCGTGTAAGAACTAAGTATTGTATGAAAGATATTGATAGTTTATATAATGATGATGGCTCATTAAGGGATAATCGTTGGTTTGTTGAAATGCATAAGCATGCTGATCATACGCGTGCAGAAGCTATGGAAAGAGCTAGTAAACGTGATGCTTTTGTTTTACGCTTGTCTGAAATGTATTTGATTGCAGCTGAAGCGGAAATGATGAATAATAATATATCAACAGCTGTGCAATGGATGAATGATTTGCGAGTTCAAAGAGCAAAGCCTGGACATGAAGAAGAAATGAAAATTACAGCGGCTGATATGAACATTGATTTTATTCTTGATGAGCGTGCGAGAGAGCTTGTTGGAGAGCAGTTACGTTGGTTTGATTTAAAGCGGACAGGGAAACTTGTAGAGTATGTTCGGAAATGGAATACTGATGCCAAAGATAATATTCAGGATTATCATGTTTTACGTCCTATACCTCAAGTTCAGCTGGATGCAATAACTAATAAGGGCGATTTTTTACAGAATGAAGGATATAAATAATGTGTTAAATACTAATTAATTGAAGTAGTAGTTGGTTTTCATAGTTCCATAAATTCCCTCTAGAATGTAAATATGTTAACTTTTTATCATATGTAACTTTGGAGGGAGTTTATGGAATATGAAGAAATTTTTTAGTTTACGATCATTATATAGAGAAGTAGTTTGTTAAATTGTTGCCTATCTTAGCAACTAAATATAAAGTTAATAACTTTTGTTTTTATGATTTTATCTATTTTCAATGAGGTTTATAATTTGTTTAGTGTATATTTTTTATTGTATTAATGCATTTTCTGCATCTACATATTATAAAGTTGTGTCTCAGGATGGTACAGGTGACTACCGGACTATTCAAGAAGCAATAAACTCAGTACTTGTATATCAGGATCAGCGTAGTGTTATAAAAATAAAGCCTGGTATTTATCATGAGAAAGTTTTTATTCCTGCTGCCTGGTGTAATATAACGTTAGTTGGGGATAATCCTGACAATACAAAGATTTCTTATGGCGATTATGCGCAAAAGGATAATATGGGTACATTTCGTTCATATACAGTGTTAGTTCATGGTGATGGGGTACGTATAGAAAACCTTACAATAGAGAATAGTGCAGATCCCAGTGGTGGTCAGGCTGTAGCTTTACACTTGGAAGGTACAGAGTCTGTAATAATTAATTGCCGTTTATTGGGCAATCAGGATACGTTGTTTACCGGAAACAAGTATGGTCGTTTTTATTTTTATAATACCTATATAGAAGGTACTACAGATTTTATTTTTGGACCTGCAACTTGTTGGTTTGAACACTGTGTTATACATAGTAAATCCGATTCTTATATAACGGCGGCATCTACTCCTTCTTCACACTCATTTGGATATATTTTTAACCGGTGCCAACTTACCGGCGAAAGTAATTTGCGAGTTTATTTAGGTCGTCCCTGGCGTGAAGCAGCCTATACATTGTTTATGAATTGTTACATGGGTAAACATATCCGTCCAGAAGGTTGGCATAACTGGGATAACCCCCGTAATGAACAAACTGTCCGTTACTTGGAATATAACAATACGGGAGAGGGTGCCGATGTTTTCAATCGTGTATCATGGTCGCATGTGTTGACGCATGAAGAGGCCGATAATATAAAGCTTGATATTGTATTTCCTGATTTAAAAGATTGGAGTGCTTATCGTTCTTTGGAGGATTAGGAATAATTTCTAACTAACGTGAGTTCGAAATAAAATCAATATAATCTATTGTAAATTAGAAACATAGCG
>ERZ791931.1440-NODE-1440-length-17765-cov-2.983851_pt1 | contig 17765 bp, 8 predicted proteins | sample MGYA00510127_ERZ791931 | MGnify/ENA primary metagenome ERZ791931 (study PRJEB30046, sample SAMN00792067) | human gut metagenome | study: EMG produced TPA metagenomics assembly of the A metagenome-wide association study of gut microbiota in type 2... | reverse complement strand
CGGAGCCTTTCCCGCGGAAAAAACGCCTGACGTCCGAAGATCGGCGGATACGGCGTTTCTGTCCCGGAACCGCGGCGTGCACCCCGTTCCGGTCGGCTCCGTCGGAGGTTCGGCCCTTTCTTTTTGCTGCCTGTTACAGTGGTCTGCGGCCCGTAATCCGTATAAAAAAGCAGGGTCCGGTTTGCTTTTTTTGCTTTTTTTGAATTATCTTTGGTGCTGTAATGATATTTTTTATTTGTCGGAGCGTTCTGCCGGGCTGTCCGGTTTCGGCTGCGTCCGGCGTGTTGGCACCTTTGTCCATGATGAAAAAACTACTGCTTTTTGTTGCGCTTCTCGGCCTTGCGCTGCCCCTGCGGGCGCAGGACGACAAGGCGCTGGCCGCCGCCGCTGCGAAGGCCGACCTGAAACTGATGTCGTTCAACATCCGCTATTACAAGCCCGGCGCCGACGGCGACAACGGCTGGGTTGCGCGGCGCGCCGCCTGTCTGGAGATGATCCGTGCGGAATCGCCCGACGTCATCGGCTTCCAGGAGCCGCACCGGCCGCAGATCGACTATCTGAAGGTGAACCTCCCCGAATACGCCGAGGTCGACATGGGGCGCGACGCCGCGACCGACATCGAGAAGAAACCCGACGGCGGCGAGCATCTGATGATCATGTACCGCCGTTCGAAATACATCCTGCTCGACAGCGGGTTTTTCTGGATCAGCCCCACGCCCGAATGCCCTTCGCGGGGCTGGGACGCCATGTGCCGCCGCGTCACGGTGTGGGTGCAGCTCAAGGACCGGAAAACCGGAAAGGAGTTCTTCTATTTCGACACCCATTTCGATCATATCGGCAAGCAGGCCCGCGCCGAATCGGCCCGGATGATGGTCGCCCGGATGAAGCGGATCGCCGGTGAGAAGGCCGCCGTCTTTCTCTCGGGAGACCTGAATACGACCTACGACAACGCCCTGCTCGACCCGCTGAAGGCGTGGATGCAGTCGGCGCGCCATGCGGCCCCGGTGACCGACGAACTGCCGACGTTCAACGACTTCGGCAAGCGTTCGCTGTGGATCGACTTCATTTTCGCCCGCAACGCCCGTGCGCTGGCCTACCGGACCCTTGTCGATTCCGGGCGTTACGGCGTTCCGTTCCTCTCGGACCACAATCCCGTTTACGCGCTCTACAAACTCTGAATCCGCCGGACGGCCGACAAACCCGGATACAACCAAATTCCGATACCATGAAGAACCTTTCCCTCGTTTTCCGCAGCCTCGCGCTGCCCGTGCTGCTGCTGACGCTGAACGCCGCCGGTGCGCAGGAGAAGCAACCGCTCCGTTACGTCGATGCCGCGACGCTGACCGTCATCGGCAAGAGCATGCCCACTCCCAAACTGTTCCAGCGGGTCGACACCGCCCGTTACGAACTCTGGCAGCCCGTGAAGAACTACTCGGCCTTCTCCACCGGACTGGCCGTCGTTTTCCGCACCGACAGCCGGACGATCCGCGCCCGGTGGAAAACCGGCGGATACGGATTGGGCCACAACATGACCGCCATCGCCCGCAAGGGTCTCGATCTCTACATCGAGCGCGACGGGCAGTGGGTCTACGCCGGTTTCGGCTGGCCCAAGGGCGACAACCACGACAGCGCGCTGGTCGAGTATATGGACGAGGGCGAAAAGACCTGTCTGGTCTACCTGCCCCTGTGGGACGAGGTGCTTTCGCTGGAACTGGGCATCGACGGCGACAGCCGCATCGAGGCCGTTCCGAACCCCTTCCGCCACCGGATCGTGGTGCTCGGGTCGAGCATCACCCACGGCGCTTCGGCCGGGCGTCCCGGCATGACCTGGACGGCGCGGCTGGCCCGCCGGATGGGACTCGATTTCCTGAATCTCGGTTACAGCGGGCAATGCAAGCTGCAACCCGAATTCGCGCGGATGCTGGCCGAGATGGAGGCCGACGCCTTTGTTTTCGACGCCTTCTCCAACCCGAGTGCCGGGGAGATCGAGGAGCGGCTCGACGCCTTCGTGGCGACCGTCCGCAAGGCGCATCCCTCGACGCCGCTGATCTTCATCCAGACCGAGGTCCGCGAGACCGTGAATTTCAACCTCCAGGCGCGGAAATTCGAATCCGACAAGCGCGCCGCCGCCGAAGCGGGCATCCGGCGGCTGATGAAGGACGACCGGAACATCTACTTCATCGACTCCCGGGGGATGATCGGCACGGACCACCTCGGGACGGTCGACGGTTCGCACCCCTCCGACCAGGGTTTCATGTACATGACCCGCCATCTCGAACCGCAGCTGCGCAAGATTTTCCGGAAATACGGAATCCGCTGATCCGCAGACCGGCAGGGCCGCAGCTTTCGGGCTGCGGCTTTTTCGTTTTTTGGGGCAGGAGGTTGCAAATCTGAAATTAATGCTATCTTTGCTTCCGGTATGACCGAAGATTTCATTCAGGAAAACGAGGATCGGGAACTGTTCCGGCGGATCAAGCAGGGGAGCGAGGAGGCTTTCCGGGTGGTTTACGGGAAGTATCACCGGATACTCTATGCCGTGGCCCTGAAGATGCTGAAGGACCGTTCCGCGGCCGAGAACGCCGTGCAGCACGTCTTCGTGAAACTCTGGATCGGGCGGCAGGAGATGACCGTCATGCTGAGCCTGCGGAACTACCTCTACACGATGACCCGCAACTACATCCTCAATTACCTGCGCAGCCGCAATACCGAGCTGGTGCACAGCTACCGCCTGGCGCAGCTCATTCCCGAGGCTTCGGACCCGCTCGACGCGCAGATCGAGCGCGAGGATCTTTTGCAGAAGCTCGATACGGTGATCGCGGGGCTTCCGACCCAGAAGCGGCAGGTCATGTACCTGCGCAAGGCGGGCTATTCGAATCCCGAGATCGCCGAAATGCTCAATCTTTCGGTCAACACCGTCCGTTCGCACTACCAGGAGGGCGTCAAACTCCTGAAGAGCCGTTTCGGCCATATCGTCCTGCTTATCGTCATCCTGCAAACTTTATTTTTATGAACAGACCTTCGGAAGAACTTTTGCATAAGACGCTCGAAAACCGCGCCACCGCCGCCGAGGCCGCTTCGGTCGCCGAGTGGCTCGCCACCGATTCGGGCCAGGCATGGGCCAGCCGCTACATCGGCCGCGACTTCGACCGGCAGGAGTCCTGCGGCGACTACGAGCGGGAGGAGGTCGCCTCGGAGCGCATCTTCGCGCGGATCAAAACCGCCCTCACGCGCAGCCGGCGCCGCCGCATTCTTTTTCGCGTCGCCGCCGTCGTGATTCCCGTCGCGCTGGTGCTGGGCGTCGCCCTGCGTCTCGACCGTCAGGTAGGGGGCATCTTTTCGGATGCGGAGTACGGCGAATTCGTCGTCGACCGGGGGCGGCGTACGCAGTGCCTGTTTCAGGACGGCACGGTCGCCCACCTCAATTCCGAGTCGAAAATCCACTATCCCGTGAAGTTCGGGCTTTTCGAGCGCCGCATCCGGCTCGAAGGCGAAGCCTACTTCGAGGTGACCCACAATCCCCGGCGGCCGTTCGTCGTGGAGTTCGAGGGCGGAGAGATCCAGGTGCTCGGCACGTCGTTCAACGTCAAGGCCTACCGCGACGACGACATCGTCGCCGTAACGCTCGACGAGGGGCGCGTGGTGCTCGACGACCGTCGCGGCGGTCGTTTCGAGCTGTCGCCCTCCGAACAGCTGCTCTACGACCGCCGCTCGGGCGAGGGGCGGATCGTCCGCGGAGCCGACGCCATGCGTTATTCGATCTGGAAGGACGACGTGATCTCGTTCCGCGACACGCCCCTTGCAGAGGTGCTCGAAACCCTTTCGCGGTGGTACGACGTGCGCTTCGAAACCGACGGACAGCCCGATCGCCCCATATCCTACACCTTTGCGACCGACAATACGCTGCTGGATAATGTTTTGCGTGAAATGGAACTGATCTCTCCGGTGCGTTTCGAACGCACCAAAACAGAAATAAAGGTAAGTTTCAGATAAAAAAAAGAGTTTCGGCTCATCGTTTTTTCCCGTTTGCGTGTCTATTCTGTGAAAAGCGCGCAAACGGGCTTTTTAGTAAACAACTACCTAAACTAATCTGTATGAAACGAATCAGACTACTCTTTCTGATGCTGCTTTGTGTAGCCGGGACGGCCCTGACGGCCCGGGCGCAGAAAGTGACGTTGAATTTCCGGAATGCCAAGCTCGAACAGGTGTTCGGGCGGATTACCGAGCAGACGGGCTACACGTTCTACTATGCGCGTCCGACGGTCAATCCCGACAAGGTTGTCAGCATCGCCGTCGCGGATGTCGACGTGCGTGCGGCGCTGAAACAGCTGCTGGCGGACGACAAGGTCGAAATCGAGATCCGCGACGGCAAGATTTACCTTTCCCCCCCCCGGCAGAGTACCGCTGTGCCGCAATCCGTTAAGGGCGTCGTCCGGGATGCCGCGGGCCAGCCCGTTGTCGGGGCCGCGGTGATCGTCAAGGGAACCACCCGCGGCGTGAGTTCCGGGACCGACGGCTCGTTCTCGTTCGAGGGTCTGGCTGACGGCGCCGTGCTGCAAGTCTCGGCGCTGGGCTACGCCACTGCCGAAATCCCGGTCGGCAACCGTTCGTTCGTCGCCGTGGAGCTGAAGGAGGACGCCACGCTCGTCGACGAGGTGGTGGTCGTGGGCTACGGCACGCAGAAGAAGGCCAACCTGACGGGCGCCGTCGACCAGGTCTCCTCGGAACTTCTGGAGAATCGTCCCGTGGCCAACGTCACGCAGATGTTGCAGGGCGCCGTGCCCAACCTCAATATTTCGCTGGCCGACGGCAAGCCCAACCGCTCGGCGTCGTACAACATCCGCGGCAAGACGTCGATCGGCGCGGGCGGATCGGCTCTGGTGCTGATCGACGGCGTCGAGGGCGACCCCGCGATGCTCAACCCCAACGACATCGAGTCGGTCTCGGTGCTCAAGGACGCAGCTTCGGCCGCCATCTACGGTTCGCGCGCACCCTACGGCGTGGTGCTCATCACCACCAAGGACCCGGGCAAACTCACCGACAAGTTCACGATCAACTACACGGGCAACGTCTCCATCCAGCAGCCCACGGCCATTCCCGACGTCGTGGACGACGGTTACGTCTATTCGCGCCTCTTCTACGACGCATGGTACAACTACCGCTTCAACGAGCCGACGGGCTTCAACAACTCGCAGGACTTTTCGCGTGCGTGGCTCGACACCTTCCGCCAGCGCAAACTCGCGGGCAACAAGCTCGAAACGACGGTCGAACCCGACGGCAAGTATGTCTACTACGGCAATACGGACTACTACGACGCACTTTACAAGGATACGGTGATCGCCCAGACGCACAACATCTCGGTCAGCGGTTCGAACGGCAAGATCAGCCACTACCTTTCGGGGCGTCTGTACGACTACAACGGCCTGTTCAACTTCACGCCCGACACCTACCGCACGATGAACCTCCGTTCGAAGGTCTCCTCGCAGGTGTTCAAATGGCTGAAGATCAGCAATAACTTCGACTATACGCACGACCACTACCGTCAGCCGATGGGTTATTCGAAGGAGGGCGGAGGCGTGCTGTGGCGTTCGCTCAACGACCAGGGGCACCCTTCGTCGCCGATCTTCAATCCCGACGGTACGCTCACCAAGTCGGGCGCCTACGCCATCGGCGGCCTGGTGACGGGCAACAACTGGCTCGACCGCACGACCAAGACGCTCAAGAACACCACCACGCTCAACGTCACGATGCTGGAGAACCGCCTGCGCCTGACGGGCGACTTCTCGTTCCGCACCAAGGACTACACCGAGACCAAAAAGACCACGGCCATTCCTTACAGCGCCTACGAGGGCGAAATCGTCTACCTCGGCACGCCCGAGACCGACGACGTGATGAAGGAGTCGCTGCAACTGACGACCTATATCGCCACCAACGCCTACGCTGAGTTCGAGGACACCTTCGCCGAGAAACACTATTTCAAGGCGCTGGCCGGTTACAACTACGAGCAGCAGGACTACAAGTCGACCTACTCCGAGCGCAACGGTCTTCTGATGCCCGACGCCGACAACATCAACTTCGCGCTGGGCGACGTCATGTCGATCACCGCCGGCGGCAGCCGCTGGCGTTACGTGGGCGCTTTCTTCCGCTTCAATTACGCCTACGACGACCGCTACCTGCTCGAAGTCAACGGCCGCTACGACGGCTCGTCGAAATTTCCGAACAACTCCCAATGGGGCTTCTTCCCCTCGGCTTCGGCCGCCTGGCGCGTTTCGCAGGAGAAGTTCTGGGACGTCAGCCCCAAGGCCGTTTCGAACCTCAAGCTGCGCGCCTCGTACGGTGCGCTGGGCAACAGCAACGTCGATCCCTACACCTACCTCGAAACCTTCGGCCTGTCGACCTTCGGAACCGGTTCGGGCGACGCGGCCCGCTACCTCTTCGGTCAGGCCAAGCTGCGCTACACGAGCCTCCCGGGCCAGATTCCCGACAACATCGGCTGGGAGACCTCCAAAACCTTCGACGTGGGACTGGACGCCGGTTTCCTGAACGGACGGCTGAACCTCACGGCCGACTACTACATCCGCAAGACGGTGGACATGTACACCGTCGGCCCGACGCTTCCCGACACCTTCGGAGCGACGGCCCCCAAGGGAAACTACGCCGACATGAGCACCTACGGCTATGAAATCGCGTTGAGCTACAACGACTCGTTCAAGCTGGCGGGCAAGCCCTTCAATTTCGGGATCAAGGCGACGCTGGCCGACTATTATTCCATAATCGACCGCTATAACAACGCCTCGCGCAAGCTCTCCGATTACTACGAGGGGCAGCGTCTGGGCGAGATCTGGGGTTTCGTCTGCAACGGACTGTTCCAGTCGCAGGCCGAAATCGACGCGGCGTTCGGCGGCAAGGGCTACAAGAATGACATCATGCAGACCTCCGAGAAGTACATCACCTATCCGGGCGACATGCGCTTCGAGGACCTGAACGGTAACGACGCCATCGACCGCGGCAGCAGCACGGTCGACGATCCGGGCGACCGGAAGATCATCGGCAACTCCGAGCCGCGCTACCTCTACACCATTTCGCTCAATGCCGACTGGAACGGTTTCTTCCTCTCGGCGCTGTTCGACGGCGTGGGCAGACAGCAGTGGTTCCCCAGCGACGAGAGCCTTTTCTGGGGCATGTACAACCGTCCCTACAACCAGGTTCCGACGTGGCATCTGCAAAACTACTGGACCGAGGAGCGTCCGAACGCCTACCTGCCGCGCTACGTGGGCTACTACGGCCCGATGAACGCCAATACGGTCAACGTCAATACGCGCTACCTGCAGGACGTGTCGTACATCCGGCTGAAGAATCTTCAGTTCGGCTACGAGCTGCCCAAGCGGTGGATCTCGAAGATCGGTCTTTCGAAGGTCTCGGTCTACTTCTCGGGCGAGAACCTCTGGAGCTGGTCGCCGCTCTACCGCCACACGAAGGATTTCGACGTGACGGTGGCCAGCAAGAAATCCGACTCGGATATTTCCAACAGCAAGGGCGACGGACATAACTATCCCGTGATGCGCAGCTTCAGCTTCGGCATCTCGATCACCTATTAAACTGTTTACGTGCTATGAAAAGATCAACCTATATATGGAGTCTGCTCGTGGGCTGCGTTGCGTTCGCCACGTCGTGCGACTTGACGGAGAACGTGCAGGTGAAAGCCGACAAGTCGATGATCTTCGGATCGAAATCGGGTCTCGAACTCTACTCCAATTCGTTTTACAAGGCCCTGCCGACGCTCAAGAACGGCTTCATGCAGGACAAGATGTGCGACGTGGGGGCCGTCAGCAACACCGACACCTTCATCAAGCGGGGGGCCTACAACACCGAGACGGCGACCAGCTGGAGCTGGGGCGCGCTCAAGAACGTGAACTACTTCATCGACGGCTGCAATGATCCGAAATACTGCACCGTCGAAGCCGAAACGCGCGACAACTGCCTGGGCATCGCCCGTTGGTTCCGTGCGTGGTTCTACTACGACAAGCTGACCACCTACGGCGAAGTTCCCTGGTTCCCCAACGACATCCAGTCCTACCAGAACGACGTGATGTACAAGGACCGCGACAGCCGCGACGTGATCATCCGCAACCTGATCGCCGACCTCGATTTCGCCTACGAGCACATCCAGGCCACCTCGTCGACCGGCAGCGCGACGCTCACGCGCTGGGCCGCCGCCGCGCTCAAGTCGCGCGTCTGCCTCTTCGAAGCGGCTTACCGCCGTTACCACAACCTCACGGGGCTTGAGATAACCCCCGAGGAGCTGTATCGCGAGGCCGCCAAGGCCGCCAAGCTGGTGATCGACAACAGCGGCTGCTCGCTCAACACCGCCGCGGGCAAGAAGGGCGCCTATCGCGACCTGTTTTACAGCGAGACGCCGCTGACGCAGGAGGTGATCCTCGCCGTCTGCGCCAACGAGAAATCCGGCATCTTCGGCGAGCAGAACTGGTGGTTCAACGCCCGCTCGTACGGACTGTGCTGGAGCCTCGTCCGCTCGTTCGTCCACACCTACCTCAAGCAGGACGGCACGCCCTTCACCGCCGCCGCCGACTACGCCGTGAAATCCTTCGCCGAGGAGATGGAGGGGCGCGACCTGCGCCTGGAGCAGACCGTGCGCGGCCGCAACTTCCTGTGGGACGGCAAGACGGCGGTCGCCGACATCAAAAACCTTTCGCTCACGGGCTACCAGGTGATCAAGTATACGCTCGACGAATCGAAGTACGACGGCGGTGCGAAGAACATCAACAGCATTCCGCTGATCCGCTATGCCGAGGTGCTGCTCAACTACGCCGAGGCGCAGGCCGAACTGGGGGTGATCACCGATTCCGAATGGGCGCTCACGGTCGGTGCGCTGCGTAAGCGCGCGGGTATCACGGGCGGCACGGAGACGCTGCCCACGACCGTCGACAGCTACCTGCAACGCACCTTTTATCCGGACGTGACCAGCCCCGTGCTGCTCGAAATCCGCCGCGAGCGGGCCATAGAACTCGTCGCCGAAGGCATGCGCTTCGACGACCTGCGCCGCTGGAAGTGCGGATCGCTGATGGAGACCCTGCCGTGGAGCGGCATTCACATCCCCGGGTTGGAGCAGCCCGTCGATGTCAACGGCGACGGCGTGAACGACTACTACTTCACCGAAGGCGAGGTTGCGTCGGCTCCGGCGGCCTACAAGAACATCGCCGTCCGCGTCAATCAGGACGGCGTGGGGCTTTATGCCGAGGCGAATCCCGTGTCGGGTTACGATCTGGTCTACAAGACCGGTGCGGGTGACCGCTACTGGTATCCCGACGGGCGCCAGTACCTCTATCCGATTCCCGCCAAGGTGATCCGCGATTACAGGAACGCGGGCTATACGATCTCGCAGAACCCCGAGTGGGACAACGAATAAATAAAAAGCAAGACCATGAGAATATTCCGTTATTTACTGACGTTTTCGTTGAGTTTCGCCTTCGTTTTCGCCGCCGGGTGCAGCGATCCGAAGCCCGATTACTCGGAATTCTACAAACCCCAGCCCGGCGACGAACCGGAGGAGCCGGTCAATCCCGGACTTGAGGACAATCAGCTGAAAGTCATGTCGTTCAATGTGCGTTACAGCTCGGGTGACGACGGTGCGAACAGTTGGGACAACCGCAAGAAGGCCGTTCCGGCGATGTTCGCCGACCAGCAGCCGACGGTGCTCGGCGTGCAGGAGGCGCGGCTCGACCAGAAGACCTACATGGACGAGAACTGCGCGGGCTACAAGAGCGTCGGCGTGGGCCGCACCGACGGCCAGAATGCCGGTGAGTTCATGGCCATCTACTATCTCGCCGATGCCGTGAAGCTCGAAAAGTGGGGGACCTTCTGGCTCTCCGACACCCCCGACGTCCCGTCGGTCGGCTGGGACGCCTCGACCTACCGCACGGCCACGTGGGCCTTGTTCACCCACTACAAGTCGGGCCGCAAGTTCTTCTACGTCAACACTCACATCGACCATGTGGGGCAGGTGGCGGCCCAGAAGTCGATGGAGCTGATCGAGGCGAAGATCCGGTCGCTCAACCCCGACAACCAGCCGACGGTGCTGACCGCCGACTTCAACAAGATGCTCGACAGCCCGATTTTCGACGGCGTGAAGAAGTTCATGGCCGACGCGCGCACGACCGCTCCCGTGACCGACAACAAGGCGTCGTTCAACAACTTCGGCGGGGCGACCAACTACCCGCGCATCGACCACATCTTCAGCTCGGGCTTCACGCCCCTGCGCTTCGCCACCGTCGACCAGCGTTACGAGAAGGTCCCCTACATTTCGGACCACTATCCCATCGCGGCCGTGTTAGAGTTCAAGTAATCCTGCAACCAAAGCTCAAAACCGATTGAAATGAAACGATTTATCTATATGCTGGCCGCTTTCGCCCTCATGGGGGCCGTCTCCTGCCAGCCGGACGAGGAAGTGGCGGTCCACGCCTCGTTCACCACCGACAAGGAGTCCTACGATGTGGGCGATCCGGTGGTGCTCACCAACACTTCGACGGCCGAAAACGCCCTGATCGCCATCTGCAAATGGGAGCTGGGCAAGGGCGTCGTCTCCTACGAAACCACTCCGGAGAACATCTCCTACGATCAGGCCGGAGAGTATGTCATCAAGCTGACCGTTACCTCCGACCGCGGGGCGAAGAAGTCGTCGTTCGAGAAGACCATTCGGGTCGTGGACAACAACATCCGGCCCGTGGCCGACTTCACGTGGTCGCCCGAGAAGGTCGTGGCGGGCGAACCGGTGCAGTTCACCGACCGTTCGACCGACGAGGACGGCGAGGTGGTGGCCTGGGAGTGGAAATTCGGAACCACGACCTCCGACAAGCAGAACCCCGAATTCACCTTCGCGGCGCAGGGGGCTACGGAGGTCTCGCTGACCGTGACCGACAACAAGAAAGGCAGGAACACCAAGACGGTGACCATCGACGTGGGCCGCGGCGCCATCAGCCTCGACCTGCTCTGGTCGTACCCCTACGACGACACGAAGGACGCCTATGTGTTCGGCACGTCGCCCGCGGTCAGCCCCGACGGCGAGTATGTCTATGTGACTTCGACGGGTTATTCGCTGGTCTGCTTCACGAAGGCCGGCGAGCGTCTCTGGGCCTTCGACATCGGCAAGGACGGTGCGTCGGCCGAGAACAACAGCGGTTCGATCAAGGTGCAGTCGCCGACGCCTTCGGTCGACGAGGACGGCACGGTCTACGCGCTGGCGGGCTTCAACGAGCCGAACAAGGGTGCGGGAGGCAGCGCGTTCTACGCCGTCAGCGGCGGCGCCGGGGGCGGCTCGCAGGTCTGGCATGTGAATACGGGCGTGAACACCAGCTTCCGGTTACTCTCGCCGGCCGTCACCGAGAAATATCTCTTCATTGTGGCGCGCAACGTGCCTTCGGGGCATCAGAATTTCCAGGTCTACGACAAATCGTCGGGCGACCTGGTGGACGAGCGACACGTCAACGGCGGCTCCTACGGCGGCGTGCTGCCGCTCAAAAACGGCATGGTGATCGCCGGTACGGGCGGCAGTCACGGCATGCGCGTCTTCTTCCCCGACGGCGCGGGCAAGTGGAAATTCTCCTGCGTGAAGTCGAACGGCCGCGAGCACAACTACGGCGGCAGCGGCAAGGATGCTACGTGCGAGGCGCCGAACGGCACGCAGCCTGCGTCGGGTCCCGGCGGCAAGGTCTACATCCTGTTCCAGAACCAGGGCGTGCGTGCGGACAAGAGTCTGGGCGGGGGTGTCGTCTACTGTTATGATCCGGCAAAGACCGTCTACGGGCAGACGCCCGAACCGGACTGGTACTGTCCCGTCAAGGGCGATTGCGCCCAGTCGGGCATGGGCGTGGCGCTGGGCGAGGACGGCACGGTCTACGCCGCGACGCAGAAGACCGGCAGCGTGGCGGCCCACGTCACGGCCATCTCCGCGCAGGGCGTGAAACGCTGGGAGCACGCCGCCGACGGCGACATCAACGGCGTTCCGGCCGTTGACGATCAGGGCTTCGTCTATTACAACGACCGGACTACGGGCAAGCTGGTGAAACTCCGCCCGGAGGACGGCTCGCGCGTGGCGGAGATCAAGCTGGCCGACGAGCTGCGTTCGTCGCCGACGATCTCCTACGACGGCACGATCTACGTCAACGGCATGAAGGATGACAAGCCCACCGTCTTCGCGGTGAAGGGTGCGGCCGAGGGCTGCGCCGCGTCGTGGTCGCAGCAGGGAGGCAACCCATCCAAAACCGAGTATATGTACTGATCCGCTGAAAATCAGGGATGAGCGGGCCGCGTCACACGACGCGGCCCATTTTTTTCGGCCTTCGTGTATGTCGTTTCCGGCAAAATTCCCTCTTTATTATGGAACGGTCGCAGGAACCGGGACGAAAAGAACCTCGAACACAATTCTAAATTTCAGCAGATGATCCGAAAACTATTGGTGCTGTTGCTCTGCCTCACGGCGGCGACGGCGACGGCGAAGAAGCCCAAATCCTCCGCTTCGAAGAAGGCGGAGAGTTCGGCCGAAAAACCGAAGGAAAGCGATTACGACAAACTCTTCAAGGAGAAACATACGGTGGCCGACGGCATGTTCCGCCTGCACGACGTCAAGGGGAAGCTCTATTTCGAGATTCCCGATTCGCTTTTCGGGCGCGAAATGCTGCTCGGATCGACCATTTCGGAGGTTTCGGACAACGCTGCGGCGACGACCGGCTCCAAGTCGGACTATCCGCTGCACGTGGTTTTCACGCGCAACGACCGTTCGGTCCAACTGCGTACGGTCAACTGCGAGAACATCACCGACGAGACGGGGGCTTCCCGCGCGCTGGCTGAGGCGGTGAAGCGGAACACGGCCGATCCCATCCTGCGCAATTACAAGATCGAGGCCTGGAACCGGGACAGCACGGCCGTGGTGGTCAACGTCACGGACCTGTTCGTGGCCGACGTGGAGGAGATGTCGCCCTTCTCGAAGTACGGACTTTATACGGCTTTCGAGCTGAAGAAGACCTTTCAGAAGGAGCGTTCGATGCTGGGCGAAATCAAGGCTTTCAGCGACAATGTGGTGGTGCGCAGTACGTTGAGCTATATTTTCACGCTCACCCGCGGCCGCACGACGCTGGTCAAGGACCAGCCGCTGACGGCCGTGATGACCCGTTCGCTGGTGTTGCTGCCCCGCGAGCCTTACCGTCCGCGCATCACCGACAGCCGCATGTCGGTGTTCCCGACCGGCAAGGTGCTTTTCAGCGAGCGCGAGCAGCGTGCCAAGGTGATCTACTACGCCCACCGCTGGCGGCTGGAGCCGTCGGACATGGATGCCTGGAAGCGCGGCGAGCGGGTCGCGCCGAAGAAACAGATCGTTTTCTACGTCGACGACGGATTCCCGGAGATGTGGAAAAAGCATATTTTCGAGGCCGTCGACCAGTGGAACGAGCCTTTCGGGCGCATCGGATTTAAAAACGCCATCGCCGCAAAGCCCTATCCGAAGGACGATCCCGAATTCGATCCCGACAACATCAAGTATTCGTGCATTCGCTACGCGCCGATCGCCATCGCCAACGCCATGGGGCCTTCGTGGGTCGATCCGCGCAGCGGCGAGATACTCAACGCTTCGGTCTATGTCTACCACGACGTGATGAAACTGCTGAACAACTGGCTGTTCGTCCAGACGGCGCAGGCCGACGAGCGCGTGCGCGCCGTGACGATTCCCGAGGAGGTGATCGGCGACGGACTGCGCTACGTCGTGGCCCACGAGGTCGGCCATTGCCTGGGTTACATGCACAACATGAGCGCCTCGGCGGTGATTCCTGTCGATTCGCTCCGCTCGCCGTCGTTCACGCAGAAGTACGGCACGACCACCTCGATCATGGACTACGCTCGCTTCAACTACGTGGCCCGGCCCGGGGATAGGGAGCGCGGCGTGAAGCTCACCCCGCCGCGTTTCGGCCTCTACGACTACTATGCCGTGAAATGGCTCTACACGCCCGTGCCCGACGCTGCGACGGCTGCCGACGAATATGCCGTCACTTCGAAATGGATAACCGGGGCCGCCGCCGATTCGGTCTACCGTTTCGGCAAGCAGCAGTTCAGCCGCTCGATCGATCCCCGTTCGCAGTCGGAGGATCTGGGCGACGACGCCGTGAAGGCCTCGGGCTACGGCATCGCCAATCTGAAATACATTCTCGGCAACATGAACGCCTGGATCAGCGCCCAGGACCCCGATTTCTCCCAGCGGCGCACCCTCTACGACGAGGTGCTCACGCAGTATATCCGCTACCTGAACCACGTGCTGGCCAACGTCGGCGGCATCTACTTCGCCGAGAAGATGGAGGGCGACCCCGTGGAAGCCTACCGCAGCGTGCCGCGCGAACGCCAGCGCGAAGCCCTGCTGTTCTGTCTCGCGCAGCTCAAGGACATGAAGTGGCTGGACAACGCCGAACTGATCCGCGACATGCCGCTGATGGGTTCGCCCGCCGAGTCGATCATGGCTTCGCTGGTGTCGGTCGTCGTGGCCGCCCCGGCGCGTGTGGCTTTGAGCGCCGCGCTGGCCGAAAAGGAGGCCTACACGCCCGAGGAGTGCCGCAGGGATGTCTATGAATTCGTGTGGGCTTCGACGCTGAAGGGCCGCACGCCCGATGCACTGGAGATGATGCTCCAGCGCGAATACGTCCGCAGTCTCAGCCTTTCGGCCGGGCTGAAATACACCGGGACGGGGGCGCGGGAGGAGAAGAAGCTGGTCTCCGACGAGGGACTGATGCCCGTTCCCGCCTTCCTTGGGGAGCATGCGGCCCGCACCGCGGCGCTCACCGCCTGCGGGGAACGCTGCGGCCACGACCCCTTCGAAACCTTCTCCGCCGCGCACCGCGTCGACACCGCGCCGCTGTTGGGCTACGGCTCTCCGCGCCTGAACTACTACGACCCGCGCAACACCGAGGCCGGGGATTATGCCGCGCTGCTCAAACTGCGTGCGATGCTCCGCACGAAGAGCGTTTCGGCGACGGGCGAAGCGCGCCTGCATTACGAGTTGTTGCTGCGCAACATCGAGAAAGCGTTGAAAAAATAAATCTTCCGGACCATGATGAAACTGTTTAAAATAGCTTTCCTTCCGCTGCTGGCGGGAATCTTGCTGCTGCCGGCGGCGTCTCGGCCCGTCCGGGCGGCCGGTTCGGCCGCCGTGGAAGCCGGAGCCGGGGACAGGAAGCGCGACAAGAAAAAGAAGCAGGAGGCCGATACCGCCGCCAAGGCGACTCCCTACGAGAAACTGTTCAAGGACAAGCGGGTGGAGACTGTCCGCGGCGGCGGGCTGACCCTGCACCTGACTGCGGACAAACTCTACCTCGAACTCCCCGATTCGCTGCTCGGCCGGGGGCTGATGATCACCACGACGATCGAGTGGACGGGCGATCCCGGCGACGGACTGGCCCACCAGCAGCCCGTGCCGCCCTACATGGTCGAGTTCGGCCGCGGGAAGAGCGACACGCTCCTCTGCATGCGGGAGTTCGCTCCGGTGGTGATCGTCGACGGCAGCCCGGCGATGCGTGAGGCCGTCGGGCGGAGCAACATCGGTCCGATCGTGGCCTCGTATGCCGTGAAGGCCCGCACGCCCGACGGGAAATCGTCCGTCGTCGACGTCACGGCGCTTTTCGTCGGGGACGTCAAACGCCTGCGTCCGATCGACCCCGAGGGCGGCAACACCTACGGCGGCTGGATGACGGCCAAGGCCGATTACAAGAAGGACCGTTCGATGCTGACCGGCGTGACGGGCGGAAAAGGGTGCGTTTCGGTGGTGGGAGAGCTTTCCTACGGCACGACGGTCAGCTTCCTCGGCCTGCTCGACCTGTGGAAAGACAAGCCCCAGTCGATCGTCGCCCGCCGCACGCTCCGCGTGCTGGGCGATCCCGAACGGCGGATGCGGCTCTGCGACCAGCGGCTCGGGCTGGCGGCCAAGGCGTTCAAACGCTTCTCGGACCGGGAGCAGGAGGCCAAAACCGATTATTACGCCTGCCGCCGTTCGATCCTCGACAGCGCGGGGAAGGTGCGTCCCGTGGTGTTTTACGTCGACACGGCTTTCGACGCTTCGGCCTATGCCGCCGTCGAGCGGGGGCTTCTGCTGTGGAACGATGCCTTCGCGAAGATCGGCTGCAAGGATGTCGTGCGGGTAGAGCCTTTTCCGGCTGATCCGGCTTTCAACGACAACAGCCTCTATAACAACTGCGTGCGGCGCACGGGAACCTCCAATTCGGAACTCTACACCGCCTCGTGGGTCGATCCGCGCAGCGGTGAAATCCTCGGGACCGACATCTTCGTGCCCTTCAATTTCACGGCCGCCATTCAGAAGAAGCTGCTCCTGACGTTGTCGGCCGCCGATCCCGAGGCGCGCACCACGCAGCCTTCGGCGCGTCAGATCGCCGACGCCCTGACGGCCATGGTGGCCCGCCGTGCGGCCTCGGCTTTCGGCGTGATGCCCAACTACGCCGCCTCGTCGGCCTATCCGACCGACTCGCTCCGTTCGCCGTCGTTTACGCGGGAAAACGGCCTGGCGGCGTCGATCACCGACGACGTGTTCTACAACATCGTCGCGCAGCCGGGCGACAGGGAGCGCGGTGTGAAGCTCGTGGCCGATGCGCTGGGTCCTTACGATTACCTGGCCGTCGAGTGGCTCTACAAGCCCGTTCCGGGGGCTGTGACGCCGCACGACGAGGTTCCGGAGCTGCGCCGCCTGCTCGCCTCGAAGGAGGGAGACCCCCGCTGTTTCTTCGCGCAGTACGCCTCCGGGACTTACGATCCCCGCGTGGGGGCCGGAGACCTGGGCGACGACCTGTTCCGGAGCGTGGCGCTGCAATCGGCCAATCTGAAATATGTCGCCGAGCACGGCGACGGGTGGCTTTCGGGCCGCGACGGCGACTACAAGTTCCGCGAGGAGCTGCTCACGGAGATGGTTCTGCGCGTCAACTCCCTCGCCTTGCAGCTGATGCGCTACATCGGGGGCGTCTATATGAATCCGGTCTACGAGGGAACGGCCCGGCCCGCCTGCACGGCCGTGCCGCGCGAAGTGCAGCGACGCGCCCTGCGCGAGGCGCTCGCCCTGACCGCCGACCTCGGCTGGATCGACCGGCAGGGGGTGTCGAAGAACGTTTACAACCGCGTGCAGGCATGCGAATACCTCCAGCGCCGGATTGCGCGCACGCTTCTTGAAAAGCTCGGAACGCTGGACCTCGCGGCTTCGAAGGCCGACGATCCTTATACGGCCGACCTCATGGCGAAGGACCTCGTGGCGTGGTTCGAGGAGCGCGCGAACCGCGGACGGACCATGTCCGTAATCTGCAACAGTCGCTGCTCAAATCGACCGTCGCCGCGGCCAACGTCAAAGATAAGCCTTCGTCGGGTTCGGGAAGCGCCTTCGCGCTGTTTGACGGGGCCGGTTCGCTGTCCGACGGCGGCGATCTGTTCCCGGCGGCTGACGCCGGGACGCTTCCGGACATGCCGGCGGAGCGCCGGGCCGACGATTTCACGCCGTTGGGCGCCGCCTACGGCTACCGGACGCCGCGGGTGATTCCCGCCTTCCGGGAGCATCTGTTCTACGGACTGCTGCTCGACATGAAGGCGATGTACCGGCGGGGCGCTGCGTCGGCTCCCTTGGCCGATACGCGCAGTTTCTGCCGCTACATGGCCGACCGGATCGACCGGGAGCTGGCGGTCGAATGACGCTGACAAACAAGCAGGCTGCAACCTCTCGGTTG
>ERZ791931.1436-NODE-1436-length-17788-cov-3.136807_pt1 | contig 17788 bp, 20 predicted proteins | sample MGYA00510127_ERZ791931 | MGnify/ENA primary metagenome ERZ791931 (study PRJEB30046, sample SAMN00792067) | human gut metagenome | study: EMG produced TPA metagenomics assembly of the A metagenome-wide association study of gut microbiota in type 2... | reverse complement strand
TTTTGAGTTTTCCAGCATAATTTTTAATAATGTCTCCGAGCAACTCTGTTAAACGCATTAATTGAATTAATTCTAGCGTCATTTTATCCATCTCCTCAGCCACATTATTGGATTCATCCTTTTCAATCTGTTCCTCTATCATATCTGCAATTATTGCATTCCTTTCCTGTATTTCAGAAATATTTTTATTCTTAGGAACCGCAAAGATATCATCCACTTTTGTTTCAATATCCTTTTCCAACTCTTTTACCATTTCATATTGCTGCTCATATTTAAAGTCTTTACACTCTGGTAAAATTTTCTCTGAGGCTTCAATTATTTTAGGTAATATCTCATACTCCACATTTGCTCCAAATGCCAAAAATAGTAAAATATTATAGTTTACCTCTTTAGAAACATCACTCAATAAGTTTTCAATTATTTTATCTCTATCTCGCGGCGCAATCTGGTGTTCCATAAAACCACAAGCAAAATAATAAAGCATATAATCGTATTTAAATCGATACCCTTCTCTGGTTCTTGAAATAAGTCTATAATCCAACAACCTATTAACAATGTCTATTACCTCACCTTTTGCCCCTGTATACTCTTGATTATAATCATATATAACCGTTGTAAGAAAACTTTCTTCAACACTGTTAGATTGCTTTTCTTCATACATCTTGTAAGCCAGTTGTTCTAAAATCGTTTGATACATTGCTGCATCATTAGTGTCCCCATCCGAGATTTTATTAATCTTATCTTTAATCAAGCAATCATAAATATAGGAATATCTACTATAATCAACATTCATGCTAGTAGTGTTTTCTAAATATGACAACACTAATAAAAATTCAAGCGGTGTCCTATGGAAAAATCCATTTTTCATCACGCTTTCTACTTGAAATAATTTTTCTTTTCTTAAATTATCAAACTGAATACTGTCAATATCTTGTTCTGAATCCGACAGGAGTAACCATTTATTTACCAACTGTCTTTTTCCATAAGCCCTTAACTCACAAATTTGAAGCTCAAAAAATTCTTCTTCTATATATTTATTGGCTTCAATATTTTTTAGGAAATTGACCATTCGTTTAGTTGGTGTACTTGACAAAATCACAACTCCAAACTTGTCCGTTAAATACTGTAAGACTTTTTTTATACTCTTATCCGAAAGAGAGATTTCATCAAAATTATCAACAATACACACTTTATTTTCAGAATCCATCTGCAATATTTCTTCCGCACTTACATTATCATATTCGTCATTATAAAATCCCTTCATTTTATCATTTAAAATTTCACCATCTGCTGAATTTATTTTTGACACATCTATCCAAACTGGTATTTTATTTGCATCATAAAATTCTCTGTATAATTTCTTCAATAAGGCGGTTTTACCAAATTCTTTTTCCCCTAAAATCAATATAAATTTCTTTTCCCAAATGGCTTTCATTATTGTATCTTTTTCTCTATAATGAACAATACTTTTCTTATTTGTTAAAGCTTCCCCTCGTAAAGTAGGGTATGCAAATATATCTGATAAATATAAGGTATCCTTATACCTACTGAACAAATCCATGTCCATATTTTCAAGAAAATCCTTTACAGTTTTCTTTAATTCTATGCCTGATTTGTAAAATCTATTCCGATTAAACGGAATTCCTTTTGTATCAATAATATTCTCATATATACTTCCATTCCATTTATATGAAAAGAAATTTTGAATATTTGCACATAAATCAATTTTTAATATACTAAACCCACTTTGCTCACTATTCCCAGAACTATATAATTGATTTCCCTTTATAAAATAGTTTGATGCTGCATTATAATTCTCTTTATACACATATTCTGCCGTATGGTCATGTCCAACCAATACAATATCTGAATATGTTTTATAATAATCTTTCCAATTTTCGGCATCATCCCAATCAAGCCAAGACTCATCATGATGCATAAGTGTTACTACGATATCATTTTCATTTTTTTCATATTTATCTTTTATCTTAAAGTGCATTTTCCCCTTGATTTCATGCTTTGATGAACACCAAGCAGTATTTATACAATGAAATCTAATCGTGATTCCATTTTGTTCATCATTAAAAACATTTTCCGTTAAAATCTTGTCATTTTGACAACCAAATCCTATCCCCTCTTTACTCAATGAATCTGCATATTCAAAATATGCACTTTGAATGGTCGTGTAAGACTTCATAATCTCTGGTAAGGTTGCTGTAGATATATCAATATTTTTTAATAACAGTTCTCTTGTCGGAGCAAAATCATCCTCGAAATTGCAATCATGGTTTCCCGGTATAACAACTACTTGAACCATTATCTTGTTATACCTTTTTTTTATAATATCTACTATTTCCCCAATAAATAAGGTACCATAAACAAATTGTTCCTTTGTTCCAGAATATGTAATGTCTCCTGTCACACATAAAAAAATGGTTGTATTTTCAACATTTGTTATATGCAACATGATAGCTCGGCTAATCGCCTCACTACGGCCCAAAAGAATATCAAAATCACGTTCTGCTTCAATATGTATATCTGTTAAATGAACAAGTAATAGTTCCATTTAAAGGTATCCCCCTTTTCATTTGTACTATTATCCAACTACTACTTGTATTCTACCATAGCCCTCTACTTCTTTCTACCGCAAAAAACAAGAAAGAGCCAACTGAATTTTTTACAATTGACTCTTTTTCTCTCTATTCTGCTTTATACTCAATCTCCGTCCCATCCAAGAACACCGTCACCACCACGCCGCTCTCATACACCTTGATATGATCCAGTGTCCGTAGCATCAGGTCAATGTCCAATTCCTGTATGGGCTGTGCATGTTCCGTCAGCTCCATAAAATCTACCGCCCGGAACCTCGCCAACAAATCCTCTCCTTGTGCTTTTTCCTTCCACTCCGGTAGAAGCTCATCCCGGCATTCCAGCAGCTTATTCCATGCCATGAAATAAATCTTCCGCACGATATTCTCATCTATATGCCGATTGGAACATCCCAGCACACCTTTTACCTTATACCGCTCACTGCACTGCCAGATCCTGCGTATTTCTCCTGTGCTGCTCTGCCATCCTTTCCTATGGAAAACCTTGTTGCATTCCCCGCAAACGATCTTCGCCGCAAATGGATTCTGTTCCGTATTATGGGAAAAGGAATTTGTCCCATGCTCTTCCAGATACCGTTTCCTACGTTCCATCTCCAACTGTACGCATTCCCAAATCCATGGCTCAATAATGGCTTCATGGTCATCCTCAATATAAAACTGCTGAATCTCCCCTTCGTTCATCACACGTTTTTTTGTCAGAAAATCAGCCGTATAGCTTTTCTGCAAAAGGGCATCCCCTTTGTATTTTTCATTCTCCAGCATACTGGCAAGTGTGGTAGCCTGCCACTTCGTGCTGCCGTTCCAATTTACCACGCCTTCCCGCTCAAAAATCCGCTTAATATAATCGGTAGTCTTTCCATGCAAGAATTCCATATAAAGCCTTTGCACGATCTTCGCCTGTTTCCGGTTCACCACCAGCTTCCCGGATTCATCCGTGTCATACCCAAGGAACCGTGCCGTACTCATTTTGTGCTGTCCGACTTCAAACCGCTTCCGGATGCCCCAGGTGCTGTTTTCAGAAATATTGCGGCTCTCATCCTGTGCCAGAGAAGAAAGGATCGTCAGCAGCACTTCTCCCTTTGCGTCCAGTGTGTCGATATTTTCTTTCTCGAATGTGATGCCAACACCAAGAGCTTTTAACTCCCGGACATAATTCAGGCAGTCCAGCGTATTCCGGGCAAACCGAGAAATGGATTTTGTGATGATCCGGTCAATCTTCCCGGCACGGCAGTCTGCGATCATCCGGTTAAATTCTTCCCTTTTCTTCGTATTGGTGCCGCTTATCCCTTCATCCGCGTATATCCCGGCACATTCATATTCCGGATTGCTGTTGATGCTCTCCGTGTAAAAGCGCACCTGGTTCTCATAGCTTAATAGCTGTTCTTCTTGGTCTGTACTCACCCTGCAATACGCCGCTACCCGGAGCTTCCGGCGCTGTGTTTTCTTCCCTTTCCCTGCTGCCGAATTTTTCTTTGGCGGTATAACGGTAATGTTTCTTGCCATCCTTTACAACCTCCTCTGCCACCGTTGGCTCTGTGATATTCTGCCGGGATGCGGATTCATCCGGAATCCTTACCCCCGGACACGCCTGTTTTCCTTCCTCAATGTAAGTGGAGCACAGCCACTCGATCCTCTTTTTGTACCCCTGCCTGCGCCGGAGCGTCCGTCCGCAGTGCGGGTAATACAGCATTCCGGTCAGCGGATATCGGTTCTGGTATTTCGAGGGATTATCCTGCGTGCTGCTTCCATCCCTGCGGTTTTCTTTCATCTTCTCCTGAAGCCTGTCCCACTGCTCCGCGCTTAAAATCGCCGGATGGCTGTCCTCCATATAATCTCCGGGTGGCTGAAATACCGTGCCTTTGTGCCATACCTCTCCCGTACCGCCGTCTCTCTTTTCTTCCGTGTATCTCCCTGTTCAAACCCGAACAACCATATCTCATCCACCTTTTCCATCAGGCGTGAAAGCAGGATGCCCTCCACCGCACCGCCAAGCTCATCCTTAAAAATCCCATGGAAAGCAAGGTACGGGCTTAGCGGTATTTTTCCTCTGTGCGCCGCAAAACGGCAGTAATCCTCCGCCCTCTGGCGGTCAATCTCTTCACATCCGGTAACCTGTGTCAGCACCATCACTGTCTGCATCCGCACCGCCTCCTTCCATGAACCGTATTTTCTTCCCCTGCTCTGTGGCAAAGGCGATCTCCGCCTGCATTCCTTCCGTGGCTTCCTCGAACACCCACACTTCCTCACAGTCCAAAAGCAGTTCCATTCCCATAGAGATACCAATCTGCCTCTCCGCCTCGATACCTTCATTCAAAAACTGCGGGAACAGCAAGTGCGGTGCGATTGGAAGATATCCCAGGTCACAGACCATCCGGCTGTAAACTGCCGCCGTTCTTGCATTGCCCTCCATATCTCCACGGAACGGGCTGCAGATAAACACTTTTTTCCTTTCCGTCATTTTCTTATTTTCCTTTCCACATCTTTCTTCCGGATGATTCCTGACCTGTGGCTTCATAAGCCCTTACCTGCTGCTCAATCCGTATCAGCTTCACTGCCAAGCTCTTTGCTACAATACTGATCGCCTGCAAAATGCCGATCAGTTCCTGTGCATTTTCCATAAGTGCCATAACTCCTTTCCTACGTTTTGAAGGAAATCAAATAGATCCTTCTACTACCCGTAATGACACTTTTTTGAAAACTGGCAATGAAAATGAAAAGTTTTTATAAAAACCGTTCGACAAACAATAAAAATCATGTCGAATCTCTTGTTTCCTACACATCAATACCATTTTTCCTAAAAAAATCACGCAGTTTTTCCAATACTTTATTTTTTTTGAAAAGCCAACGTCCTCCTGTTTTTTCCCATTGATTTTGAAAATTCACAGACACTCATTTCTTCTCCAAACACCTTCTCAGCCAACTCCCTTTCGTCTGGAAGCAAAGATTCCAGCGCTTCTTCTAAAATTCCAAGCAGCATCTTTTTCTCCAGCAACGTCTCTATGCTCTCTGCATCCATATCCCTGATTCCCATATCATCCACCGAATTATCTCTCCATGCTTCATACGATTCTTCCGTATACCCTTGTTCCTCCATTGATTCCCTGTTCCTCTGCTCCCGCTTTTTCTGCTGTCACCATGGGCGATAATAGTTCTGATATTCCTCTTCTGTAACCTCCATCCAGACTTCCAGTTTTCCTGACCGGATTTTGATTTTTCGATCTGCCATACAGCTTTCCTTTCTTTACCTTGCGGTAAAGCCAGAAAAAACTGACAGCCGATTCCATATACGCAAAAAAAGACCGCAAAAAGCTATCATTCAACTTTTTACGGTCTTTGAAATAAATCCTTCCACACGGGGCATGTCCCGGCGGACGCATTATTTGATTTTGACTGATACTACAATATTTTTCATTGGTGTCTGGCATTCCGCTTATCAAGCATTTCGCAGCCGATAAAAGCGCAGGGTCAGGCATCGTCTCTCTCCTTCCCGGCAGTACCGCACATATTCATGACTTCTCATGTACTAATGCAATCTGCCTTGGGCCTGTCTGTTACGATGCAATCCCACTTTCCATAATCTACCATGTAACAAGATTATTCCCATATAGAAATATTCTTAAACACTTCTTAGTCCTGCCTTACATCCCCCCAACTCCATTTTCATTAAAAAGATGATAACAGGCAGTCTAATCTGTACTTGCACTGTTTATACTATATCGGTAATTCCATGCTTACTATCCCCAAGGAATTTTTTATAAAAATCGGAATGGGGCAAGCGAGGAGCGGCACCGGGGAGAGCATAGAAAAACGCCCGGACAGCATGAAGCTATTCGAGCGCAAAAGGTGCGGTATTCAGTTAAAAAACGACGATTTTCGCAATTACTAGTAGACTGTTCCTGTTGGGCAGTCTGGCTTTTTTAACGGTAACGCAAATATCGTCAGAATTTGTCGGCGGTTAGGTTGTATCATGGCGACTTCCTCCTATAAGCCGCCGTATCTATCAGCGTCAGCGCGTCATTTCATTTGAGGACAAAAGAAACGGCGGCCTTGATTTCTCAAAACCGCCGTAAAGCATGGTATTCCAAAATTAGACGCACCAAATCTACCACCTCTACCAACGGTTTTTTTTATTTACCGTTGGGTGGCAATCGTAAAACCAGTCTATTACTTTAGTGATTCTTAATTTTGCATTCCTTTTATTAACGGGCTAAAATCCATATGTTTGTCTAAAAATTTGCCACACAAGGCAATTAACGGGCCATTTAAGAGTGTACAGATAATTGTGCCAAAACCAATTCCTCGCAGTGCTTTGAAAAAAAGTAAGGACATAAGTATTGCAATGATACAACTAATCCAGTCATATATAATCTTTACTTTATTGATATTCCAATTTTTATATTCAGAAAGGACTTTTACAAACATCTCATAAATTTGAGCTGGTAAATTTGTCCTAAAATAGAAGGCAATTCCGGCTGCTAAGACAGCAGTTCCTATCAGGAATAAAAACAGCCTATCCACAAACGACACAAGTTGTATGTTACTGACAATGTTCATTATACAATCCAGTACACCAGCATAAGGAATTGCTACTAAAAATGACCATAATATTCTCCATGCAAATTTCTTTGTAATAAAGCAGCATAGTATAAATAATCCGCATTGAACCAAACACTCCGAAATGCCAAAAGAAAGAACAGGGATTTTTAGTGATAAAATATAAGCAGGTGCTGCAACCATTGAAATACCAATGTCTGCTTTTGTTTGCAATGCGATCCCCAAGGCAGAAAGAACTGTTCCAAGTACAAAGACCAGTTCTCCGCATTTTAATTTTTTTAGCATATCTTTTTACCAATAAAATAGAAGCCGTTTGATTTATGACCATTCATGGTAGTAAAAGTTAAATGCTCATATTTTAGCGCATTGAAACCTGCAAGTAGATTAAGAATCCAGTTTTCATCATGATGTCTGCAAACAGCCCCCTCTGGCAACTCGAAAACGCCATAATTTCCATATTTGGAGGCAAATTCAGCGTAGCGCTTTTTATTTCGGTCGTCATCATTTAAAAGGAAATCATTAACGTATAGTATGCCGTTTGGCCTTAAAACTCTTTCGATTTCTCTGATTAGCTTCTCCTGCTCGGAATTATTCTGAATGCAAGTTAATACTGCAAACAGAATAACGGCATCAACGCTCTGATCAGGCAAATCAATATTGTCTGCTATTTTTGTTCTTAAATCCAAATAAGGGAATTGCTCTTTGCCCCGTTCGATCATCCCACTTGAAAAGTCAATTTAGATGCTGAAAACCAAGTTGATAAAGCTCATTAAGGGTACGTCCATAGCCGCATCCCACATCGAGAATTACAGAATTTCTTCCCACATACTTTTCAAATTCAGCTGCATGAAAAGGTGTTGTAAATTGTTTTTTGTTGATACTTGATCCCAATATTTTTTTTGCTCCATTGCAATGTCCTCCTTGCTTTTCTTGAATTATAGCGCTATTTATGTTAGACTACTATGAGAAATTTCACACACTTTTGCAGAAAGGAATATTCATGAAAAAGATAGTTCAGCAAAATCTCATAGATGAATATTACAATCACTTTCCTTTGACAGATTATTTCAATTTTGACATAAGACCGTATGTTTCGATTGTTCAATTTGAAAGTGACGAAGTAATAATGCAGGAGGGGACCGCCCCTGCACACTTGTATTATCTAATCAATGGTAGAGCAAAATTGTTTCTATCGCACGAAAACGGATGCATATCCCTAATCAATTTCTTAAATGCCCCTTGTTTCATTGGGGAAATGGAATTGATTGGAGCGCAAAACACATCAAATGGAATTACAGCAATTACAGAATGTACTTGCTATGCAATTAACATAAGCAGTTGTAAGCATAAAATTTTGGAGGATATAAGATTTTTGCGCCATCTCTGCCTTTTTCTCAGTCAAAAAGCAATAGGAAATACATATAACTATTCACGTAATCAGTCTTACCCTTTGGATGTACGTTTGGCAAATTTTATTTTACTCACATCACAAAATGGGTATTACAGAGAGAAACATACAGAATCATCAGAATTTTTGGGGGTTACATATCGACATCTTCTATATGTTTTGGCTGATTTTGTTAAGCGTGGCATACTAACAAAAACCAATAGTGGTTATTATATAAGTAATTTGGCTGCGCTACAAAAACTGGCTCATTGCACCCAATATTAAAATTATCTAAAAATTAATTCATTTTGTATTATTTCTTCCACCTGCGCCTTACAATTATTTACCAGCCCTACCCACTTCATTTGATTGGCAGCTTTTAATTCTTCGGTCACACCGGCAGCTTTCATAAAATCATCGCAATAAACATCCCCGCAGATTTCCGGGTCTGTTCATAGTCCCGGATTGCCTTTTCCAGCTCCGCGATCTCGCTGGCAAGTTCCCTCTGTTCTTTCGCGTAAGGTAATCATTTCACTTTCGTCCCGTGGTTTCCACTTTTGCCGCGGAGTATAGACTTTTGCCAAAAAGTACAGGGTTTCGTCCCGTGGTATCCATTTATCCGAATATCACGGAACAAAACCCTGTTTTCCATTTACCCCACCTGGAGTAAATTTTTCAATTCACATCTATTTTCTTCGTAAAAACACAAGTTCATTTTTTCCAAAAATGCCGGAAAATCCCGGAAAATCAACGTTTTTTAACGAAAAGAGCCACGGTTTCAACATGCCCCGTCCACCCAAACAAATCCACCGGCCATGCTTCTTTCGCCCGATAACCGTGCTTTGCGAATACTTTCAAATCGCGTGCCAATGTATCCGGACCACAGGAAATGTAGACGACACGTTTCGGCTGCATCAGGGCTACCGCGTCGATAAATTCTTCGGTACTTCCGCTTCTCGGCGGATCCATGAAAACGACATCGGCGCTCTCGCTGCGGGCTGCCATATGGGTCATGAACCGTCCGGCGTCATTGCAGAAGAACTGTGCATTGGTGATGCCGTTCTTCTTCGCATTCTGCACTGCATCGCGCACAGCGTCCGGATTCAGTTCCACACCAATCACTTTTCCCGCGTGTTTGCTGGCAATGAGACCGATCGTACCAATACCACAGTAGGCATCCAGCACTGTCTCATTTCCGGTCAATTCTGCCAGCTCCATTGCCTTGGCATACAGCTTCTCCGTCTGCGCAGAATTGATCTGGTAGAAAGAACGGGATGAGATGCGGAAACGGAGCCCGCAGAGAACATCCTCTATATATCCTTTTCCGTACAGAACGTGTTCTTTGTCGCCAAGCACCATACTGGTGCTTCTGCCGTTGATATTCTGGACAATCGTAGTAATTTCCGGGTGCTTTTCACGAAGCGCCTTGACGAAATTGTTCTTCGACGGGAATACCGGGGATGCTGTCACCAAAACAACCAGAATCTCGCCGGTTGTGAAGCCGCGGCGAATCAGTACATGACGCAGCAGACCGTATCCGGTGTCCTCATCAAAAACACGGATCTTGAACGAACGAAGCATACTCCGGATCGTCACGATGATCTCGTCTGCTTTCTGATCCTCAATCAGACAGGAATCCACCGGAAGAATCCGATGTGTCCCCTCTTTGTAAATGCCAGAAATTGGATTATTTTTCCGATCCAATCCAAATACCGCATGAACTTTATTGCGGTAATGATACGGCTCTTCCATTCCAATAATCGGATGAACCGGACAGACACCGTCCAGCAGTTCTTTCATGCGCTTCTGTTTTTCTTTTAACTGCTGGTCATAGGTTAAATGGAGATACTGACAGCCACCGCACTCACGGTAAATCGGACATTTTGCACTTCCCTGTTTTTCCCTCTTGGATCCCGCTTTTGCACTATTCTTGGAAAATCCAGTTGTTTTCTCCCCCCGACCAAACGATTTCTTTCCTTCCGTTCTTTTTCCATCAGAACCATTCCCTGCTGTCTTTTTCCATCCTGTTTCTTTCATTTTTTCTCACACTTTCTTTCTTCGCTTATCTTCTACGCCTCTCCCAACTCTGCTTCCGTCTTCACGCCCTTAAAATTCTTCTTCCAACGTTCTTTCTTAAAATGCACCGCGTAAATGAGTCCGCGCACGCATTCATCGGCTGCCATTGCGATCCAGACGCCTTCCAGCCCCCAGCCGAGCTTGCTGCCGAGCAACCAGGAGCCGGCGGCAGCTACGACCCACTGGAAGGTGATTCCGACCGTGGTCGGGGTCAGGACATCGCCGACCGCAATCAGGCATTTGGTCATAACAATGTTGACCGCGCGCCCGATCTCCAGCACAATCTCAATCACCAGAATCCGCCGTCCAAGCGCAATGATCTCCGGGTTGTCTGTGAAAATCAGGAAAATGTATTTGCCTCCCAGGCACATCAGCACCGCCATCCCGACACACGCCGCAATCGCAACCTTCAGTGTCGCATTCACTCGTTTCTGTATATCATTCAGACGGCGCGCTCCGATCAGGTAGCCCAGCACAATCTGGGTTGCCGTCGCGATCGCCATCGCATAAACATAATCAATATTGGCAAAAATCGTACAATATCCCTTGGTTACAGTAACCAGAGTGCCAAAGGAATTAACAATTCCCAGAATCATCATCTGGGAGAGATTGTACGAAAAACTTTCGACCCCCGTCGGAATTGCCAACAGGCAGAGATTTTTTAAAATCTGCACCGGAAATGGACGCAGATAACTCATTCCCATTTTGACGCGGTGGCTCTTGAAAAACATTCCGATCATCAATGCCAGACCAACTAACTTACTGATATCCGTCGAGATCGCCGCTCCGACCGCCCCAAGCTGCGGCATTCCGAACCAGCCGTTGATTAAAATCGCATTTCCCACAATATTCATGGCATTCATGATAACTGATATAATCATGACTTCCTTTACCATGGCAAATGCGCGGATCATCGCTGAGAAGGTCAGATAAAGTCCCTGCACCAGAATAAATGCGCCGACAATCAGCAGATACAGCGACGCCTCATCAAAAACCTCCTCCGGCACATGGATCGCCCGGTAAAGCGGCGTGTGCCCGGCAAAAACCAGAATCGTTGCCGCAAGACTGACGCCGCCGATCAGCACGATCGAGACCATGCAGGTCCGGGATGCATTTTTTTCATCCTGCGCGCCCAGATACTGGGACAAAATCACAGTAACCGCCGTCGATGCCATGCTCAGCACGATAATCACCAGGTTCATGATCTGGTTCGCATTGACAATCGCTGCCACCGAGGGCTGCGATACCCGGCTTACCATCATCTGATCAACGTTTCCGACCAAAAGCTGCAATAACAGCTCCACGAAGATCGGCAGCGACATCAGAAATAAATTCCGGTTCGTATTCATTTTGTCAATATCATTTTGATATTTCATATTTTCCCCTTACTTGTAATAATAGCAAAACAGCACATACAGCCGTCCAAACACTCTCGTATTCGCCCGGCTGCATGTGCCATTTTACACGATACTATATTGAATTGCAAGTGGAAGTCATTCTTTTTCCCTTACAAAAGCCCCCTCATTTTTAAATAATCCTTAATCAACTGAACCGCCCCGTCCACACCAATCTGTGTCGTATTGATCAAAAGGTCGTAATTCTCCGGCTTCTCCCAGTCGCGCCCTGCATAATAACGATTATAATCGCGGCGTTCCCGGTCGATCCGGTGGATATTTTTGAGGACATCTTTGTCCGCGTAGAGATTCCGCTCACGCACGCGCTCCTCACGCACTTTAATATCCGCGTAGAGGAACACGCGGATCAGTCCCTCGGTGCCATCCAGCACGTAATCCGCGCAGCGACCGATGATGACGCAGGATTCCTCCGCCGCCAGCTTCCGGATCACTTCCGACTGGAAGCGGAACAGATTGTCAGCTGAAATGAGATCGGAACCGAACGACGGTGCGCCCTTTTCCGGCGTCAATGTATTGATAATCTTGTATAAAAGCCGGTTGCCCGCCTTCTCGTCTGCCAGATGGAAATAGCTCTCTTTGATACCGCTCTCATCTGAGTTCATACGGAGAATGTTCTTATCATAAAAACTGATCCCCAGATCTTCCGCCAACTTTTTGCCCGTATCCGCACCGCCGCTTCCATACTGCCTCGCAATCGTGATGATAATTTTTTTCTTCTCTGACATACCAAACCCCTCCCTTTATCTACAAGAAAATGCATGTTGCTTTCTATCTTCAGCATACCATAATGAGGGGATTTTTTCCATTCATTTTTACAAAAAACACAGCAAAAATCAATCAAATAAGTCACTCTATTCTTATTTTCAGATAGTGCCTGTTTTTCAGCTTTTCTCCCCTACTTCACCTCCCTCTCATACAAAAGCACCGTCGGAAATCCCGCCTTCCGCAGTTCCCGTTCCATCCGCACGGCGTTGTCGAGATTTTTAAACGCACCGACCCGAAGCTTGAAATACGTCCCATCGTACACCAGGAATGCAGGGAATCCCATACGGCGCAGTTCTTCTAACTGCTGCTCTGCCAGCGATCGGATGCGGTACGCCCCCGTCTGGATCTGGTAATAATAGTCGCTCTCTTCCACCGGACGGCGATCCATGTCGTCATCGATTACATTTAGAATCCCAGATGCAACCGCCGCCGCAATTTCGTCAAACTGCGCGTCAAACCGCTTGTTATCCTCCGGATTGTCGATAAATCCGGCTTCAACCAGAACCGCCGGCATCTGCGTTTTCCGCAGCACAATCAAATCCGGGCGCTCGATCACGCCGAGATCCACATATCCGGTGCGCGCCAGCTCTCTCTGTATTGAATCCGCCAGCTGTTCTGATTCCCTGCCTGTCTTGTACACCAGCGTCATGACGCCCGAACCTTTTCCCGGCTCACTCGCCGCATTGCGGTGCAGGGAAACAAAATAGTCCGCGCCCGCCTCATTTCCCATCTCTGCTTTCTGGTAGGGCGTGTCATAGACGTCCGTTGACCGCGTGTAGACGGCATTCACCCCATTTTCCTCGAGAATCCTCCCTACTGCCAGCGCCAGACGCAGGGTATCGTCCTTTTCCATCCGATCCTCAAATACTGCTCCCGGATCTTTCGTTCCGCCGTGCCCGGCATCTATCATCACTTTCTTTTTTTCTTCCAAAAGAAAAGACTCCTCTCACATATCGTTGTACTACTACCATATGTGAAAGAAGTCCCAAAGTTTCCTGTTTAATTATTCCTCATACTCCCCGCTAAACACTTCCACCGCCGGTCCAGTCATGAACACGCGGTTTTTCTCGCGGTCCCAGCGGATCTGCAGGCAGCCGCCCAACAGCTCGACCTCAACCTCATCCTCCGTATGTCCTGCCAGAATAGATGCAACGGCAACCGCGCAGGCACCCGTTCCACATGCCATCGTTTCGCCGGATCCGCGCTCCCAGACACGCATTTTTACGTGTGTGCGGTCAATGACCTTGACAAACTCGGTGTTGGTACGATCCGGGAAACGCTTATGGAACTCGAATTTCGGTCCGATCGTCTCCAGTTCCAGGGAATCAATCTCATCCATAAACAGAACGGCGTGCGGATTTCCCATGGAAATTCCGGTAAATTCGTATTCCGTTCCATCTACCTCGATCTTCTCCGGAAGCTCGGAAGTCTGCTCCGGCTCGCCCATATCGACGGTGACCGCCGTTACTTTGCCATTTTCGACCTTCATATCCAGATATTTAATCCCGGACAATGTCTCAACAAAAATCTGCGGCTTGTCCACAATATGGTGGTCATACGCATATTTTCCCACACAGCGGATGCCGTTGCCGCACATCGCGCCTCGGGAACCGTCCAGATTGTACATATCCATGCGGCAGTCTGCCACCTCGGATGGGGTAATCAGAATCAATCCGTCGGAACCAATTCCAAAATGGCGGTCACTGACGGCAATCGCCAGCTTCTCCGGATCGTTTACCGTTTCTTCAAAACAGTTGACATAGACATAATCATTGCCCAGTCCCTGCATTTTTGTAAATTTCATCGTTTTTGCTGCTCCTTCTGCCTTTTTGATCCTATTGTAAAGGATCTTACGCCATTTTGTAAAGACTGATTACCATTTGTGCCGCCTCAATAAGGCTGACCTGGCTGTCCATGCTGCATTTCTGCAGATATTTGTGCGCCTCCGGCTCCGTCATCCGGTTCCGCTCCATCAAAATAGCCTTTGCGGTGTCGATCGCTTTCTGATCCTCTTCCCTGCGCTTCTGCGGCGGCTGGCGACGCATCCGCCGTCTTTTTTCCGTCTGTGACTGCTCAATCATGCGGACCGTCGAAACTAAATCTCCCATTTTAAACGGTGCCGGCAGGCAGACAATCCTTCCCATCGCTTCGCCGCTCCACCGGCTCGGGGAAGCAAGGAGAAGCAAATCAAATCCCGGCGGCAGCTGGTCGGCAAGCTGCCGGCAGGTCATATCACCAAACCGGTAGCCGCTCACCACAATCCCGCTTCGCAAATCATCGGTTGACGCTAAAACCTGCGCGCCCGATGTGCAGGAGGCTGTGACCTGTATTCCATGTTTTACGAGTATATTTCTAATATTTCGTCCGTCCTGCGGCTTCGAAAATGCTACTATGATGTTTCCCACGTGGTCTCACCTCACTGCGATTTCGTACCCCCTAACAACGATACAGATATTCCGCTGTCTCCCAATCCGTCACATAGGCACAGAAGCGTTCCCACTCCTCTTTCTTGCCCTCGCCGTACATCCGGCAGAACTTTTCCCCAAATACACGGTGTGCAAATTCATTCTGATCCAGCTTCTGGAGCAATATCCCCAATGTCTCCGGGAACCGCGGCGCATTCTCATCGCCCGCTTCTTCATCCAGCACCAGGGCCTTCTCGATTCCTTCCAGTCCTGCTGCCAGGATCGCCGTCAGCGCCAGATACGGATTCGCAGACGGATCCGGGAACTGCACTTCCACGGAAATACGTCCGTTCCGGTCTTCCTTCACATGAACTGCCTTTTCACTTCCTTTTTCCCACACAGCCGCCGGGAACTCCGGCTGGAACACCGTGCTCCGCTCTGCCGCCAGACGTTTGTATGAATTGACGGTCGGATTCGTGAAAATCATCATATCGCTCAGATTTTTAAGCACGCCTGCCGCAAACTGCTTCGCCTGCGCCATCGCCTCGGCGCCCCGTCTGGAAGAGATCGACACGCCCACATGAAGCCCCGATCCGTCGCCGCTCATGTTTGGCTTCGGCATAAAAGTCGCATGCAGACCATGGCGTTTCGCAATCCGTTTGACCGCCGCCTTGAACGTCTGTAAATAATCTGCTGCCTCAATGCCCCGGCGCGCCGGAAGGACGAAGCTGTGCTGTCCGGCAGTCAGACCATGATGCGTGCTCTCGACCGCAAATCCTGCTTCCTCCAGGCTCAGAACCATGTCCCGGCGGACGCCCTCTGCCAAATCGATCGGTCCCGCGTCATAATACCCGGCAACCTCATGCGTCACCGTCGTCGGTCTCCCATCATCATCCGTGTGAAACAGATAAAACTCACACTGGAAATCAAAATCAAAGTCCAGTCCCATCTTCTCGGCACGTTTTACCGTTTCCTGTAAAATATGACGCGAATCCGTCCAGGACGGCGTCCCATCCGCATTGCAGACCTGGCAGATCACGCGCGCTACATTTTCCTGCCCGGAATCCCACGGAAGAACCTGATACGTTGATGCATCCGGCTTCAAGTACAATTCCACACTCTCGCTCTGGTCCGTCAGATACTCCGGCGCCGCCGCGCCCTCGATCCCAGCTTTCTGTAAGCCGCCGAGCGCAAACCGGTTGATTGCATACCCCTCTTTCATCGCTTTTTCCGCCTGCCTCCGCGTCATCTGGACCATTTTGCACTGTCCAAAAATATCGGTAAACTGCAGCTTTACCAAATCAACATCTTCATCAAAAAAAGGTTCGGATCGGTTCGTATTCTCTCCCATCGCCATTTCCTCCTATAAAAAACGAGGCAGCTGTCTCTGTTTCCAGTCAGCCCCCTCGCCCTCTTTTCATATACGCCCAAAATTTTCCTGCCTATACAGCCCCAAAAATTTCAAGCATACGTTTATGATCGTTTTGCTGTGTGAGAATGCCCCTGTCATTCTTTTCACAATTTTTATAAATAAAATATAGCAGTCCGATATTTTTCTGTCAAATACTTTTTTATTTAATCCGCAGCTGTTCGCTCAATTCATTTCCCAACTGGATATGTCCCACATAGCCGACCTCGCCGACCATGTAAACCATGCCGTCCTCCTTGATTTCCACTTCCAGCGTGCCACCCGGCATATGGACGTACATATGCGGATCGGCAAGTCCCAGGCGGTATGCCGCACTCGCCGCCGCGCAGGCGCAGCTTCCGGACGCCAGCGTATATCCAACGCCTCTCTCATAGATCTCGATCTGGATATTCGTCCGGTCAAGGACATTTAAAATCTGCGTATTGACCTTTTCCGGGAAATATTCGGATGTTTCCGAATGCTCGCCGATCCGGCACACCATTTCCTTCGAAATCTCATTCATCCAGATAACACAGTGCGGATTTCCCATTGAAAGACAAGTCGTGACATACGGAATCTTTCCAAATACCATCGTCTGGTTTACCATCTCCCGCCGCTCGCCGGTCACCGGAATCTCATCGCTCCAGAACGTCGGATGTCCCATCGAAATTTTCACACGGGTCGCATCCTCGTTGAGATAAAAGACTGTCTCCTCGCCTCCCAGCGTTTTCCAGGAGATCGTCGTTTTCTGCACATATCCCGCGTCCCGCAGATATTTTGCAAAAATACCCATGCCGTTGCCGCTCTTCTCCGCCTCGCTGCCGTCCGCGTTGTAGATGCGTACATAAAAATCATTCTCCCCCAGATATGGGCCCGCCAGAATGCCATCCGCGCCGATGCCAAAATGACGGCTGCACATCTTCTTGATATTCTCCGCATTCAATTCCAAATCATTCTTATTTGGATCAAACACCAGGTAATCATTTCCCATACAGTGATATTTTTCAAGCACAACCTGTTTCATCGCGATACCTCCTGCCCCTTTTAATCAATACCATAAAAATCTTTCATCGTAACTGTTCAGTACCTTCACAGTCACGCGCAAAAATCCATTAAAATTGCCTACGGCAATGGGATTTTTGCCTGCTGACCCATGTTTTCGTACGGTC
>ERZ791931.1411-NODE-1411-length-18123-cov-6.005701_pt1 | contig 18123 bp, 34 predicted proteins | sample MGYA00510127_ERZ791931 | MGnify/ENA primary metagenome ERZ791931 (study PRJEB30046, sample SAMN00792067) | human gut metagenome | study: EMG produced TPA metagenomics assembly of the A metagenome-wide association study of gut microbiota in type 2... | reverse complement strand
TGAACGGCAACCGATAGCGAGAATCGGGCAGGGTTCTACTTGATTGGTTCTTTGACATCTTGAAAATTTAGGCTTGCTGTTAAGCCTGACGTGAAACGGACGACTGAGTAGCGATAACAGCGCAGTGAAAAGGATGCGATAAATGGACTGCAATAAGCAAACGCAGCGCATTAATCACTGAGAAAACAAAAAGGCACTTATACGATTGCAAGTGAGTGTAGGTCACTTACAAATACAATCTTAACTGATTAGACACTAGCAAGACATATACCCGTGGCTTACCAGACCTTTGATAAGCAGTAAGGCAACCACCGGAACGCCCACGGGAACGAATTTTAAAACGCACGATTATGAAAATACTTCTCTTTTTCTGTGCATTGTCTGTACTGGTAATGCACTTCAATCAAGACCTTTCACCTATGTATTGGGTTGGTCTTATCGGGTTTATTATTACAGGTTTCATCGCAGCTAATAGATTGGACTATGAACGAACTGAAAGAGATAATAGAGGACATCAGCAAGACCATGAGTGAGTTCTCTTCTTTGCTGGAGAAGCGCAATGCAGAACTGGAGCGTAGAGCCAAGTTTGACGAAAATTTGAGCAAACAGATTCAATCCCTTTTAAGTAAGAATAAATAAGTCATATTGTAAATAAAAATGGTTATGAGCGTGCTGGGCTGTGAAGTTCGGCACGATTTAGTATCGTGGGTGTAATGGTAACACCACTCCGCCAAAAGACGGAGAGATGTAGGTTCGAATCCTTCCGGTGCTGCAAATTTTAATTCAAAATAATATGGTAAGAGAAATTACTGTTGACGAAAACTATCAGACAGTTTCACTGTTTGACGCAATGAAAAAGGGAGACATTTACAAAGTCCCATACAATAAGAAACGACATAACGGAATCAGGCAGGAAGCAACACGCCGAAATCGTGATCTTCGCCTGACCGGAGTTCTGAAAAACAAAATGGATGTGAAATACCGGGTGTCAGCAACAGAATATCCGGGTTTTTCGGCAATTATTTGCCTAAAATAAGGAGGTGTTTATGAGAAAAGGTAAAATTGAACCAGTTCCCAAAATTTGGCTAAACAAGGATGAGGCGATGGCATACTTGGGGTGCAGTCCTGATTATTTGGAGAAACTAAGAATTACAGCAGAGGTTTCTTTTGCTAAGGACGGTAAAATGATATGGTATAATCTTGAATCAATCAATAGATTTCTAAACAGAAAGAAAGTTATATAATACGCGATTATGGAAGAAAAACTTAATTTATTTCAGAAGATACAGCTTGTCTCAAATGAGATTAAAAATATCGAAAAAAACATGACTGTAGGAAAAGGAAGCTATGCCTACAAAGCTGTTCAGGATATTGATGTTACTCTTGAAGTAAAAGAAGCTGAAACAAAACATGGTCTTGTCAGTATTCCTATTAAACAGGAGCTTGTAAAGTCAGAAATTATCCGTGTTATAAAAGAGGGCGGAGGGGAATCCATTAACTATATGGATATTGTGAAGATGACCCTTCGCATCATTAATTTGGACAATACATCTGAATACATAGATGTTGAGAGTTTTGGTCGGGGACTTGACCCCGGAGATAAAGGGTTTGGAAAAGCTTCAACTTATGCAAGAAAATATGCACTGTTAAATGCCTATAAGATTGCTACTGGAGAAGACCCGGATGAAAATAAATCTAAAGCGCAGATTCCTGTTACGGTAGATGAAGTGAAAAATGCAGTCGTAGGTTATATGATGGGGGATAATCAATTTGCTCAGAATATTTTATCATACTTCAATGTGGGAAGTCCAGAAGATATGACGAGCGAACAGTTTAAGATGGCATACAACAATCTCAAAAAGAAAGGGAAAATATGACAGAAACCATGTATATAGGCAGTGGTGATATTCATGCTTTAATGAGTGGAAAGAATACAAAATCACACATCGCTCTCATGCAACGTTTTGTCAGTGGAATAAAACCATATTATAATGCTTTTGCCAGTCCAATAGATGCCTTACGGACTGGAGCTATTCTTGAAAACAGGTATCTGTTTACCTTACCTGATAATTATTTCACTCAATACGTTGTTAGGTCTGATGAAATGAATGTTTTCAAATGCAGTCTTGATTTCGCTTGTATTGAGAAAGGAAGATTGACAGATTTTGATGAACTTAAAACTCTTTATCTATCAGATTATCTTGAATTTATTGAGCCTATAAAGAATGATAATAATGCCTTGATAGAGTATGTGAAGAAAAAACATAAAGCCTACTATTATCAAGTACAAGAGCAGTTATTTTGTACCCAACTTGAAAGTTGTAATCTTGTGTTCTTGTCTGTTACCACGTATGATGATGAATCCAACTGGCACCGTAATATTCTTCCTAATGAATATTGTAAAGTGCGAATCGCACGTGATGAAAAAATAATCAATGAGATAAAGAAAAGAGGATTGATATTTCAACAAATAAAAGACTTTTATTCAAATTAAATATGACAAATCAAATTACAGGGCGATTGGTACAGATTGACCAGACCGTCCAAATCCCATCCAAGACTGGTGGTAATCCGTTTTTGAAGCGTGAGTTTCTGCTTGACGCAACCACTCACGACCCTTATACGGGCGAGCGAAGCCAATACGAGAACATTGTACCGCTTGAAGTAAGTGGCGACAAGTGTGCCGAACTTGACAACTTTAGAATAGGCGATGTAATCACGGTATCATTTGCCTTGCAAGGCAGAGAGTGGACTAATCAAGACGGACAGACCAAGCGCATGGTTTCAATCCGTTGCTACAAGCTGGAGGCAAGGAAACCTGTACAGCAACAACAGACGGTTCAGCCAGTTCAGCAGCCGGCACCACAGCCGACCTACCAAGCTCCACCACAACAGTTTCCACCTCAAGTAGATGCAAACGGGAATCCTAAAGACGACCTCCCATTCTGATAGCCTATGAGCATTTTCAACTTGAAAAACGAGTATGATGTACCCAAATTCAAGGACTATGTAAACAAGCTGTTCAAAGAGCGTGCGGTTGTGGAAGTTCGCAAGAAGCTGCCAAACCGTACGCTTGCCCAAAACAGTTACTTGCATCTTCTATTAGGGTATTTCGGTAGTGAGTACGGTTGCAGCCTTGACGAAGCAAAGATAGACTTCTATAAAAGGACTTGCAACCGTGATTTGTTTGAGAGAAAGACGGTCAACAAGAAAGGCAAGGAAGTAACTTATCTGCGAAGTTCGGCAGAACTGACAACAGGTGAAATGACTTTGAGTATTGACCGTTTCCGAAACTGGAGCGCATCTGTGGCGGGTATCTATTTGCCTGCCGCTAACGAACAGCAGATGCTTATCTATGCACAACAAGAAATCGAACGTAATAATGAATTTTTGTAAAACATCAACATTTAAAAAACTTCTAAGATTATGAGTAATTCATCAGTATCCGCAGGAGGCGGAATTGGCTTTACCGGTCTGTTGGCCATCGTTTTTATTGTATTGAAACTTTGTGACGTAATCGCATGGTCATGGTGGTGGGTATTGTCTCCGATATGGATTCCTTTTGGCGTGGTTTTGGTTCTGATTGCATTGGTCTTTATTGTAAAGGCATTAAGTAAATAATCAAAAGATAAAACAAATGAAGAAGAAAAGAAAATTTCCCCAAGATGTAGCAAGATTCTTTCATCCTGAAAAATCAATTAACCCTAAATCTAGCGGTATTCACCAAATAGAGAAAGCTTCTCAAAGAAGCTATATTCCAGTTTACAATGCTATGGGTACTGCAAGAAAGGTTTACAATGAGTTTGGTAAAATAAGTTATAGATAATATGGATAAGTTTTTAGGACAGGATATTCCTGAACAGGAACGGTGGCAGTTCCTTCAGGACAATGCCGATGCAGTAGAGAAAATCGGTTACACTCACCGATTCACACCCGAAGAATTGGCGCAAAAGAAAGAAACATTAGCCGAAGTATCAATCACCATTAATGATATTGAGATTGAGAAGAAAGAGACTATGGACGAGTTCAAAGAACGTCTGAAACCTTTGAACGAAGAAAAGCAGGAACTTCTGGACCACATCAAGCGAGGTTCTGAGTTTGTGGAAAATGAGGAGTGTGCCAAAATTCTCTACCATGAGGAAAAGATGGCAGGCTTCTATAACAAGCTGGGTGAGCTGGTTTATAGCCGTCCCATTATGCCACAGGAAATGCAAAAGACAGTATTTAGTATTAACCGTAAAACAGGAACAGACAATTAATCATGAGTGAGAACAAAATCAACTTGGTTGTACCGAAAGATTACAACGGCAAACCTATCGAAGTAGTATTAAGAGAAGGTGAGGCACCCGTAGCACTTGACCCGAAAGAGCCGGAAAGAGTGGTTATCAGTGGAACGATAGATGCACCTCTCAGATGGTTGGAAAAGCGTGTCGAACTGATTAATCAGAAGTCAGCCAACATTATCGTAAATCGTGATAAGATGGGGTTGGCATTAACTATTGATGAAACCAGCTACTATCAGACTGAAATCAGTGGTATTTTACAGGCTTCAAAAGAAATGCAGGAATTTGGCATTAACACGGATAAGAAATGGGAGCCTATAAAATTGTCCCAGTTCTTCAAGATGCACCGTGCTTTCTTCAAGGATAAATCTGAAAATATGATGCTGGTTTCTACTTTAAAGAACTTCAAGGCTAAAGTAAATCAGGATATTGAACGTAGTAAAGAAGAAAACGGAAACAAAACAGATAACTATTCTCAGGTAGTGGATTCCAATCTTCCGAAATCCTTCAAACTGAATATCCCTCTTTTTAAAGGATTTGATTGTGAAGAAATCGAAGTTGAAATTTATGCAGATGTAGATGGTCGTGAAGTTTCTCTTTCTTTGGTTTCTGCTGGTGCGAATGAAACCATTGAGGAATACAAGAACAAGGTGATTGACGAACAGATTGAAGCAATTAAAGGTGTTGCACCTGACATCGTAATCATCGAAGTGTAACTGACAGCCCGGAAAGACGGGCTTACGGGCGCAAGCACAGGACGTGCTTTAGTGTGGAGTAATTGCGCAATATCTCCATACACTTGTTTCGTTGAATTAGCTAATATATGAGGCAAGTAAAACCGTGATGGTTGGGCGGGTTCGATTCCCGTTGCGTCCACAAACTAAAATCATACATCAATGAATGACATACTCACTGGTAAGATTTGCCCCTATTGTGGTAAGCCAACCGAGTTCGTAGATAGTTCCGTTATCTATGGACGCTCCTATGGCATGATTTACCTATGCCGGGATTGCAGGGCTTATGTCGGAGTACACAAAGGTACAGACCAAGCGTTAGGGCGTTTGGCAAATGCGGAACTAAGGGAAGCCAAGAAAGAAGCTCACTACTATTTCGACCAAATAGCCAAGACCAATCTTATAAACAAGATTTGGAAGAAGCATATCCCCAACACATCTAACAGAAACAAAGCCTACTTATGGCTATCCAACCAGTTAGGAATATCACGTGAGCTTTGCCATATCGGAATGTTTGATGTGAAGAATTGTAAACAAGTTGTTGAACTGTGTAAACCAATAATAGAAGAATATGGAAACGAAAGAAATAACTAAGACCATTTACATCGCAAATGATGGAAAAGAGTTCTTGACGAAAGAAGATTGCGAAAAGCACGAGAAGTTTGTTAAAGAAATACTTTCACGTATTAAGTATTTCTGTGTCAGATGTCATCCTGATTTGACAGAAACAGGATATTTCCAACATAAAATATATGTGGCAGTTTTCTCTGAACATTACTTTCAAAAAGAAGTCGCTATTGAATGGGCATTACAGAAATTCGGTAATCTCTTAGGAGAAAGCGTACAAGGATATGGATTCCAACCACAATTTAGTGTAATTGAAGTTTCTAAAGAAGAATACGAAAACTGCCCACCGACTGAGTGGGGAGGTTCAAAATTGGAAAGCGAAAAAATATTCCTTAGTCCTAAATTAGTAGAGGGATTTCCTGAAAATATTGATTATATGAAAGAATGGAGGTTTAAATAATGCCATACTACATAAAGCGCAAGCCAAAGAAGAAAGAAAAGCCCCTGCCGTTATTTGATAAGGCAGGGATTAAAATCAAGAAGAAGCCGGATTTAGTAGCCAAACTCGACAAAGTTTTCAGCCGATATATCCGGCTTCGTGATTGTATGCCGAACGGGTATTTCCGCTGTATCTCATGTGGTCAGATAAAGCCATACGAGCAGGCGGATTGCGGTCATTACCATTCACGCCGACATATGGCTACACGGTTTGACGAAGATAACGCTCATGCAGAATGTCGCCACTGTAACAGATTCAAGGCAGACCACATGATAGGCTATCGTGAGAATATTATAGCTAAAATCGGTCAGCAACGCTTCGACAAGCTGGCATGGAAAGCCGGACAGACAAAGAAATGGGCTGATTTTGAATTAATCGAACTCACGAAGTATTACAAGGCTTTGGGAGATAAACTAAGCAAGGAGAAAGGATTATGAAGGACTTGGAAGCGGGGACATTCGTAATGATGATAAAGAATGATGATGGTTCTTTTTCTCCAGTTGGAATGAGCAAGGAACAAGCCTATATCATTCGTGCATTTCTAAGCAAGTTAAGCGAGGATGCCCCTCTAATCATAAAGGAAGGAGAGCGATATGTACAAGTTACGTGATTACCAACAGAAAGCCAGTGATGCAGCAGTAAGTTTCTTTGCCAACAAAGCGAAGAAATCCAATGCCATCATGGTGTTGCCTACAGGGGCAGGGAAAAGTTTGGTGATAGCCGACATTGCCAGTCGGCTTGAAGGTCATACATTAGTATTCCAGCCCAGCAAGGAGATACTTGAACAGAACTACCTGAAACTCTGTTCGTATGGTGTACTTGACTGTTCCATCTATTCTGCATCATTCGGGCGAAAGGAGATTTCAAGAATCACATTTGCTACCATAGGCAGCGTGATTAACCATCCTGAACTATTCCAGCACTTCAAGAACATAATAATTGACGAGTGCCATCTGGTCAACCCTAAAGAAGGAATGTACAAATCATTCCTTTCCATGTTGAAGTGCAAAGTGCTTGGTCTGACAGCAACTCCATATAGATTGAGTTCAAGCCGTGATTTCGGAAGTATGCTAAAGTTTATCACACGCACCCGACCGTGTGTATTCTCTGAGGTGATTTATCAGGTGCAGATTTCCATCCTCTTGGATATGGGGTATCTTTCAAAACTAAACTACTATCCTATGAATCCTTTAGGATGGAACGAACTTAACCTGAAGGTGAATACTACTGGTGCTGATTACACAGACAAGTCAGTAGTAAAAGAATATGAGCGTATCGACTTCTACGGATTTTTGGTGAGTATAGTCCAAAGGCTTATGAATCCGAAAAGCGGTGTAAAGCGCAAAGGTATATTAGTATTCACAAGGTTTCTGAAAGAAGCGGAACGACTTACTCGTTCCATTCCCGGTACAGCTATTATCAGTGGAGATACACCGAAAGCTACCCGTGAAATGACACTAAGACAATTCAAGGCTGGCGAGATACCAGTCGTTGCCAATGTAGGTGTACTTACCACCGGATTTGATTACCCGGAACTTGATACAATAGTCATGGCTCGTCCTACGATGTCTTTAGCCCTGTGGTATCAGATTGTCGGTCGTGCTATCCGTCCCCATCCGAATAAGGAAGCTGGTTGGATTGTTGACCTCTGCGGAAACATCAAGCGTTTCGGTGAAGTCAAGGATTTGCGCTTGGTGGATGGCGGTAACGGAAAATGGGCTGTGTACTCCAATAACAGACAATTAACCAATGTAAGATTTTAAAACTATGGAAGAAGGATTTTTGAGGCTAAGCCGCAGGTTTTTCTCGAATGAAATGTGGAAAGTTGCCCGTGAGTTTTCGGAATGCGAAGCGTGGCTTGACTTGATTCAGTCAGCACGATTTGAGGCAACCGACGAGGCGTATAGCGAACTCATCGGAGGTCGGGAAATCTCTTATTCAAGAGGTCAATATCCAGCATCCATATCGTTTTTGATGAAACGTTGGAAATGGTCTGAAAAGAAGGTCAGGTATTTTCTTGCCAAACTCAAAAAGAAGGGCATGATTACAACCTGTAACCGGCAAGGCATGACAGTTATTACCCTATGCAACTACGACGAATACAACCCTATCAAGGGCGAAGTAAGGGGCAAGGATAAGGACACAGCTTGGGGCATAGACAATGGCAATAAAATCAATGATTTAAACAATGCTTTGGTCAAGCTAAGGGCAGAGCTGAGGGCAAGCACTGAAGAAATCACAAAAAAAATAGAAAATTTGGGGCAAGCTAAGGGCAAGAAGAAAAAGAAAGAAGAAGATAATATTAATATTCCCCCCACACCCCCCAAGGGGGAGGGTATTAACTCAAAAGCCCGACTGCTGTTTGAATCCCATTTTAGAGAAACGTTCGGTAGCGACTACTATTGGACGGTCAAGGATGCGGGTGCAATGTCCCAGCTTTTAAGGAAACTGAAATTCCAGCGTGAACAGAAGCAAATGGATGTGACTGACGAATCTGTCTTGTATGCACTCCAGTATTTGCTTTCTTCCATCAGGGAGGGCTGGATATTCGAGAATTTCAGCGTAACAAACATCAATTCAAAATTCAATGAAATCATTTCACAAGTAAAAAGCATTCGCAATGGAAACAATCGGAACGGTTATACAAGCAAGCAGGAGGCAAATGATTACGCCATGCAACAATACCTTGCCGACCGTGCAAAGCTCGAACAAGGCATACATGACGAAATACCGAATCCCTTCTGACATCGAAACATCATTCTCTCCCATTCATTGGAGTTATGCGATAAACAACGTTGAAAAGGCGTATAAAGCGGAATGCCCGACCATTTTCGACTATTCAGAGAAGTTCGGAATCGAATATGCCGCCATGTGGATACGTTCGCAAGTGATGGCATTGTACGGTTCCAGTTCCAACCGTGAAAAAGGTGTTGCAGACGGAATCAAGCTGTTTTGTGATTCATTCACAGCGCAGGTGAAAGGCTTCAAACTGTCGGAACTCATGCTGTTCTTTGCCCGTTACAAGGCAGGAAGATATGATAATTCTTTCGCCAGCTTTGACGCACGGAGAATCGGCAATGCTTTCTTCAAGGAGTTTATTTCCGAACGGAATATGGAGCTTGATTCTTTTAACCGAAAAGCTGTACAGGATGAAATTGAACGGAGAAGATTCAAGCCGCCACAAGGATATTCCTCGCTGTCGTGGTATAACGAGCTGAAAAAGCGTGCTGAATCTGGTGATGAAGAAGCTGCTAAATTACTTACACCACCATGAAAATTACAATTTATTGGGTAACACGGGACTGGAATCTTATCAGGAGGTTGCGTGAGAAATATCATTTGCCCCAATACATGAATATTAACGGGCTTACCGAAGCGGAAGTAAGCGAAGAGACGCTGAACAACCTTCGTAAAGGGGAGCCTGATTTTTTAATCATAAGGAAAATCGAAAAATGGCAAAGGAACAAGCGAACAGTATCATAGCCGAAAACGAGGCTATGGTAATAGGCTGCACCTACAATGTACTTTTCACGAACGACATTGTGGCCGGTCTGACAATAGAGGCGGTTGAAGACATAAAGAAATCCCCTCTCTACCGGATGAGAACCAAACAGGCGGTCAACCGTGTGGAAGTTGAGAGAAAGAAATACGAGAAGTTGATAAACGGGATAGTCCGCGAGCGGAGCGGATTCTTTGCCGATGCCAATGACATCTTCACGGAAGACATCAGAAAACACGTGGATATTCTCTACTGGTCGATAAAGCGCGAGTTTGACAAATTCAATCTCAAGCATTCCGACATCATCGCACGGCTGGAACTTGCGAGGACTTTATGCGAGTTCGGATGCGTACAGCTTGACAGGCGCGAGGAAGAGCTGCAGGCGAAAGATTCAAGGTTCAGACGGTTCGGAATAGAATATCTCCGTCAGACCAACCTGCTGCATGCCTTGAATGAAGCCATGTGTACGATAAACGTTCCCTGTATGATCGACTTGAATACGGAGGACTGCACGAGAGCGATAAACATACTCAGTGTCAAACTTGCCGATGCGGAAATAATCGCAAAGGCAATATCAGCATAGGAATATGAAAGAAGAAATCATAGAACCCTACAAGGCAGTTGACCTTGACAGGAATCCGCATGGGGTTGAAAAGAAAGTATTTCAACAGCAGGAGCGTGAAAAAGGCGGCAGATACCATCCTGCCGGAGACAAGTGCCATACGCTGGTGTTTGTCCGTGATGGCGAAGATGCGGAGAAAAAGATAGCTGCGTATCTAAACAAGATTAAGAACAGACCTCAAAGATGGAATTGATATGATAAAGTTACTTTATATTGACCTGTTCTGTGGAGCAGGTGGAACCAGCACTGGGGTGGAAAATGCACGATATGCAGGTGAGCAATGTGCGAAGGTTATTGCTTGTGTGAATCATGACTCTAACGCTATTGCCAGTCATGCAGCCAATCATCCTGCAGCTTTACACTTTACAGAGGATATTCGCACATTAGCTCTCTCTCCACTGGTGGCTCATGTGGAGCGTATGAAAAATATTTACCCTGATGCACAGGTGGTACTTTGGGCTTCGCTGGAATGCACAAATTTCAGTAAGGCGAAAGGCGGTCAGCCACGGGATGCAGACAGCCGGACACTTGCTGAACATCTTTTCCGCTACATCGAAGCTATCAACCCGGACTACATTCAAATTGAAAACGTTGAAGAGTTTATGAGTTGGGGTGATATGGATGAGAACGGCAAGCCCTTAAGCAAGGACAAGGGACGCTGCTACGAGAGGTGGAAACGGAATGTGAAAAAGTACGGATATGATTTTGACTGGCGCATTTTGAACGCAGCAGATTATGGGGCATACACTACTCGCAAACGTTTCTTCGGTATTTTTGCTAAGCGTGGTCTGCCGATAGTCTTCCCTGAACCGACCCACTGTAAGGAAGGGAAGTCGGATATGTTCGGGAAGTTGGAGAAATGGAGGCCCGTAAAAGAAGTGCTGGATTTTTCGGACGAAGGTGAAAGCATTTTCACAAGGAAAAAACCGCTTGCAGAAAAGACACTCGAACGAATTTATGCCGGGCTGATTAAGTTTGTGGCCGGAGGTAAAGACGCTTTTATCTCTCGTTACAATACAGTAAGACCACAAGACACTTGTACATCCATCGAAGAACCAGTAGGAGTGGTTACTACCGCAAACAGATTTGCAAAAGTGCAGGTTTCTTTCCTGTCAAAGCAATATAGCGGGCATCCTGAGAGTAAGAATATTTCTGTGGAAGAACCAGCCGGAACAATCACCTGTAAAGACCACCACGCTTTCGTATCTGCTTACTATGGTAACGGGCATAACCATTCGGTTGAACAACCTGCACCGACGGTTACAACTAAGGATAGACTGGCATTGATTAATTCTGTATTCATCGACAACCAATATGGGACTGGAAAGCCGACATCACTAGAGCAGCCTGTTGGGACTGTAACGACCGTTCCGAAATTCAATATGGTATGCTGCAAGCCGTGGATAATGAACACCGCTTTCTCCAATGTTGGCAGCAGCATTGAGCAACCCTCACAGACCATCACGGCAAACCGTAAATGGCATTATCTGATGAATCCCCAGTTTGCCAGTGCCGGAGGTTCTGTAAACAATCCTTGTTTCACTCTGATAGCAAGAATGGATAAGATGCCGCCGTACCTCGTAGCAGCAGAAGAGGGCATTGGGATACGAATCAATCCTGAGGATAGCCCGATGACTGCCAAAATTAAGGAGTTTATGGCTCTCTATGGTATCATAGACATCAAGATGCGTATGCTTCGGATTGCAGAACTAAAGAAGATTATGGGGTTTCCGGAAGATTACGTCTTGATTGGGCCACAGGCAGACCAGAAGAAGTTTATCGGTAACGCAGTAGAGGTTAACATGGCAAGGGTGCTTTGTGAAGCCATATGTAAAGAAATTATTAGAAAACGGAAGGTGGCGTAAGATGGTGAGCGAAGTATATAACATGGACTGCATGGAGTATATGAAATCCATTCCCGACAAGTTTTTTGATTTAGCTGTGGTTGACCCGCCATACGGAATCAACGCTCCCAATATGAATATGGGAACCAATATGAATCGTAAACATGGAGGCTACAATGGCGAAAGCGTAGCCCAAAGGTTGAAGAAAGGACGTTTGAATCAGGGAGCAGGCAAACTGAAAGACCGATCTTTGAACACCATGCGATGCGATTGGGATTTTTCACCACCTTCCAAAGAGTATTTTGATGAATTGTTTCGTGTAAGCAAGAATCAAGTAATATGGGGAGGAAATTATTTTCCTCTGCCGCCAACACGTGGTATCTTATGCTGGGACAAGATGCAGCCTTGGGAAAATTTCTCACAGTTTGAACTGGCATGGACTTCATTTGATTGTCCTGTAGCTATCATACATCTATCGAATACCGGTGGAGCAAACAAAGAGTCAAAAATCCATCCGACACAGAAGCCTGTAGCTTTATATCATTGGATATTGAAGAAGTTCGCGAATCCCAATGATAAGATACTCGATACCCATTTGGGGAGCGGAAGCAGCCGGATAGCGGCTTATAAGATGGGATTTGATTTCTACGCCACGGAAATAGACAAAGAGTATTTCGAGGCACAGGCAGAACGATTTCGGAGAGAATGTTTGGGTGAGATAAAAACTTCTGAAGGAGTTATTGTACAACAAAATCTATTTTAATCCATGGGAAAGTTGAAAGTTTATTACGGCTGGTCAAAGATAGGGAATGTCCGTAAAAAGCGTGCTTTGTCTGTCATGTTCGAGAATGATGCTCAGGGCTGCAGGAGTGAAAGAGGACAAAGATGTTTGAGAACAATCCAAGACACCGTTTTTGAACGCTTCCAAGATGAAGAAGAGGAGAAGCAAGGAAAATTGCAGAACCGGATCTTTACCGAATACTCTTTGTTTCTCGATGAAAAGCCGATAAACGGTAGCCTTGAAAAGATACTCCAGATAAATAGTGAAGCCGACAAGAATCATGTATCTAAGGCTATGCGTGATAAGATTGCTGAAGCCTTACGAAAAGCCTTTATGAAGGCCAACCGCGGATATAGAGAACCCGATGGACAACAACTTGAATTAAATTTTGAATAACATGGGAAAGCAGGAAAGCATGGAAGACTGGTTCCAAATGGCTAAGGATTATGCCAAGGCAGAAAAGGAACTGAAGATAGAGAAGTGGGTGCAAATCAGCATCTGCTACGGTAACGGTCATCAATCTGCCACCCTATACACCTACGACCTTCCACGTGAAGTGTACGAAAGAAGGATGTGGGTAATCAGATGGAGGGTAGCCAGACTGCAATGCCAGCATCCGAGGAATGATGTGTACACTTCTTTTTACTACTACGACAAGCGTTCAGGAGAGTCGCTTGAAGTGAGCTCCTGCCTATCTAAACTGATTTCTGCAAAAGCCCAGATAACGAAAGCGGAACGCAGGATGAATGAATACATAGAGCACAACCGTCAGAACAACCTGTTTTTTGACGAGGAATCCGATGAGGAGCTAATTAAGTTCAAGGAGAAACTGGAGCGCAAGAAACTCGAATGTGCAGAGTGTGAAAAGAAACTTGAGCAACTTGTAGAAAAAAGGAGAAATAATCAATGAAAACTAAATTATATTACCTGTTCCTGGCAGTCATGTGGTGGCTGCTGGGATAGGTGGAAAGGATATAAAATGGCAGCGTATGATGTAAACCAACATTGTGAGGACTGTAGATATGCAGACGCATTCGGAAGAAGCTGCAAGCACGGGATGCTTTTCCCGCTTCTGGTGCTGATGACATACGGAGATGTGTATAAGTGTCCCAAATTCGAGAAGAAGACTATCGAACAGCTTAAAGAGCAGATAGCTCAAAGAGAACAACTAAGAAAGGAGAAGCCATGAAAAGAAAAGATATTAAAAAAGCAGCGAAGTGGCATTACGAAAATTTATGCCTATACCAGGATTATGGGGATGAAGAAGTATATCTTGACGGTTTTGTCGATTGTGCAGATTGGAGAATAAACTCAATCTGGCATGATGCAAGCGAACCCCCAATCACAGGTAAAGAAGCCCTTGTAAAATACATGACTGGAGATTTGAAAATAAAGTATCGTGTAGATGTTTTCTGTGGTAATGAATGGAAAGAAATGTGCCACTATGACAAACTAATACAGTTTGCATATATCGAAGATTTAATACCTAACGTGGAGGAAGAATCATGAAACAAGTTAAAGTAAAGGTTGAAACAATCGTTGAAACGATGATAGGTGATAAACCAGTAAATGAAGTTCTTGGTGATATTGCAGATATATGTCATACATCATTGGAATACTCAACATCAAAAAATGAAGAATGCGAGATGCTGTATGAAGACCAAGAGTATGAAGATTACAGAAATGATATGGAAGATAGGGTATCAACTCTTGAGGGTGCGCTTTGTCAGATATTGGATTTGCTGGAGGATTGAAATATGAATAATGCAAGAAAATCAATAATAGCAGCGTGTGCCACTATGGGTATAGACATAGAGCATGGTACAGTGGTAAGCATTGAACAAGCAACAGAGTTAAGCAAGATACTCAAAGAAGAATACGGTATAGATACGGTTGTAGTTAACAAAGAGCGTGAAGAAATAAGAACAGCTATGAATGAACTTATAATTGAGAAAAAGCCATCTTTGGAATTTTGCGGTACGCCTCCTGACGGCAAGGCAAGACGAAGAGAACGTAGGCGGCTTGAACGATTAAAAAATAAGAAGAAATGAAAGCCATATCCATCAAACAGCCGTGGGCGAGCTTTCAACAAAAATAATTTACTGACATCACCCTGTCAGTGCTTTGTATATACCCGGTAACTGCTTTGTGGCGGTTATCGGGTATTTTTATCGATAAATTGCAATAATTGATGCGATTAGAGATGCTAACGCTATTATGATACTAATAACAAGAAGCAATGTATTTTTCTTATATTCTCTTCGTTGAAGTTGAAGCATTTGATATTGTTCGCGCAAAAATTCTCGATTATCCTTCTCATACATCATTTTTTCAAAATCAGAAGACATATCGGGATATTCTCGAAATAAAGAATCACAATTTTTATTTTTCATAGGCAAATATTAATGTTCATTTAGGATCAAAGAAATCAAACATGGCCTAGTTGAATAGTCCTTTTGGAAAAGGTGGGGATATTTATTTATTCTAGCCATAATTTGCGATGCTTCAACAAAAGAGCCATCCCTTTTGATGTATAAATGTTTTCGATTAATCTCATTCGCAACCTCAGAACAGGTTAATTGCTTTTGAGCCGATGATATTACTAAAATTATTGCTTCATGTAGTGTCATATTAGTATAGATTAAAAAAGGGAGCCAGCCCGCACGACCAAGCCAACTCCCATTGCACGATTTACGACAAAAGTACAAATAATAACTAAAATAATCGTGCTATGACAAAAGAATTTTCATCAATCGTGGAGTTGAAATCAATACGTGAACAGAAATCAAGATTATCAGAACGCGAGCAGGAACTTTCATTGCCGATACTGACTGATCTGTCGCTTATCCCGGAGATTTACGGCTGGTTTAAGGAGGTTCTTTCCGAGATGGATTATCCGCCCAATCCGGAAAGCGTCACTCAGCGTAAGAAGTTCCTCTTTATTGTCCTATTTCTGTTCGCTCCAAGTGTTTTGGCCGGTGGCCGACTTCCGAATGGTATCCGAGCAGAGATTTCCGGTGTGTTCCCGGATGTCTCTCCGTGTGTAATTTCAAACAATATCGCTGATGTTTCCTTTATCTACCAGCAGTATAAGGATTTTCGGCAGGATATAGAGTATCTTTACAACCAAATATTAGAAAGGTTGAAGGTCAAGGGACTAATCAAGTAGTTATGATTTGCTGTCATTTTAGTAAAAAAGCCGGAGCGTTATGCTTCCGGCTTTGTATTTATTCCCTAAAATGTCTTTTAAAATATTCTTGTGTGTTAGTTGTTGGCAAAACTATTGGTATGGAGAATCTAATTTTGCTTATACTTTCATTCTGTTGCGCGTTTTCGGACGAAATTCCTGCATTAATAATTTTAGCTATACCTATTCCTGATTTGTTTCCCTCTTTTTCTGTAACAGAAATAGCAATATCCATTTCTATATTCTGAACTCTAGTATATCTGTTGTAAAATTGATGAAGATTTTCATTATCTATGTAAAGATTATTGTCTTTTCCTTGAATATCATCAGGACAAACAAGTACATTAGTTTCTTTGTATTTATCTTGTGTTTCTATTACAGCATCAATTATTTGACTTAATGATTCTTTGATGAATTCTTTTAGTTCCATACTTTATTCTCCTTTCTCAATCTTTATTTTCTTACCACAATGGGGACAAATAATGTATCCGGCTCCAGTAAATTCTGTTTCTCCAATCAGTTCCGATATGGTAACGTTCAACACGTCTGCCATCTTCATTAACGTGTCAAGTGATGGGAATGATTTACCAGTTACAATGTTGCTGACAGCTACCTTTGAAATGCCGACCTTTTCAGCAAGCAAAGCAGATGTTACGTTTCTTGCTGACATGATTTCTTTCAGTTGTAAATTCATAAAGTTCTCTTTAATGTGATTGCTCCGCAAATATATGTAAACTTTATCAATAAAAGTCTATTTGATAAAGTTTGATTTATTAAATGATGTTAATCGATAAATAAAACTTTATCAAAAGTGTTGTAGATAATAAAGTTTGCTTTAACTTTGCATCATCAAACAAGAAGTAATAACAATTTAAATACATACGATTATGAAGACTATTAGTAGTGATTACATCAAAGAGATTAAAGAACAAATCAGAGTTATCAACAAAGCTCTTAAAAGAATTCAAGAAGCTGAGAAGGTTCAAGAAACAACAGTTAATGCACGAGAGTATGAGAAAGCTAAGAATGAAGCTATAGATGCAAGTTTAGACGTTATGACAGCACTCGAGTTTGCTGTAACATCAGCTTCAAACATGGGCTGCGGTACAGGTGCATACGATATTAGAAAGTTTCATAAGGTAGTAGAAACGACCTTATAAATAGCAGCAGGGCGAAAGCCCTGCAATTACACACGATTATTAATTTTCAATACACACGATTATGAAGACATTAAGAGAACAGGTAGACGAAATCAAGAACATGAAAGGTTCTAAGGCAGCAAAGAAAGCAGCTTTCGTAAAGTTGGGTTTGAGAAAGTATGAAGTTGAGTTGCTTATGTCTGAATTGCCTAAAACAATCAGAGAAACACACAAGTTCACTTTTGGGGTTGAGATTGAATGCCTGGTAGCTGCAAGCCTTATGAGAGAGAGTGCAACAAGAAACGAAATGCCTTTTCAGTATGAGGGTTATAATCACGTTGACAACAACCACTACTACAAGTTTGTTTCTGATTCTTCTATCAGAGGTGAAAATCCTATCGAATGTGTTTCACCTGTTCTTACAGGTAAAACTGGTATGAAAAGTTTAGAAAACTGCTGCAAAGCGTTGAATGAAGCGGATGCACAAGTGAATATATCTACTGGACTACATGTTCATATTGGGGCTGCAAATCTGTCTGACGAAGCTTATGTAAATGTATTTAAGAACTATCAGAAATTAGAGAGAATGATAGATACGTTTATGGCAAGGTCAAGACGAGCCAACAACAGCCAGTGGTGTAGAACCCTTCAAGGCAAGAACTTTGACTTATGTATGACAAAGCATGATGTTTTTAGCGTCATGAATGGTAATAGATACTATAAAGTGAACGCATGTTCTTATACCCGTCACAAGACTATAGAATTCAGACAGCATCAGGGTTCTACAGACTTCGAAAAGATTTCTAACTGGGTTAACTTCTGCGCCAAGCTGGTTGCCTGGTCAAAGAAGAACGTGCTGAGTTCAGAGATTAATTCAATTGACGAGATACCTTTCTTGACAAAGAAAGAAAAGTCATTCTTCAAATCACGTGCTGAGGTTCTTGCATGAGCCTCACACAATTAAAATT
>ERZ791931.1398-NODE-1398-length-18288-cov-9.892996_pt1 | contig 18288 bp, 14 predicted proteins | sample MGYA00510127_ERZ791931 | MGnify/ENA primary metagenome ERZ791931 (study PRJEB30046, sample SAMN00792067) | human gut metagenome | study: EMG produced TPA metagenomics assembly of the A metagenome-wide association study of gut microbiota in type 2... | reverse complement strand
ACTAATGTTTTCTATAAATGAAATATCTTTAGCTACATAATATCCATCTTCAAAAGCATCTATAATCTTCAAAGTAGATGCTTCTCGATCTACTACTAAAGCAATATTTCCGGTATTTGTTCCTTTTGAAGGATTATTATAAAATGTACAGATTTCTTTATCAGATATCTTTTTACCTTTTTGATATTGGGTTAAATACATAGTTAATGAATCATAATTCTTTTTTGAATTATAATGAAATAACAAAATATTCCCTGGATGACTAGAAAGCATATTTGCCGTTTGCATTTCTGTGCTTTTTTCTAAATAAGGTTCTATATAGTTTTGTGGTTGTGTTAATTTTTTGTAGATAAATATGCTTGTAATAAATATGAAAACAACAAGCATAACTATTAATAATTTTATAATTTTCTTTAGATACTTTTGTTTATTTTTATTATCTTTGGTAATCTGAATAATATTTTCTTCTGCTTTTTGTTCAATTGTTTCTTTAGGTATATCTTCTCCAGCCAGAAACTCATTAATACTTATATCTAGTATTTTACATAATTCTAGATAAACAGAGACATCCGGTAAACATATACCTCTTTCCCATTTAGAGACTGATTTATCAGACATATTTAACTTTTCAGCAAGCTGTTTTTGTGTTAAGCCTTGTTCTTTTCTTTTAAAAGCTATATATTTACCTATTTTGATAAGATCCATATGACCACTTCCTTTAATCAAATCATATCATTTTAAATAGAAAACAACACCTCTTATAAGTAGAATTAGTTTTTATATTATGAAAAAACAAACAAATATTCAATAATATCGATATAATGAATTTAATAATAAAAAATAAGGAGAAATATAATATGAAACAATTTCCAGAAGGATTTTTATGGGGTGGAGCTACTGCCGCTAATCAATATGAAGGTGGTTGGAAAGAAGGAGGAAAAGGAGTAAGTTGTAGTGATGTACAATTATTTACTGATCCTAAATCTATGAAAGATTTATTAAATACTCATGGGTTATGTGATATTTCTGATGAAATGATTGAAAAAGCTTTAAGTACTGATGATGAAGTTTACTATCCAAAACGTCATGGGATTGATTTTTATCATCATTATAAAGAAGATATTGCTTTACTTGCAGGAATGGGATTTAAGGTTTATAGAATGTCTATTGCTTGGTCTCGTATTTTCCCTAGAGGGGATGAATTAGAACCTAATGAAGAAGGTTTAAAATTCTATGATGCTGTTTTTGATGAATGTTTAAAATATGGAATGCAACCTTTAGTTACAATGTCTCATTATGAACCACCTCTTGCTTTTTGTATGGATTATAATGGTTGGTATGATCGTCGTTCCATTGAATTCTTTACACGTTATGTGGATGTTATTACTAAAAGATATAAAGATAAAGTTAAATTATGGCTTACATTTAATGAAATTGATTCAATTATTAGACATCCATTTATGACAGGTGGATTAATTGAATCAAGATTTAAACCTGAAGAATTTGAAGAAGTAGAATATCAAGCAATGCATCATCAATTTGTAGCAAGTGCACTTGCTGTAAAAATTACACATGAAAACATTCCTGATGCTAAAGTAGGATGTATGCTTACTAAATTAACTTACTATCCATATACTTGTAAACCAGAAGATCTTTTAGAACAACAACAAAGAATGAGACAAATCTATTGTTATAGTGATACACAAGTTCATGGTGAATATCCTAAATATTTATTACAAATGTATAAAAATAAAGGATTCAATATTAAAATGACTGATGAAGATCTAAAAATCATGAAAAAATATCCTGTTGATTTTATTTCATTTAGTTATTATTCATCAAGTTGTGTTGCTGCTGATACAAAAGGCTTAGAAATGAGTGCAGGTAATACAGAAACAGCTATTAAAAATCCATATATTCCAAGTTCTGATTGGGGATGGCAAATTGATCCTATCGGTTTAAGAATTTCTTGTGTAGATTTATATGATCGTTATAGAAAACCATTATTTATTGTAGAAAATGGTTTAGGAGCAAAAGATACAGTGGAAGAAGATGGGTCTATTAATGATGATTATCGTATTGATTATTTAAGAGAACATATTAGACAAATGTATAAAGCTATTGAAGAAGATGGTGTTGAATTAATGGGTTATACAACTTGGGCACCAATTGATTTATTATCTAACTCTACAAATCAAATGTCTAAACGTTATGGATTTATTTATGTAGATGTTGATGATTATGGTAATGGAACTTATAAACGCTCTAAAAAGAAATCTTATGATTGGTATAAAGAAGTTATTGCGACTAATGGATCTTCTATTTTAGATGACTAGTTAAGGAATCGAAAGATTCCTTTTTTCATACGTATTATCTTGCGTACTATCATACGTACTTTTTATATTTTCTTTTATTGAAAATCATAGAAAGGGACTTTGTGATATAATTAGCTAAAGGAGATTTTTTATGAAAGAGAAAGTATTATTTTTTGATATAGATGGGACATTAGTATGCTCACAAATGGGAATTTATGAAATTCCTACAGGTGTAAAACAACAATTAAATAAATTAAAGAAACAAGGACATAAACTCTTTATTTGCAGTGGAAGACCCAAAGCCATGTTAGATGAAAAATGGCTCGACGGAACTTTTGACGGTTATGTTTTAAATAATGGTGGTTATGTAGAAATTGATGGAAAATCTATTTATGAAAATAGAATGGATTATGAGTTATGTTTAAAGACAGCAAATATGTTAGAAGAACTTCATTGTGATTATATGATTGCGACAGCGAATCATTTATACATTGATCCTTCTTATAAAGAACTTTATAACTTCTTTGTTCAAAAGGGACATTTTGAAGATCTATTTACAATAAAGTTTGATCGTAATGAGGTATTAAAAAGAGCGATTAAAATAGAAGCCAATGTTACAAATAAAGATCGTGAAAAAATAGAAAAGTATATCCAAAATGATTTTGGTTATGTTATTAATTTTGATGAACATGGCAGTGATAATGCTTTTGAATTCTATTCACCAACGATTTCAAAAGCAACAGGTATTCAAAAAGTTCTTGATCATTATCATTTAGATCAAGATGACACATACGCTTTTGGTGATGGAGAAAATGATTTAGAAATGATTGAATTTTGTCGTGTAGGGGTTGCTATGGGAAATGCCTGTGATTTATTAAAAGCTAAAGCAAATATTATTTGTAAATCGGTTGTTGATGATGGTTTAGAAGATATTTTAAAAATACTATTTAGTGATTAAGGAGAAATCTATGATTGTATTTCATGAAGAAAGTAAAACTTTTCATTTGTATAATAATGAAATTAGTTATGTGTTTAAAATCTTAGAAAATAATCAATTAGGACAACTCTATTATGGAAAAAGAATCCATGATCGTAGAGACTTTGATCATTTATTAGAACTCTTTCCTCGTCCTATGTCACCTTGTAGCTATAAAGGGGATTTAAGTTTTTCATTAGAACATATTAAACAAGAATATCCTGTTTATGGTTCAGGTGATTTACGTCATCCTGCTATCGATATTTTACAAGAAAATGGGAGTCATATTTTAAACTTTGAATATGTAAGTCATGAAATCATACAAGGAAAACCAAAATTAAAAGATCTTCCTGCTACCTATGTAGAAAATGAAAACGAAGCCCAAACTCTTATCATTACCTTATATGATGGAGTCATTGAAACAAAGCTTCAATTAAGTTATACTATTTATCAAGATTTTCCTGTAATTACAAGAAATACTTTTATTGTTAATGAGGGGAAACAAAAATTAAGACTTAATCAAATGATGTCTATGTCTTTAGACTTACCTGATCAAGATTATGAAATGATTGAACTTACAGGATCATGGGCAAGAGAACGTTCTATTAAAACAAGAAAACTTACAGAAGGTATTCAAAGTATTTATTCTTTAAGAGGCTGTTCTTCTCATCAATTTAATCCTTTTATTGCTTTAAAAAGAGAAAATTGTAAAGAAACAAGTGGTGAAGTTTTAGGTTTTAGTTTGGTTTATAGTGGTAATTTTTTAGCCCAAGTAGAAGTTGATAATTATCATGTCTCACGTGTCTCTATGGGAATTCATCCTCATTGTTTTGAATATCTATTAGATCATTTAGATTCGTTTCAAAGCCCCGAAGTTGTAATGGTTTATAGTGATCAAGGACTGAATAAGATGTCACAAACATATCATCAACTTTATCAAAAAAGACTTGCTAGAGGGAAGTATCGAGATCAAGTAAGACCTATTTTAGTGAATAATTGGGAAGGCACTTATTTTGATTTTAATGAAGATAAGATCGTTTCAATGGCTAAAACAGCAAAAGAATTAGGAATTGAGTTATTTGTGTTAGATGATGGTTGGTTTGGTAATAGAAATAATGATCGTCAAGGATTAGGGGATTGGTTCCCTAATTTAGATAAATTGCCTCATGGAATTAATGGTTTATCAAAGAGAATTCATGATTTAGGTTTAAAATTTGGATTATGGTTTGAACCAGAGATGGTCAATGAAGATTCTAACTTATATAGAAATCATCCTGAATGGGTATTAAAAACACCTCATAGAAAGAGTTGTCATGGGAGAAATCAATATATTTTAGATTTTTCTAATCCTGAAGTTGTCAACTATATTGCCCAGGCAATGATGAATGTGATTGATGATTCCTATATTTCATATATTAAATGGGACATGAATCGTTGTATGTCAGAAGTCTATTCAAGCATTCATGATATTTCATCACAAGGAAGAGTCATGCATGAATATATCCTAGGTGTTTATCATTTATACGATGTTCTAACAACGAAATACCCTGATATACTCTTTGAATCCTGTGCAAGTGGAGGAGCACGCTTTGATCCAGGAATGCTTTATTATGCCCCTCAATGTTGGACCAGTGATGATACCGATGCAATAGAAAGATTAAAGATTCAATATGGAACCTCTCTTGTTTATCCTTTATCTTCGATGGGATCACATGTATCTAATATTCCTAATCATCAAACATTTAGAAATACACCACTTGAAACACGTGCTAATGTAGCTTATTTTGGTACTTTTGGTTATGAATTAGATGTTAATCAATTAACTTTTGAAGAAAAAGAAATTATTAAAAAACAAATTATTTTTATGAAACAATATCGCTCTTTATTTCAATTTGGTACTTTTTATCGTTTAAAAAGTCCTTTTGAAGGAAATGAAGCAGCATGGATGGTTGTTTCTAAAGAAAGAGATTTAGTGATTGTAGGGTATTATCGTACTTTACAAGAAGTTAATGTTGGATATCGTCGTTTATTATTAGAGGGATTAGATGAAAATAAGGTTTATCATGTAAATGATTTAGATTTATATGGTGATGAGTTGATGAATGTTGGTTTAATTATAAGTGATGGTTCAAGTGGTGAGAATAAGGATGGTATTGGAGATTATTATTCTAAATTATATATTTTAAAGGAGAGAAAAGAAAATGAGTAATGAATGGTGGAAGAAGGAAGTAGCTTATCAAATTTATCCTAAGAGTTTTAAGGATTCTAATGGAGATGGAATTGGTGATTTAAGAGGAATTATTGAAAAGCTTGATTATTTAGAGGATTTAGGGGTGACTTTATTATGGTTATGTCCTATTTATAAATCACCTATGGATGATAATGGGTATGATATTTCTGATTATTATGATATTAATCCTGAATTTGGAACAATGGCTGATTTAGAAGAATTAATTGAAAAAGCTAAAAATAAAGGAATTAAGATTATTATGGATCTCGTTATCAATCATAGTTCAGATGAACATGCTTGGTTTCAAGAAGCACTAAAAGATCCAAATAGTCCTTATCATGATTATTATATCTTTAAATCCTCTAAAAATGGTAAAGAACCAAATAACTGGAGATCTGTTTTTGGAGGTTCAGTATGGCAAAAGGTAGAAGGTAGAGATGAATATTATTTCCATGCTTTTTCTAAAAAACAACCTGATTTAAATTGGGAAAATCCAGCTTTAAGACAAGAACTTTATAAAATGATTAACTGGTGGTTAGATAAAGGAATTGCGGGATTTAGAGTTGATGCAATTAACTTTATTAAAAAAGATCAAAGATATTTAGATGGTCCTGTTGATGGACAAGATGGTTTAAGTGCTTGTTTTGCTTATTCTAGAAATCAACCAGGAATTGAAGTCTTTTTTGATGAATTAAAGAAAGAAACATTTGAAAAACATAATTGTATGACAGTCGCTGAAGCTGTTGGAGTTCAATATAAGGATTTAGGTATTTTTATTGGTGAACAAGGATGTTTTTCTATGATGTTTGATTTTAATTATTGTAATTTTGATATTAGTGAAGATGAAGAATGGTTTAAAAGAAATGATTGGACTGTTAAACAATTTAAAGAATTATTGTTTACAAGTCAAAGAGAAGTACAAAAACTTGGATGGATTGCTAGTTTCTTGGAAAATCATGATCAACCTAGAGCAATCGATAAATTTGTCTTAGATAAGAAAAATCATAATTATTATTCTAAAACAATGCTTGCTGGTATGTTCTTTAATTTAAGAGGAACACCATTTATCTATCAAGGTGAAGAAATTGGTATGGAAAACTTTGAAAGAGAAAGCATTGATGAATTTGATGATATTGGAAGTCATGGACAATATCAAAGAGCTTTAGAAGAAGGCTTTACTAAAGAAGAAGCGATGCATTTCCTTAACCTTAGAAGTAGAGATAATACCAGAACACCAATGCAATGGGATAACAGTAAATACGCAGGATTTAGTGATCATGAACCATGGTTAAAAATGACAGGAAGCCAAGATAAAATCAATGTTGAAAATCAATTCAACGATCCAAATTCAATCTATAGCTTCTATAAAAAAATGATTTCTATTAGAAAACAAGAAGATACTCTTGTTTATGGAGATTTTGAAGAAGTAAATACTGTAGATGATGTTATTGGTTATAAACGTACTTATCAAGGACAAGAAATTATTTGTTTATGTAACTTTACAAACACTGAACAATCAATTCCTGATATTCAAGGAAACATTTTGTTAGATAACTACAACAATTACAACCCAACAACTTTAAAATCTTATCAATTTATTATGATCAAAAAATAATAACAGCCCTTTAGTGATAAGCTAGAGGGCTTTTATTGTAAAAAAAATAGAACCATGTATTACTACACGGTCCTTACAAAATATATTTATATATTTTTTTATGCAATTTCATTTTAGTCAACTGGATACCAATTGTCAATGAAAATGAGATTTCGTATCTTTACTTTTTATCTAATCTAGATTAGATAAAATCATGGACTATTTGTCCATTGTATTAATGACCATGAATTTTATAATAGACTACAAGAAGCATAATTAATGAAACAAATATATAATCATTCACTTATAGTTACTAAAAATAATAGCAAATATCTACTTTATGAAGATGAAGGATGGCAATGGAAGAAATATTAGCCGATTCTAATATTAAAGAAAAAAATTTAGAAGTCGTTTATTTTGTTAAAGAATTTATTTCATAGATAAATTTGAAAAAGCCTACCATTCCTTTGAAATGAGCTAGTAGGTCTTTTTTGTAATTAATTATTATAACGTAGTTATTTTAAGCTTTTATATTTACGCTGAAAATGAATATTTGGTCTTTAAATCATTACAGCAATTATAATTTATAAATCCTTCCTTTTGCAGGCATCCAACAATAATTCCACAAAGAATATTTTGTTTTTGAGCAAAAGTGATTATAAAAGCTTTTGTAAAATCATTTTTAGAGGTAAAAGCATTAAATTCTGCAGTAGGAATTAATACTTCTTTTGCAAAATTATCGGCTACTTCATCTTCTTCAGTTGTTCCATTTGGTTGGTTGATATGACCAAGTTCATGAAATAAACTAAACCAGAATTTGTCAGCATCTTTACCACGAACAGTTAAATCAACAACAATTTTATTTTTATCACAAAAAGTTGCTCCATGTAAGAAAGAACCTCCTATATGAGGAAGAAAAACAAGCGCAATCCCACAGTTTGCCAACATATCTATCAATTTAGGACAAAAATCAACAGGATCTATTGTTGTCATACTTCAAATTTTTGGTAATTTTCTTTTAAGCATTTTTTAATCAATTAATGAAGTCTCAATAGTACGAGAATCAAGCTTTGCTTTTTGTGCCCATAGTAATAAAACAAGATTACTTTTTTCTGTTTTAGCAATTATGAGGCAGTAATACTCCTAAAATGTAAAGTCCATTGATGGTTACAGTGGATTGCTTTTCTACGATGACAATAGAATACCATTTATAGCAATACCGATTCACCCAAGGTAAAGTGATATCTATCGTGTACAGTTGCCAAACATTACACCTCATGTGTGCCAACACACCTATTACAGCAATATAGAAAAATTGGGAATGAACCCAAAGACACTGCAGTACCTCATAGGCATTCGGATATATTAGTCACAATGAATGTGTATACACATATCAGATTTGATGATGCTAAGGAAAAACTGAAACGAATTGAAGACTTTCGTAAAACACAGACAGAGATTGAAAAAAGAATGAGAAATCAATGCTCCAGAAAATGGATAACGCTCCGGATTGGCTGGGGCATTATTTGTTGTGAAAAAAATAATTTAATGATAAGATTACATAGAAACTTTATGTATCGTATAAAAAGAAAGGAAAAATAACTATGAGTGATAAAATAATATATAGATTAGACGATTAAATTTCTTTTAGAAAATGTTCATTTGCAGATGAGGATATGATTGTACATGGAGATTGCACTAATTATTCAACACGCGAAGCAAATTGGACAACATATTATTGTTGTAATCAGAATGGCATACATTACCATTGTACACAACATCCAGAAATTGAATTAGATTATGTTTCCGCGGAGTATTCAGGAGTAGTATATAAATGTCCACGTTGTGGCAAAGATATTGAAATAGACAATCCTAAAGAACTAAGAAGTAAATGTTTGAGATTATTAAATATTCCAGAATTTAAAGATGCAAAATTAATTCCTTTAGATGATTGGTATGTGCCAGAAATAAAGCAGAAGAAAAAACAGAGTCTGGGTATTGGATTCATACAAATGTAAAAACAGATAAGGATGGTGACACAATTATTGTTGTTTATGTAGGACATAAAGATGACAATAAAAAGGTACAGTTTTTTATAAAACCAGAAAAAGGACAAGTAACAAGTGATCATAAAGATTTAGGTCCAAGTAAAATTTTATCTAAAATAGAAGTAAAATTTAAAGGGAAAAGGATAACCCAAGAATTTGATGAAGAGTGAGAGGGGCATGAGAAAAATTTGGAAAATAGTTATGGCAATAATAGCAAACTTAGAAGGAATTGATGCAATTTTTTGTGCAGTAGTATATTTTCCATTTAATTTTATTGCATAAAGACTTTAAAAAAGTATAAGTTAAAAATTAACGGAAAACATTATAATTCATCAAGAAGTGTTGCTGTAATAGCACAAGATGAATTAAATAGTAGTTCTCTGTTTATTCCTAAAAAGTTTTATGACACACATGAAGTAATTCACAAATTGTGTGGAATGCAATTAAGCAATTTGAGGATTGCTAGACTTACAGATTATAGGACTAAAATGAGAAGATTGCCCAATTGAAGAAATCGATGGGAGAAAGGAAAGTACCTACTAAATAAGCATTTACTAATAATACGAGGAGGTAAAATATGAGCGTAGGCGTTTGTATAATAAATAGAAATGGTATTGCCTTAGCAGCAGATAGTGCTGGCACATATACTGGAAACAAAATGTTTTACAATTCCATGAATAAGGTTTTTTCACTTTCGAGAAAATATATTTATGGAGCAATTACATATGGAGCAACTACAATCTACAATGTTTCTATTAACCAAGTATTAAAGGAATTTCGTTCATATTTGGATTCCAAAGAAGAACGCTCCGATTTTTTTGAAATTCTTCCGCTGTTTGAAGAATTTATTTCCGAAAACAATGTGTATTACAAGTTTGATTCCGCAGAAAGGGAACATTGTGAATCACTTATTAAAGAACTCGTAGTTAAATGGGGAAATAAGATAAAATCTGCTACTTCTGGTAGTAATGCAGAAAACCAGATAAATGATATACTGAATGAATTACAGAGAAAAATTGGTGACGCATTAAAAATTGACAATTACAATGTTAGTAACTATATACAAGAAACGTATTATAATTATTTTAACTCGGTTATTAACATGATTGTTCCTGAGTTAAATAGTTTTTCTGTACAAAAAGATAGGCTGTGGGGATATATTTGCAATTATTTCAATTTGTCACTTACAATTGAAACAAGTCATGCTTTAGGCCTGTTTTTGGCTGGATACGGTCAAATGGATTCATTTCCAAAATTCATACATATTGAAGTATATAGAGTAGTTGGTGGAAAAGTAAAATATAAGCTTATTGAACAATATGAAGAAAGTAATAATCATGCTCAAATTGTTCCATTAGCGCAAAAAGATGTTATTCTGACTTTTTGTAAAGGAATTTCCAATACATTTATCAACTACATTCCGCAAAAAGTCGAATCAATTATTAATAATAAGATAAACTCGCTTCCTCCGACGTACTCTGATGAACAAAAAAATGAGTTACGCTCTATATTTGCTTCTTCAAAATTTGAAATAGAGTCTGCAATTACTGCAACTATTCAAAATGAGAATGTAACTCCTATTTTAAATAGTGTTCAGTTAATTCCATTGCCTGAAATGGCATTTTTGGCGGAAAATTTAGTAAATATAACTTCTCTTAAACGCACTTTTGCAATCGATGGAAATCAACAAACCGTAGGTGGACCTACAGATGTAGCTGTAATGTCAAAAGGCGATGGTTTTGTATGGATAAAAAGGAAACTATATTTTGACAAGCAAATTAATCCAAACTATTTACGAAAATTGTGAGAAGACTCTTGATTGATTTACATTTGATTAATAGATTAATGATCAACTGAATATACCTATCTAAAGCTGCCGTTGCAGCCCCCCTGTCTGGATATTTTCATCTATGAAGGATAATTGCCTATAGCAAATAATAAGGTGTATGTTGAAGAAAAAATCACTCAGATATTTCTGTATGGCGTAGATATACACTTACCATTGAAGAAGCGGGAGCATACCTGCGTGAGAAAGAAAAACAGATTGAAGCGAATTTGTTTGCCCGTATTGTAACAAACGAACAACTATACTGTTTTGGAACTGGTAGAAAAGTATGTTTAATTGAAAACAGGAATTTTCCACAATATGGTTGCCAGATAAAAACAGGTGGAATGTTATGCCGTTGCAGAGAGTACATTTTCCACCTGTTTATTATTTTAATTTGCGGTTATATTTTATTTTATTGTGTGTAGAGTATGCGGTTTAACACTGCACAGATGCAGAATATGATTGAAGAACCAAAAACAAGCTATGTGCCAATGACAGAAGCTGTCATATCATGTTTTTGCAGAATTATTGCCAACCGAAAGACACCAAAGATTGCGCTGATGGTGAAAGGATATGCAGAATGTTTGTTTCTGGATAAAAATGATATGCCAATGGTTGCTCTTCACTGGCAGAAGTATTTGGAGCATATCATTAAAAAATACAATAATATTTAACGTATTCATATGCTGAAAGTTACCCACATGTATGCAGGCATACTTTTTATTCTAACATTGCAAAATCCCAAAACCTTACAGTATATCATGGGGCATTCGGATCAGTTACAATGAATTAAGATTGAAAAGACAATGAGAAATCGCTGTCGCAGAGGATGTTCAAGGCAATTTAATATAGTTCCGGCTTGGCTGGGGCGTTTTTTCTATGGAAAAATGATAAGGGTGACGATATAATATAAAATAAAAAAATTTTATGAGGTGAAAATATGACCATGGAAGAGTTACAGCAGATAGTTTTGCAAGAAATTATCAATTGTGAGGGAACGGTAGAAAAAATAGCAATAATGAAAAAGAATACAAATCTTTTTAAGAATATACAGATTGCTCTATTTGATGAAGAATCTTCAAATTTTGAAGCCCTTGAAGATAGAAGTTTTGGGAAATACCATTTATGTAGCATTGGCGATTATTGTAAGATGTGGATTCTGGATAACAATAATACTGAAAGAGTTCAACTTAACGTGGCGAAGAGAGTATACTTTGATATAAATATCATATCAAGAATTGATGATTATCTAAATGGAAAGATAATTGATGATGAATTAGATTTAGTTGATTTTCTGAATTATATTAAGAACGAAAATTATGACCTGGAAATAGGAAATAGTATTATTGAACGACTTAGTAAGTCTTATAATGAGAGATTGTTCCGAAGATCTATGGAGTCGTTTTATAAATATTTACATGCGGATAGTTTTGGTAAGGAATTAGCTTTAGAAACTGTAAATCAAGGAGAATTTGAACGGTTCTATAATCACTACAAACAAATTGGACAGATGTGTAATGATGATAATTTAAATAGACAGTATGACTTTATATTTTGTATGATGATGAAAGCAATAATAATTAAAGCAGATAAAAAATGTTGTAATAAGGTCGATGAGTTAGTGAAATTTTGTTTGAATGAGTTAAAGTGCATAATGATAAATGAACTATATTTATTATGTTTATATTTAGAAAATAGTCAGGACGTTATAAAGCATACTTTTGCTAAGTTTCATTCTAGTATAAAAAATGGCTTAGAAAATGCTGTCAGAAATACCACATGGGACATATATCATGCAAGATTTATAGAACAAGAGATGTCATTATATGATGAAAAGACACAGATGGTTATTCTTCCATATTTTGCAACAAATGATAGAGGAGTAAAAGATTATTGGAGCATCAATCCTAGAAAAATGGTGGTTATTAAAGATAATAGGCCTATAAATATATATATCCATAATATTGGAGATATTGAAACAATAATTAATGATAAGAATTTGTATTACCAAATAGTTGATCCAAGTAATCAAATAAAACGTCGCATAGAGATTAATAATATTAATATTATTGAAGTAAAGACAGCTTTATTAGCTAAACTGAAAAATGTAACGATTTAGTTTTTGAGCATAATTGCCATGAAGATTTGTGTCAATCTAATACATAAAGAAAACATTATATAATGTTAAGGCGCGACTGATTACTCTCTAATATAGATGAGATTAATGATATTGAAAAACGGAAATATCTTAGTATTAAGAATTTTCCTTTTACTACTATTTCTACTACTAACAGATAGTCACAACTTGCTAAATTATGCTATAATTTACCTAGATGACAACCAAACAACAATTTAGCCATAACCCCGAAACATCCAGCAAATAGGACATTTCCAGGCAAAAAGGAGCAAACAATTACTATGATAAAAGTCTTATTCATCTACCACAACAGTTTATGAATAGTTATCTTTAGTAATAAGCTTCATCTCATAGGTTTTATGCCTATGAGATTTTTTATGTTATAATTGAGGTAGTTTTATAGTTGGAGGAGTTATATGAAAACAATTAATGTTGTTGCTGGAATAATAAAGAAAGATAATAAGATTTTTATTGCTGAAAGAGGTTATGGAGAATTTAAAGGAATGTATGAATTTCCTGGTGGAAAAATTGAACCAGGTGAAGAACCTAAAGATGCATTAAAAAGAGAACTCTATGAAGAAATGCAAGCACATATAGAAGTTGATTCTTTCTTTTATCATGTTCATTATGAATATCCTAATTTTATCTTAGAAATGGATTGTTTTATTTGTCATTTATTAGATGATCATCTTGTTTTATTAGAACATCTAGATGGTAAATGGATTAATCCTCAAGATGATAATGAAGCTATTGTTTGGGTACCAGCAGATATCGAAGTTATTAACGAATTGAAGAAAAGGAGCTAATTCTATGAAAACACAACATGGATTTCAACCACGCCTTATTTATAATAATTACAAAGAACATATAAAAGTATCTCATGAATTAGAATTACTTTTTAAAAGCTGTGATTCCTTTGAATTATCTGTTGCTTTTATTGCTGATTCAGGACTCGCTGCACTTAAAGAATGCTTCGATTATTTAAGAGATCATCATATTCCTGGAAAAATAATTACATCTACATACTTAGGTTTTAATGCTCCTAGTATGTTTAAAAAACTACTTAAATACAATAATATTGAAATTAAAATATTTGAAGGAAAAGGATTCCACCCAAAAGGATATATTTTTCATAAAGATAAGCAAACTGACATTATGATTGGTAGTAGCAATCTTACACAAAATGCTCTAGCTGTAAATCAAGAATGGAATTTATTCTTTTCTTCTGATACACAAAAAGAAATTGTTTTAAAAGTTGAAGATGAATTTAATAAACAATGGAAACAATCTATCCCTCTAACAAATGAATGGATTGAAGATTATCAAAAAGTTTATGTAAAACCTCAAAGACATAAAACAATTAATGTTTCTAAAGAAATAAAACCAAACTATATGCAAAAAAATGCTTTAGAATCATTAGATAATCTAAGAAAAAATAATAAAGACAAAGCTCTACTTATTAGTGCTACTGGAACAGGTAAAACATATCTTGCAGCATTTGATGTTAAAGCTGTACATCCAAAAAGAATGTTGTTTGTTGTTCATCGTAGAAGTATTGCTCCTAAAGCGATGGAAACATTTAAAACAATTATTAAAGATAAATCTATGGGATTATTTTCAGGAGATACAAAAGAGATAAATTGTGATTATGTTTTTTCAACAATTCAAACAATTTATAAACCTGAAAATAGACAACTTTTTCCTAAAGAAGAATTCGATTATATTATCATTGATGAAGTCCATAAAGCTGGAGCTAATTCTTATCAAGAACTCGTTAATTATTTTAAACCTCAATTTTTATTAGGTATGTCAGCAACACCTGAAAGATCAGATGATTTTGATATTTATAAAATGTTTGATTATAACATTGCTTATGAAATAAGATTACAGCAAGCTATGGAGTATGATTTGCTTTGTCCATTTCATTATTATGGAATTACTGATATGACAATAGATGATCATGTTATTGATGATAAATCTGATTTCAATTTACTTGTTGATGAAAAAAGAGTTGATTATGTCATTGATAAAATTAATGACTATGGCTATTCAGGAGATCGTGTTCATGGTTTAATATTTGTAAGCAGAAAAGAAGAAGCTCATAGGCTTTCTGAAATGTTTAATCAACGAGGTTTTAATACATATGCATTAACTGGTGAAGCTTCTGAAAAACAAAGACAAGAAGCTATGGATTCTTTGGAATCTAATGAAGATGGTTCTCTTGATTATATTTTTACAGTAGATATCTTCAATGAAGGAATTGATATTCCTAAAGTAAATCAAGTTGTTATGTTAAGATCTACTCAATCCTCTATTATCTTTATTCAACAACTTGGTAGGGGACTTAGAAAAAACAATGAAAAAGATTATGTCGTTGTTATTGATTTCATTGGTAATTATGAAAAGAACTTCTTTATTCCAATTGCTTTGAGTGGAAATACAAATTTTAATAAAGATAATTTAAGAAGATTTGTTAGTGAAGGAAATTTAATCATACCAGGTGCTTCTACTATTCAATTTGATGAAATATCAAAGAAAAGAATATTTAAAGCGATTGATCTTGCTAGATTCAACGATATTAAATATATCAAAGATAGTTATAAAGAACTTAAGGCCAAAATTGGAAGAATTCCTGAATTAGAAGATTTTGAAAAATATGGAGCTATTGATGTTCAAAGAATATTCCAAAATAAAAGTTTAGGATCTTATCATGAGTTTCTTAAAAAATATGAAAAAGATTATAAAGTTACTTTTTCAAATCAAGAAGAAGACTATTTAAAATTTATTTCTACTAAACTTTCTTCAGGAAAAAGAGTTCAAGAATTAGAAACAATTCGTCTAGCAATTGAAAAGAAAGCTAATTTGATGAATTACTTAAAAGAAGAAATGCAAAATACATATAACATAACTATTCCTGATGTTGGTTATGAAACTATTCAAAATATACTAACTCAAAACTTTGCAACTGGAACAGGAAAAGATACATATAAAGATATTACTATTATAGATGAACATAATAATATCTCATCTAACTTTTCTAAACTTCTTGTAAATAATGAATTTAAAAGACAAATTATTGAAGTCATTGACTATGCAATTAACCAATATAAAAAAGAATATAGTGAACGTTATAAAGATACTGATTTATGTCTTTATAAAAAATACACTTATGAAGATGTATGTCAATTATTAAACTGGGAAAAGAGTCTTGTACCTCTTAATATTGGTGGTTATAAATATGATGAACATACCAATACATTACCTGTATTTATTAATTATGATAAAGATGAAAATATTTCGGATACAATAAAATATACTGACCATTTTATTGACTCTCAAACACTTGTTGCTATGTCAAAAAGTAAAATGAAATTAAACAGTAAAGGTATGGAAATTTTTAATAAAGCAAAAGAAAGAAATACTTTTATTCATATCTTTGTTAGAAAGAATAAAGATGATAAAGTATCGAAAGAATTCTATTATTTAGGTCAAGGAAATATCATTGATATTAAACAAGAAACCATGGCTAATGATGTTCCTGTATGTGAGATTCTTTACCAATTAGACCAACCAGTTCGTCAAGATATTTATGACTATATTGTAAATAACTAGATTAAAAAAACCTGCATCTCGTGCAGGTTTTTCGTATTATTATATATTATTTAAATAGTTTAGAGAAATAGTTTTTAACAACATGATTTTTGATTCTTGATAATGTTGTGTTGCTTGAGTCGAATCTGTCTTTCTTAGCCCATCCTGGTTGTACATCTGCTTGGTTAGTTGTTAAATATGAATAGTAATTTACACACATGATTTTGTTCCTCCTTAGTATTTTATATCCCTTTTGTTACTTATATTATATGTAAGAAAGTTTAAAAATTATATGTGTTGAGGTTATGAGAATATTGCATACATTTGTGCATTATGCACAATGGTTAATATAGTTTAAAACTATATCTAAGTAGTTATTATTTGTATTATTCAAACTATGTTTTGATTGATAAAATAAAGACATAGTTTGAAAGGAATGAATGATATGAGTCAATTAAATAGATATGAATTTGTAGGAAGTTTTTTACGTCCTGAAAGATTAAAAGAAGCTAGAAAAAATTATGAATTAAATAATATAACTAAAGAAGAACTTACTAAAGTAGAAGATGAATGTATTGTAGGACTTGTAAATAAACTTAAAGAATTAGGTTATCATACCATCACAGATGGTGAATTTAGACGTTCTACGTGGCATTTAGACTTTATGTGGGGATTTGAAGGGGTTGAACATAAAAAGACTGTAGATGGCAATCAAACGTTTGATGGAGAAGCAGCTATGATTGATGATACTTTTATGACAGGTAAGATTTCTTGTAAAGATCATCCTTTTGTTGAACACTTTAAATTTGTTAAAGCATTAGAAGATGAAAATACTGTAGCTAAACAAACAATTCCTTCACCTGGTCAATTCTATGCTTTCTTTACAGGAGCTGATTTATTAGATAAAACATTAGGTTTCTATGGTAGTGAAGAAGCTTTTGCTGACGATGTTGTTAAAGCATACAATGAATTTGTTCAAGAAATTTATCACGCTGGATGCCGTCAATTACAATTTGATGATTGTGTATGGGGTGGTATGGTTAATCCTGAACTTGCTGTAAGTTTAACAGGTAGAAAAGGGGAAGCATTAGAAAAATATAAACAACTTTTATTAGACTTAAATAATAAAGTTGTAGCAAGTGCACCTGTAGATTTAACAATTAATACTCATGTATGTAGAGGAAATTATCATTCTACTTACTTTAGTTCAGGAGCTTATGATGGTGTAGCTGATTTACTCTTTGGTGAAGAAAATGTAGATGCGTATTTCTTAGAATATGATGATCATCGTTCTGGTGGTTTTGCTCCATTAAAGAAAGTATCAGGAGATAAAAAAGTTGTTTTAGGTCTTATTACAACAAAGAAACCTGATTTAGAAGATAAAGAACTTGTTAAAAGAAGAATTTATGAAGCAACTAAATATATTCCTTTAGAACGTTTATATTTAAGTCCTCAATGTGGTTTTGCTTCATGTGAAATTGGTAATAAATTAACGGAAGAACAACAATGGGCTAAATTAAAACTTGTTAAAGAAATTGCTGAAGAAGTATGGGGGTAATCCTCATATTT